>Ga0163150_10003396_pt1 | contig 22480 bp, 38 predicted proteins | sample OliLakLV19P2IB_FD_148628 | JGI IMG/M metagenome (GOLD analysis project Ga0163150, IMG submission 148628) | Freshwater microbial mat bacterial communities from Lake Vanda, McMurdo Dry Valleys, Antarctica - Oligotrophic Lake LV.19.P2.IB | ecosystem: Environmental > Aquatic > Freshwater > Lake >...
GACTGGATTTCGTAGAGCGCGTTCATGCGCGCCCCACCCGGGCGCGACGTTCCGCAGCCTCTTCCGCCATGTCTCGCAGGCAGGACCGGCACGACTTGCGATCACGGGCGATCGGGTTGTGACCGCAGCGCGTACAGTGCCCGGTTGACAGACGGTATTTGCGCAGTGCGCGAACGAGGATGGTGGTGCGTAACATCAGTACCGCTTCCCGCCGTGGCGCACAGGCCGCTCGCGGTTGCGTCGCATCTTCTCGACGACGGCGGTTTCGAGGTCGATCTCCCAGTATGAAGCGGCGTCGCCAACGCGGATGATGATGTCGGCCAGCTCCTCCGCGAGTGCGGCCTTGTCGAACTGCTCAACTGGCTTGCGCCACTCCTCGGCGGCTTCGGCTACCTCGGTCGTGACGAGCATGAGAAGCTCGAGCGGCGGGCGAGGTTGATCATACCAGCCCTTCTCGACCGCCGTGCGGTGTGCAGAAGTCTGCATTTCGTTGATCGTCATGTGGCCGACGCCGCAGCGAAGCCGAGTGTGATCTGATCGCACATCTTGTGGGCGTTCTTGGCCGCCCACTCTAGATTACAAACGGCCTGTCGGTAGTACGACTGCTTAAGCTCGATACCGATTCCACGGCGGCCATTCATAACCGCCGAGTAGACTTCAGAACCGACCCCCATGAACGGCGTGAGTACCGTTTCGCCAGGGTTGCTCCATAACGCGAGGCAGCGGTCGATCACATCGAGCTGCAACGGGTGGACGTGCTTCTCGTCCTCTTCGTCGCGTGACTGCTTGAACGGAAGCACGCGATCGAGCCGCACATCGTCCCAGAATGCGCTCGCGTACTGTCGCCATATCCAGTGTGAGTATCGGTTCTCGATCTGGTTGCCGGTGTGCCCACGGTACGTGAGCAGTTCGGCGGGAATCTGACGAGATCCGGCATATTCCATCATCCCGTGCGGGTGTACGATCGGCACCGGGTTGGATCCCTGCCGGCGGAACATCAGTAGGTAATCCGCTGAGGCTACCGAGCACCGAGAGGAATCGTCGACGACGGTCTTGTGCGCTAGGTTCTTCGACATCGTCCGGTTGCGGACCCCGAGCGGTTCCTTCCACACAGAATACCGCGCGACGTACCTAAACCCGCACTTCTCGTGGAGTCGTATGATGTCGCCTGGAAAGTCGCGGAGGTAATCACATCCGGTGTTGCTCGACGGGACATCCATGCAATGAACGCCCGTCAGTCGGCCAGGTATGGTCAAGCGGAACAACTGGCTAACCACGAACTCGTAGTGCCGGAAAAACTCGTCGTAGTTGCGAGAGTTCGACAGGTCACGCTCGCTTGATGAGTAGTGGTAAAGCCCACCAAACGGCGGAGAATACACCGACAGGTGAACGGACTCGTCCGGTAGGGCCGGCATAACTTCGCAACAGTCACCAAGGTAGGCAGCGAAACGATCGGTCACGCGCTGATCTTCTACAGCCATTGAGGCACCTTCATTTCATTTGTGAACGAGTTAGACCGAATGATGTTCTCCGCCTGAGTCATGTGCGCGACCAAGGCGGAGAACATCCGGTCGGCCTGGTTGGCCTTACGGCGAAGGTTTGCGAGCACACCGCGCTCGCCATTGGTGGCAACGACATCAACCCGGACCGGGCGGGTTTGGCCGTACCGATACACCCGACGGACCCCTTGATAGTATTGTTCGTAACTATGACTCGGAAAGAACGTGACGTGCGCGCATCGCTGAAGATTCAGTCCCCATGCGCCAATCTTCGGCTTGGTTACGAGGACGCGGATCTCGCCCTTAGCGAAGGCGATCAGTCGCTCCTCTTTTGCGTCGTCGCTGTCCGCCCCCGCTACCTGAACAGCGCCAGGGATGAGCTTCTCGAGCAAGTCGCCTTCGTCATTCAGGTGGCACCATACCAACGACTGATCGGTGTGCTCCGTGAGTGACGCCACCATTTCACATCGCTCACGGATTGACCGACGACGTTCCTCGCGCTGCTCCTTGAGCCCGACTGCTGGCAGGTCGAAGAGTAGCCCATCACGCGGCGACGCGAGCTTGACTACGTGCTCGATCTCTTCGAGGGGTGGAAGCACGAATCGGTCATTGCTGAAGCCGAGATCTGATGGCGTTCGGATCGCGCGCGCCCAAGAGCACACAAACCGCCAGAACTGATTCTCCGCATGCCCCTTGAACCGCCACACCGATCCGGGCTCGCGATGCCTCCACCGTGAGTCTCTGGTTCGTGCGTTCGAGTTGTTCTGATCGTTCTTGAAGAACCTCCCGAGCATATCGGCGTGGCCAAGCTCGCCAAGAGCCTCGCTCGACGTTCCCAGCTCGACGTAGTCGTTCGGTGCGGCTGTGGCGGTACAAAGCAACCGGTAGGGAAGGGTTCGCATGAACTCCGTGACGACCGCCTTTCGTGCTCCGTCGAAGTTCTTGAGGATGCTCGATTCATCGCAGACCATCCCCGCGAAGTCGGTCGTGGAGAATCTATCCACGCGCTCGTAGTTAGTGACGATGATTCGCGCACCGGACGGAACCGACCCGTCTTGCACTCGCACGGCCTCTACGCCGAACTTCTCAGCCTCGGCGATGATTTGATGCGAGACGGCTAGTGGCGTGGCGAGAAGTACCGAGCGATTTGTGTGGCGTACTACGTTCTCTGCCCACACCAGTTGGATGAGACTCTTACCCAAGCCGCAGTCTGCAAACACGGCTGCTCGACCCTTGCGGATCGCCCAGTCTACGAGTGCTGACTGGAAGTCGAACAGGGCGCTAGGCATCCATAGCGGAGCGAAGCCGCCATCGTTATCGAGCTGCATCTTCTGTTCGAGGAACGCCGTGTAGTCCGGAGCGCCCATGCTACTGGCCCTCGATCTCGAGGCGGCCGGCCCATCGATTTGGGCTTTCGCGCAAGAGGCCGAGTATGGACTGCCCCTCGATCCCCGATCGCGAGACACCAGCGAGGTGCAGCACGGTTGCCGACACGTCGACGAGCGACACCATCTCGCGCCGGTGGTGCCCGCGTAGCCCTGGCCCCCATACGATCAGCGGAACCTGCGCGGCGTCGATGATGAGCTCCAGCTTCCCGGTTCGTCCGTTCTCCCACATCCAGCCGTTGTCAGCCGTGAAGATCACGTAGGTATCTGGACCACGCGCGGCAACGACCGCAGCGACCAGATCGTCCAGGCCACAAAGAGCGGATAGGCGTTGCTTCCACCGCTTGACGGTCGAGCCTTCTGGCGCCGGTGGTATCGAACGAGAGTCGCACCGCTCTGGGCCATACAGAGGTCCGTGTGGGGCCACCGGCGCCAGGTATGTGAATGAGGGACCAGGCCCACCCATGAACTCCAGAGCTTGCGCAGTGAGCACGTCGGATTGCGCGCGACCATAGTCCTTGTGGTTGACGAACGGCAGGTAAACCGACCATCCAGGTTGCGGGCCGGCGAGCGCCAGGTTGTTTAGGAGCTTGCCGAAAACGCCGGTGCGATAGCCTCCTGCCCGTAGCCGCGTCGCAATCGTGTTCGTGCCGTCGAAGCCCGTTGGGTCATTGGCCCTGAAGCCGTGTGTGCGAGGAAGCGTGCCCGTCAGTAACGACACCCGCGCAGGGACACAGAGCGGGAATGGCGTGAACGCGCCATCGAAGACAACGCCCTGCTCCGCGAGCTCCGTCACGCGCGGCATGTGCGCGATGTCGTCGTGGCGGAGGTCGTCAGCCACGATCAAAACCACGTCCGGCGGCGGCTCGGCGCTCGCGGTGCAGGCGGCGAGGAGGATCGCGAGGGCGGCGCAGACCGCAGCCTGACGACGCCCGTGTTTCGCTGCACGCGCCGTGTTCTCGTGGCGCTTTCTGGCCGCTCGTCGAGGGACATGCTTGCCCTGATCGGCGGCAAAACCCCACGCGGATGCAGCGTTTCGCGGCTGCGCGCCGATCAGGGCGACGTAGTGATGCAGTATGGATAGACGTTGCAACATCATGGTTTACCTAATCTTTCTGCGCAACTTGGAATCGGACTTTGAATCGTCAGGGTTTCGCCCCACCTGGCGAGCCAAGGTGAGGGGGTCTACGTCGCGTCGCCCCATGTACCGACCGTAGTGCTTCTCGATCATCTGCAGGGAGGTCCCGACGTACTCCGCGACGTACTTTGTGTTTGCGCCGGCGGTCAGCGCCTTCGAGATGTAGGTGTGCCGCGTCGAGTACAGCCGGCGCTGCTTCATGTGGAGAGCGCGCAGGACGGGAATCCATATCCACTTCGAGAATGCACGAGTCTCGACGGGGTTCCCGCGGGGGTTCAGGAAGATCGGTGCTTCCGGATCGGGATGGAGCGGCCGCAGATCGCGGATCATCTGCACCAGGTCAGGCGCGAGCGCGATGGTTCTGCGGCTCGCCGTCGTCTTCGTCGCCCCGACTTCCCCGAGCACTCGACTCTGGTGGATGTCGAGCGTCCCGGTGGTCGGGTCGAAGTGACGCCAGCACAGACCGGTAGCTTCCGATGGGCGCATTCCCGATCCGAACAGCACCGCGGCGAGCGGGTAGTAGGCCGGCCGCTTCGCCCTGAAGTGCTCGAGCACCTTCAGCTCTTCGTCCTCCGGGAATGGATCTGGTGCGTCACGGACGTCCTTCGGCCACGTCAACCCTTCGTAGGGATCGCCGAGTTGCATCTGCTGCTTCAGCGTCACGCGAGCGTGCTTCCACATCGCCTTGAACGTCGATGCGATGGCGTGCTTGACCGAGTTCAGGGCGAGTCCCTTCGCGAACATCGCCGATTGCCAGCCCTGCAGGGTGAGGAGATCGACCTTGCGGAGCTTCACCTTGCCGACGTACGGGACGATCCACGATCCAACGACCCCCTTGCGATCGCGGTACAGGTTCACCGATACGAGCGGCGGCCGGACGGCATCGAGCCAGCGCTTCGTGAATTGCTCGACGGTCAGGTTATGGACGCCGGGTTCTCCCTTTTGGTGCCACGCCGGCTTCCCGAACAGCTCGCGCCTCGAACCGCGGGGGAAGTAGTGCTGATATTGCTCGGTGGTGAAGAGTCCGCTTTTAATCATGGCGCCGATCTTCGTCGCCATCCTCCCGTGCAGCGCGAGGTTCCGCGTGTTGGCCTTGTCGCCCGTCCCCTCTTGGGACTCCTTGCCGTTCCAGTAGAGGCGATAAGTGACGTAGCCCTGCTTCGTGGTGCGGACGCTGCAACCCATCAGTCGAGCTCCCGCAGTGCGTCGTGGTTGAACGCGCCGCGACCAGCAGGCGAGACATGGCCCTCGAGGTCGGCGAGAACTTGCGCGCGGCGGAATCGGAGCTGGCGGCCGACGCGAAGGTAGGAGCCTCGCTGCACGCTTCCATCCGCGACGAGTCTTCGCAGGGTGCGGATCGAGACGTGCAATTCCTCGGCGAGCTCGGCCGCGGTGAAGAGGCGCTCGCTCACGACCGCCCTCGGATCCGCTGCGCCTCTTCGCGCACCTTGTCGCAGAACACCGCGAGCGCGAAGATCGCCCAGCACACGATCACGAGCATGAACGCGACGTCCGACCACAGGAGAAGCCAGACCGCGCTCGCCACGATTACCCCGTACGCGAACGCCTTCGCGAGCACGCGCACGAGGACGCGGCCGGCGGCGCGGGTCATGAGGGGGCGCGAGGTCATGCTGTCACCACCCGACCGGCGTACGGCACCGGCGTCAGGTCGCCGCGCAGGTAGAGCGGGTGTGCGGGGTGTCCGTCCTTCGTCACGACGAGCGCGAGCGGTGGCTTACCAAGCGCGGACTCGATCCAGCCGAGCGCGGTCTCGCCGTGATCCATGAACGACCCGTGCACTCCCCATGCGCAGACGACCGGGCCGCGCAGGTCGATGTCCTCTTGGCGCCCGGCGATTTCGACCGCGCTCTCGATGTGCTCCTTGTTCAGCTCCCCGATCGGGTCGCACGAAGCGGTGCGCAGTGCGCGCGGGTCGGTCGACCGTAGCGCGAAGATGTTGACGACGATCAGCTTTACGCAACCCCAGCGCTTCGCGTAGCCGATGCACCTGCGGATGGTCGGATCGTCCTGCGTCGCGCCGGCGGTGCTCGGGTTGAGCATGACGAACGTGCAGACTTTCCCCGGCGGGCCCCACTCGCGGGTGAGCCAGTACCGATAGCGGCCGCACGGCGAGAAGATCGCGGTGCCCTTCGTGCTCATGCTGCCACCGTCGCTGCGGTCGGTGCCGCGGGGAACTGCTGCACCCGAAGGTCCTCCGGCCACTCTGCGGGGTCGCCGCCCTTGCGATCGCGCATGACGAGGGCGCGCTTGTCCGCGGCGGTACAGTTGCATTGGACGAATTTCATCCCCGTAGCTCCTTCGCGACCCGCTCGAGCGCATCCGCCACCAGAAGCCGCGCCTCGACGGACCCGAACGATCCTTGCGCGACGACAGGGGCGACAGCGACGGCGGGCTTCTCCTCTGGGCGCTTCGAGTACGCCGCGAGCTTCGTCGCGCGGTGACGGACGCTCGAGGCCGATCGCCTCGGAAGCCCGGTCTCACCCGCAAGTCGATCGGCGAGCTTCGCCCAGAACTCCGTGGTCGTCCCGCCGTTCGGGTTCTCGGACTTGACGATCCGATAGAGGCGATCCTCTTCTTGGGGTGTCCATCCGCCCTGACGGTCGCGGGTGGGAGGGCTCGCGGGTGCAGCGATGGCGGTCGCGAAGACGCCACTCACTGCTCCGTCCTCCCCGCGAACCGCTCTTCCAGCGCATCGACGATCTCGCGCATCAGCACCATCGCATCGCGGGCGGTGTTGAGCATGTCGCGATCGGCGTGCTTCGCGAACTCGAACCCGTCCCCCGTCTCGAACTTGTCGGCCTTCTTGAGCCAGCGTGCGATGGCCTTGTCGGGGGAGCCGGTTGTGCCTTCGTCGCCGGAGAGCCCGATCTCCCTGCGCCACATGGACGGGGTGAACTTCGGGTTCTCCGCCTTCTTCTGCGTGGCCTCAGCGATCAGCTCGACAGGCGGTTTCTCGACGATCGGTGCTGCCTCGATCGCCGTCGCGTACCACTGGCCCTCCTCAAGGAGGAAGACCGCGGCGTCGCCGTCTCGATCGAGCATCGGCTTGAGGATCTCGGTCCAGTACTGGACGAGCCGCGCGGCCGTGCGCTCGGACACTTCCAGGATCTTTGCGACCTGACCCATTGCACCGTTGCCGTAGCCCTTGACCAACTCGTACATCCTGGCAGCAGCAGCGCAGCGCATCGAAAATGCCCCGATAGCCATCGGACCAGCGTTGTCGAAGTGGAGCTTCACTTCGTCCGGGTCCGTGATCTTTTCGAGGATCGCACCGATGTTCCCCGGCGTCGCGTAGTTGGCCAGTGCCGCGATCGCCTGAGCCTCACGTTCTCCTGCTTCCATTCCCACCCCCCACACACACATTCCGCCAAACGTTGGCGAAATTCAGCGCCGCCGCTCGAATGGCAACACGTCGGCGGAGCCCTTTTTCTTGAGCGAGTCCCGCATGATCTTGCGCAGCGCCACCGCGTACAGCCAATCCCACGCCCGGTGTCGACTCATCACCAAGGCGATGCCGAGGCCCGCCAAACCCGCGCCGAATGCGGCGCATGCGAGGATCAAGTATGGGGTTGGGAGGTTCGCGACTGCTTCCATGCACGGATAGTGCACCGCGCGGCATCGTCCTGGAATCACATGCGACGAAAAAAGTTCAGATTTGTGACGCGCACCTACTATGCAGACGATCGGTTGTATGGCGATTGAGGGCCATGAGCACCTTAACGCTGCGGCAAGAGGCGCGCCGAGTCTACGAGGACTTGGGGCTGTGCGACAAAGCGATCGCCGAATTGAATGATCTGATCCTGGCGGATCCGGACTTCACGCGGGAGACGGTGCTCTTCGGTGCCACGGAGTTTATGCACGCGGCGAAGCGATCGACTCGGGTGCCAGGTAGCGATGGCAGTTTCGCCCGTGCGGTTCGGTACGGTGGGGCTACCGCCGAAGACATCGACCTCATCACGAGGCCCGCGCGACCGAGGGCTGCTACGTGGCGACTCTGGAACGATCGGGCGCTCCGCGATGCATCCCGCGAGGAGATCGAGAAGCAGATCGAGATTCACGAGGCCCAGATCACCGGGAACGTGCGCAGCAGGGATTTCCTCGCGGCCATCCGCCAGCGGCTAGGGGCCGGTGATGTCGTCGGCCAGAAGCTCTCCGATATCGAGATCCAGGTGCTGTACGATGACGCCTTCGCGGCGCCACGGGAGGAAGCAGCATGACCTCCGTCTACCGGTACGGACTCCTGCCCCCTACGCTCGGAGCGGATGTTGTCGACGATCAGATGCGCGCCGGCCATCGCTACCAGAATGCCCTCGTCGAGCTAGAGCGAGCGCGGCGCGATGCCGTTGCGTGGGTGCTGTCGGATGGTGTCATCGACGAGATCGATCGGGGGATCGAGGCGCTGTCCGAGGAGTTGTCCGCACAGCGCGCGGGGATCCAGGCGGAGCGTGGTGCGACCAAGCGAAAGCGCGTGCCGCACACCGCCGAGACGCGCGGCCTCGATGATCGACGCCGCGAGTTGCGGGGCACGCGGCGCACCTTGATCGCGGCGAGGAGGGCCGACCCTGCGGTGATGGCGGCGCTTGCTGGCATCGAGGAAAGGGCGAAGGTACTGAGCAAGCTGCTCAGCAAGAGTTCTGGCGTCCACTGGGGTACCAAGGGGGTGGTCCACCAGGCTATGGACGCCGCGCGGAAGGGCGCGAAGTTTGGGCCGCCGTCGTTCAGGCGATGGAACGGTGGCGGCGCGGTGTCGATGCAGCTGCAGCGCACCGGGCGAGAGAAGCGACCGCTTACCGCGGATGACGCGATCGAGTGCGACGACACCCGCTTGCACCTCGATTTGACCCCGACGCCGGTCCCGAATCGACGCGGCAAGCCACGACGCGGCAAGCCATTGCCGCGCGTGCGATTGCGGGTGGGGTCAGATGGCGCGCGCCGGCCCATCTGGGCGGAGTGGCCCATGATCTACCATCGGCCGCTGCCCGACGGGGCCGTCATCACGTGGGCCACCGTGATCCGGGAGCTTGTGGCATCGTCGCCGCGATGGGCGCTGCTGTTGACGATCGAGCACGGAGGCGTCGCACCTACGGCCGCCAGGGGTGCCGCGGTCGCTGTCGATCTCGGATGGCGGCGAGCAATTGTCGATGGCGACATAACGACCAGGGCGTGCGGCCACACTGCGACCGACGACAGTGACGAGTCCGAGTTGCACGTTCATCGCGATGTCTTCGGCGCACTTGGGAAGGCGGACAACCTCCGCTCGATTCGGGACAAGCGCATGAACGAGATGCAGGCCATCCTTGTGGCATGGCTTCGCGGATGTGGCTCGGAGGAACACCGCGAACGCACGCGCTTCGTCGCGCAGTGGCGAGCATGCGCGCGCTTTGCCGGCCTCGCTATCTGGTGGCGGGACCATCGGATGGAAGGGGACGAGCTGATCTTTGTCTTGCTTGAGGCGTGGCGGAAGCGGGACAAGCATCTCTGGCTGTGGGAGGCGCACGCGCGACGGACGGCGCGCGCGCGGAGACTCGACGGCTACCGAGTTTTCGCTGCGGATCTCGCGCGACGCTACGAGACGTTGATCGTCGAGAAGATCAACCTCGCCAAGGTGGCGGAGAAACCGAAACCCGAATCGACACGAGAGCACAATGCCACGGCGAGTTGGCAGAGGACCGCGACGGCGCCGAGCGAACTGCGCGGGGCGCTGGTCAACGCATTTCGCGGACGAGGCGGAACAGTGGTAGAGGTCGGCGCGCATCCATCGGCCACGGCGATGCTGGGTGAGTGGCGCGAGCGCCCGGTTGCCGAGGAAAAGCCGGGCGTCGCTCGAATGAGTAAATTCGGGCGGTTACGGGCAGAGCGCGGCGGAAGCTGGGCGCAGCGCAGCCGGCCGCCGGAGCCGCTCGAAGGCGGCAGCGCAAGTGATTGAATCGCCAGCGAAAATGTTCGGCAGCCTCACAGTGCCTGCGCAGCGGCTTCGTAGCTGCGACGAGGATTGCTCAGTTTCGCCCGCGCGGTCGACGGCCTCACAGTGCCTGCGCAGCGGCTTCGTAGCTGCGACGCACGGGCCTCGGGGGCCAGGTGCATGCGGAGCCGCTCACAGTGCCTGCGCAGCGGCTTCGTAGCTGCGACCCCGTGGGTGCCGCCCATGCTGCCGCGCTGTGGGTCTCACAGTGCCTGCGCAGCGGCTTCGTAGCTGCGACCCGGCGCGGCGCGGTCCGTGATGCTCGCGGCGCGCGACTCACAGTGCCTGCGCAGCGGCTTCGTAGCTGCGACGCGTCTCAATGTAGGACGGTTTGCGAAGCTCACCTGCTCACAGTGCCTGCGCAGCGGCTTCGTAGCTGCGACCCGCCGTAGAGGTGCGGCAGCCACCGGGCGCGTAGGCCCTCACAGTGCCTGCGCAGCGGCTTCGTAGCTGCGACCGCGAAGACCGCCAACTCCACCTACCGTGGACGGAGACTCACAGTGCCTGCGCAGCGGCTTCGTAGCTGCGACTACCTGCAGCGTGCCGAGCACGGCGACGGCCGGCTCCTCACAGTGCCTGCGCAGCGGCTTCGTTGCTGCGACGCGCTCGAGCTGCCGAAGGTCGCCGATGGGGCGAACTCACAGTGCCTGCGCAGCGGCTTCGTAGCTGCGACCGCTGTCCCTTTCGTGCTCCCTTTTTCGCTGGCATGCTCACAGTGCCTGCGCAGCGGCTTCGTTGCTGCGACTGTCCGGCCCGGGATCGGGTCGGGGAGGTCTGTGACCTCACAGTGCCTGCGCAGCGGCTTCGTAGCTGCGACTCGCTCGCTGCCGCGCGCAAGCGAGCTGTGGAGCTTCTCACAGTGCCTGCGCAGCGGCTTCGTAGCTGCGACCGGCACGTGCAGTCGCCCGATGACGTGCGCATGCACGCGCTCACAGTGCCTGCGCAGCGGCTTCGTTGCTGCGACCTTCGCGCCGAAGAGCACCGTCTCCCTTCGGAAGTCCCTCACAGTGCCTGCGCAGCGGCTTCGTTGCTGCGACGCCGGTGCGGATCATGATGCCACCCCATCTCCTCGGCTCACAGTGCCTGCGCAGCGGCTTCGTTGCTGCGACAGTCTGCAGCGTGCCGAGCACGGCGACGGCCGGCTCGGTCTCACAGTGCCTGCGCAGCGGCTTCGTAGCTGCGACGTAGGGTGATCGCGATGCACTCGCCGACGATGCTGGTCTCACAGTGCCTGCGCAGCGGCTTCGTAGCTGCGACCTGTCTCGACGTTTGGCGCGCCCTACCCGAGGGCGGCTCACAGTGCCTGCGCAGCGGCTTCGTAGCTGCGACCAGCTCTGTCCCTTGCCGGCCGAGTCGGCGCGACCATCTCACAGTGCCTGCGCAGCGGCTTCGTAGCTGCGACTTCGGCCCGCCAAACCACATGAGCGGTAGTCGCTCACGTTCGACCTTCGCTGCGAGGAGTCGCAGCTACGAACCTCAACCAGGAGATGCCCGATGTTACGCACCCTCGCCGCGCTCGCGCTCGCCGTCGCCTGCTTCGCCCCTGGGTCCGCCAGCGGATCGTTCTTCTGTACGGTCCAGAAGGACACGGTGGCGTTCAAGCCGGACATGATGAACCGCGCGATCGCTCATCTCAACGAAGGCAAGTCGGCGATGCAGTTCATGGTCACGTCGGTCAAGGCCGGCGTGCGTCTCGAAGTTCTCAAGACGATCTACGAAGGGCAGGCATACCGAGTATCGATTCCCAGCATCGGTGGCGGGAAAGAGGCCGACATCTTTGCGAAGGACTGCAAGAAGTGAAGGCCGCGACGTATGGCATGGTGGGTCCGGAATGCGTGAACGAATGCGTGAACGAGGAGGGCGCGAAGGTTCTCGCGCCACGGTGAGAGGATTGAGGAAGGACGTGGGAGCATTGGCACGAGACACGAACAGGCAGCGAAAGCGCGGGCCAGTTGAGCCCGGGCGGCGGGTCGGGCAGTATCGGCGCCCCATGGCGGAACGTCCCGAGAGAAAGCAGGCCGGTCCAGGTCGTCCGCCGACGATCGCCGGCGAGGTCAAGAAGGTCAATATGTGGCTCGATCTCGAGACCCACACGTCCCTTCGCGCTGTGGCCTACAACCGCAGCTCGAACGTGTCGGAGGAAATCCGTCGCATCCTGCACGACCACTTCGCCAAGCACCCAGCGCCCAAGGCCCCCTGAATTTTCGCGAGGATGCGTCCCCTCGTAAAATTCCGCGTTCAGTTTCACCATCCGGATTGACAGAATCCCCGGAATATGGAATACATAAACCCATGGACGAGACGAACATCACGCTGGAAATACGGATCTACCGGGTCGAGCAGGCGGCAATCCGCGCAGCCAGGAGCCTGTCCGACCCCAGCGACATCATCGAGGCGGCGGGGGCGCTGCTCGACGAGGTCCGCGCCATCGACGGTCACGAGCCCCGGATGGACGCGCCTGCCTGGATCGCCTGGCTGCGCGCACCGGCTGAGGACTACCGCGTCACGGTCCACGTCGGCGGGCAGCAGTTCGAGGTCCAGGACCTGGTTTGCGTCGGCTGCGGTCGCGACCTCGACTCCCGCGCCGGCTGGTCCGTCACCACGGACGGCGACGACACCATGATCGTCTGCCCCGAACACGCGGCGAACGCCGCAGAGAGGCAGGTCGCATGAGCCCGACGAAGTGTTCTCGTTGCTACGGCCAGTGGGTCCCGGTCGACCGTCGAGCGATGGTCACGATCACCCTCGAGAACGGCAGGGGTACCGTCACGGAGACGTTCGCGCTGTGCGATCCGTGCGCACGCGACACGACGTTTCGCGTGCGCAACCGGCGGCTGGAGTGCATCGAGTTTCCCGAGGGCGTGAGAACTGAGGGTGACGAGAAGGCCGCGCCGGAGAAGTTCGACATGCTCGCCTTCGCGGCGCAGGCGGCGGGGATCAGGTCGTGAGTGCCCGCCAGGTCAAGGTGACGATCCGCAGTCGTGAGTTCGCGCGCCTGGATGGTGAACTCCAGGTCGCCGCGAGCGTCACCGGCGAGGACATCAGGATCGAGGGCGCTAGCTGCCGACACTGCGGCAGCGACTTCGACGCCTCGCAGCTGACGGTCAGGGAGACCGCGCTCGCAAGGGCGGCGGTCCAGGCCGTGATCGAGGCCGTGAGCGAGGAGCAAGCATGAGCGCTCGCATCGAGATGACGCTCGACCGTTACCTCTCCGCTCGGATGGCCGCCGATCGAGAACGAGGTGAAGTCGTGAGTGCCCGCCAGGTCAAGGTGACGATCCGCAGTCGTGAGTTCGCGCGCCTGGGGATCGAGGGCGCTAGCTGCCGACACTGCGGCAGCGACTTCGATCGCGTCGGATGCAATGCGCGCCTCGCAGTGCCTGCGCAGCGGCTTCGTTGCTGCGACGTAGTGTGTCAGCAGATCGCGCTCACAGTGCCTGCGCAGCGGCTTCGTAGCTGCGACCACGCCTCGCAGCTGACGGTCAGGGAGACCGCGCTCGCAAGGGCGGCGATCATCGCAGTGCCTGCGCAGGGGCTTCGTACCTGCGACCCAAGGAGCGGTCGTGGCAATTAATGATGTTGTCGTCTCGGAGCGTCCCGATTCGTCCGGACTCGGCGCGGAGCAAGTCGCGCTGTTGAAGCGGACGCTATGCCGGGGCAGTACCGACGACGAACTCGCACTGTTCGTCGCGACCGCGAGGCGGCTCGGGCTCGACCCATTCGCGCGACAGATCTTCGCCGTCAAGCGCTGGGATTCGCAGGAGCGACGCGAGGTCATGGCGATGCAGATCTCCATCGACGGATTCCGTTTGATCGCCGAACGCTCGCGCGAGTACGAGGGGCAAACTCCGCCGGAGTGGTGCGGCCCGGACGGGGCGTGGCGCGAGGTCTGGCTCGAGAGTGAACCACCGGCCGCGGCTCGCGTCGGGGTCTACCGCAAGGGCTTCCGCGAACCGCTCTACGCCGTGGCGAGGTACGCGAGCTACGTCCAGCGGAAGAAGGACGGCGCACCGAATCGGATGTGGGACACCATGCCCGACGTCATGTTGTCGAAATGCTGCGAATCGATGGCGCTGCGGAAGGCGTTCCCGGCGGAGCTGTCCGGCCTCTACACCCCGGAAGAGATGGGGCAGGCCGACAACCCCGTCGATGTAATCGAGACCAACGGACGGATGGCGAAGCCGCAGCGGCAGTCGGAAGTGTTCCTCTCGGCGGACGAGCGCAAGCAGTTGTTCGCGCGCCTCGAAGCAACGGGCCATTCGCCCGAGGCGTTCCGCGAGTGGCTGAAACAGACTCACGGCGTGGAGCGCACGGATGCGATTCCGCGCGCCTCGCTCGCTGGGATCATCGACCGCCTCGACGACGCAACGACGCTCGATGAATCCGCCAACGATGGCGGACAGGCCGCTCGGGGCGCCGAGCCCGACACCGACCTCCGCGTGGCCGAGGTCCAGGTCAAGACGGGAACCACCAAGGGCAGGCAATGGACCCTCTATGAGGTGATGCTCTCCGACGACCGGGTTGCGACGACCTTCTCGCACACGCTCGGCCAGAAGGCTCAGGCGGCACTCGCTGCCGGCGCGGCGGTGGTGGTCGAGATGGTGCCCGGCAAGGAAGGGCTCGACCTGGCGAAGCTGGATTTCGTCGAGCCGGAAGGCGCGCAGGGTTCGCTGGTTCCGGAGTCTGGTTCGGAAGGCAGCGCGGCGTAGCCGCGACTATCGTGACAGCCGAAAGGTCAACATTGACGGGTGAGAGCTTGCCGGGCCCGGAAGTGCCTTCGCGGCGGCTTCGTAGCCGCGACACGCATCCTCGCATTATGACTGGTGGCGACCTCGCGCCCGAGCTTCTCTTTGACGAGAAGCTCCATCGGTACACGCTCAACGGCGAGCGGCTCCCGGGTATCACCGGAATCTTCGGCGACTTGGGAATGGTCGACACATCATTTTTCACGGAGGCGATGCGCCAGTTCGGCGTCCTGCGCCACTACGTCACCGAGCTGGACGACGTCGGGGACCTGGACGAAACAAGCGTTGACCCGCGGCTGATCCCCACGCTGCACGGCTGGCGCGCGTGGCGAGCAGAGACGCAGTTCGTTCCGACGCACGTCGAGATCCGCGTCTACTCGATGTTCGGGTACGCGACCATCATCGACAGGGTCGGGTACTTCGAGCGCGCGCCCGATGAGGTTGTCGTGCTCAACCTCAAAGGACCGGCCGCACTCCCGACGTATGCGCTGCAGCTCTGGGCAGAAGCACGAGCATTCGAGGAACGTTCCGGGCTCGAAGTCGCCAAGCGGTTGTCGGTGCACATCGGACGGACTGGCGTGGTCAAGATCAAGGAGCACACCGACCACACCGACCTATCTCTATTCCTGAGCGCGCTCGCCGTGTGGCAGTGGAAGCGCGCTCACATCAAGAAGCGGGAGGATGGCAGTGAGTGAATCAGCGATCGACATCAGCGAAGACGTGACCTCGCGCATGTACATCATGGCGCGCGAAGCGGACGAGCTCGCCATCACCAGCGAGCTGACGTATCGTGCCGCGACGAGCTTCCTTCTCGGGGTGAAGGATCTGCAGAAGGAGATACTCGAGTTCTTCTCTCCGCTGAAGTCGCGGGCGCATGCGGCTTGGAAGGGACTCTGCGCTGCGGAGACCGCGAAGGTGAGTCCTCTGCTCGACGTCGAGCGGACCATCAAGCACCGCATGCTCGGGTACGAGACCGAGCAGCGGCGCATTGCGGCCGAGAAGGAGGCGATCCTCCGCGCGGAAGCCCGCAAGATCGAGGAGGACGCTCGGCTCAAGGAGGCGATGCGACTTGAGTCGCAGGGTCACAAGCGCGAAGCGGAACGGGTGATCGAGGCGCCGATCTTCACGCCGCCGATCAAGGTTGCGCCGCCGACGCCGCAGGTCCAGGGCATTTCCTTCCGCGAGACGTGGGGCTGTGAGGTGGACGACCTGCGGGCGTTGTGCCGCGCGATCGCCGACGGCTCCGTGCCGACGTCCTACGTCACGGCGAGCATGCCGGCGCTCAACCAGCGTGCCCGAGCGGACAAGGAGTCGTTCGCGGTGCCGGGCTGCCGTGCCGTGGTGAGCAAGCAGGTCGCGGCAGGGGGGCGCTGATGATCCTCCGCGTGATCGACATCGAGACGACCGGATTGGCGCCGCCGGCCGAGGTGATCGAGATCGGGTGGCACGACGTAGACACCAGCGTCCGCGAGGTTCGGGCCACGGACCGAGGATTCGATTTCGGATCGTTCCTCTACGGCGTCACGGACCTCCCCGCCGAGGCAATGGCGGTTCATCATATCCAGAAGAGAATGCTGGTCGGACTCAACTGCTGCGCCGTGAGCGATCTCCAAAGCTTCGTCACGTCAGGCAAGGGAATCGACGCGATTGTCGCGCACAACGCAGCCTTCGAGTCGCAGTGGTTCACGCCGAAGATTCTCGGCAACGTCCCGCTGATCTGCACGTACAAGGCCGCGCTGCGGGTGTGGCCAGACGCGCCGGCACACGGCAATCAGGTGCTCAGGTACTGGCTCGGGATCGACCTGCACGAAGACCTCGCGATGCCGCCACACCGGGCACAGCCCGACGCGTACGTCACGGGGCACATCCTCGTCGAACTGCTGAAGCATGCGACGGTGGCGCAGCTGATCGAATGGACCAAAGAGCCGAGGCTGTTGCCGCGGATCACGTTCGGCAAGCACAAGGGGAAGGCATGGGGCGAGCCGCCAACGGACTATCTCGAGTGGGTCGTCTTCAAGTCGGACCTCGACGACGACACGCGCTGGAACGCGCGCCGCGAACTCGACCTCCGGAGGAAGTCGGCGTCGTGACCATGGCATTCCCCAAGCCGACCCGCGTGCGCGATCGCAAGGCACTCAAGCTCTACTCGAGCCAGCACCCGCGGTGTGAGGTGAACGGCTGCCGGTGGACGCCGATGCCGGAGCCGCACCACGTCCAGCCGCGGAGCCTGGGCGGACCGGACGAGAATGGGAATCTCGTGAGCCTCTGCAATTTGCACCACGTAGGGAACGAGGGCGTGCACACGCTCGGGCATCGGGTCTGGTTCAGACGCCACGGGACGCAGTTGTCGAGCGAGGCGCGGGCGAAGTTTGAACGCGCGCTCAGGATCGAGCCATGAAGTCCGAATCGCGAGGACCGAGCCGACGTCGGTTTCAGGCCGCACTCCGCACCGGCGGCAAGATCAGCCACCTCGGTTATTTCACGACCAGGGAAGAGCGCGACCTGAAGACGCGGTCGGCCCGAGAGCAGCTCGAGCGTACCGGTAGGGTCGATGCGATCTCGGAACGTCGGGTCGAAGAAAGTGAAGATCCCTGGCTCCCACCTACTAGGCGGACGATGCCAGAGGCGCGACTGTGCGCTGCGGTGATGCTCCAGGCGTACCGAGACTTGATGGGTAAGGTCGCGACGCGCCGACGCAGGGCGCGCGCCTGGGTCATGGCCGAGGATGTCGAGGTTGGGGACCTATCGTTCCGCTTGTGCTGCGACGTGCTGGGGTTCGTCGAGGAGCACGCGAGGCAGCGGATGCTTGGGGGGGATGACGCATGGCACCGCGAGCCATCGGGGCTGAGGTTGGTCAAGAAAGATTCCATTCGGAGTTAGGCCGCAACACCTATCAGTTGATGCGGATCCTCTCTCAGTTCCCGCAGGACGAAAGATTCGCAGTGACCAGATTGTGCGGGATCGGGTTCGAGCAGAGGGGCCGCGAGGAACTGGCCTACGAGATGGGGTTGTCGGTCGGCGAGTTCGATTCGCTGGTGGCGCGGGCGCTGAAGAAGCTCCGCGAGGGGAGGGTCCAGTGGAAAACTTCGACGACTTCGTTCAGGTAGCGCGCGACTGTGCGCGTTCTATCCATGGGAGGCGGATCTGATGCGATTGATGAACGCGCGCAATGCCACGCTCAAGACCGTCTCAGCGGAGCTGAAGGCGCTCACCGTCGAGGGGCGCCAGGTCACGTTGTCGGTGTTCCGGCAGTTGATCCGTGCTGACGTACTGGACCGCAAAACTGGTGATCTGCTGGGCGTGCCGTGGGGCACGGTGAACTACTTCTGGGGCGATTGTTCACCCGACCACTTGCACGTCGTATGGCAGGACGGCGAGAACCTGCGGCGCGACTGCCTTCGGAAAGTCCGCGACCGCCAGGCAGAGCAGGAGCTAAGGGACGATGCGGCGGATATCTATTCGTGGTTGCGCCTGATACTTGACTTCGAGTTCCATACCGCACGCCGCCCGGAGGATAGCGAGGCCAAGATTGACGGCTGGGCGGTAACTATCCCCAGCGCCAAGGCGTGCCCAGCCTGTTCAGCGGACAAGAAGATCGAGGCGATAAGCAAGCGGGCCCGCTATTCTGGTGATACCGAAATTGAGCACGTAGCCCGTCAAAGGAGTGACATCGCGTACGAGAGAAGGCAGCCCCATGACGCGATGTCGGGCTACTACTGGGGACGCGCTCACGATATCAAGCGGCAAGAGTTGGTGTCATATAATCAGGACATGCCCGCACGCGATATGATGAAAGAATTGATTGACGCATATTGGGCTACCCTGAAAAATAATAAAAGCAGCGACGCCGCGTGGGCACGCAATTACAAGATGGTAGAAGGGCTAACTCAGCTCTTTATCGCGGTCTAACATGAGCAGCCCAACCGCCCGAACTCTGGCCAGGATGCGGGAACAGGGCTACGCGGCAGAGGTATGCGGTGGCGGCGACTCTGCGGCAAGGCGATCTACGCCAACCCGAACACCTCAACCGCCTGCCGCAGTCGGATCACATAGCTCGCGTTGCGCTTGTCGGCCTTCTGCGCGAGCCGATAGCGATGGCCGGGGAACACTTCGGCGACATCGACGAGCCCAAGCTTGTGCAGCTTGACAACATGGGCCCTGGACGTACGCCCCGCGATCTGGGCCGCGGTGGCAAGCTCCGCGCTGGTCTTCCAAGTGCCGGCGTGTGCCTCAAGTGCGCGGTAGAGGCGGGCTTCGTGAATCGAGACCTCATTTCTTTCCATCGCCTGATTATGCCAGTCCGCGCCAGCCGGCGCCAGGCAGGGCATGGGCGCTTCGGCGCGGACGACGGGAGCACGCGTTCGCCCGCGCGAGGGGAGTGTTGCAGTGGAGAACTTCGACGACCTCGTTCAGGTAGCGCGCGACTGTGCGCGTTCTATCCATGGGAGAGAGGCCCTGATCGCCGTCGAGGAGATGTCGTCCGCGTACCCGGTCGCGCGCAGGTTTCGGGCCGCGGTCCGCGTACGCGGAGTGGTGGTAGAGGCGCACCACGCGAGCGGCCACAGCGGCTCGCTCAAGGCGTTGGCGAAGGATCTCGCGTCGAGGTCGAGAGGCATCGTTCGAGAGCACGAGGCGACGAGCTTCAGGGCCGCGGTGCTCGGGCTGTGAAGAAGGGGCAGCCATCCATGCCCGATGTCGAAGTCGAGCACGCCCCGGACCTCATTGGTCAGGGGCCGCCGGATTCGCGAGAGCGTGCGTTGCTCCGCGAGACACTTGAGTTCGCGCTGAAAGACCTGTTCCGCACGGCCGCGAGCACGAAAAGCCTGCGGCAAGAGACGCACGATTGGGTGTTCGGTGAGCCGAGCGGTCGCGGGCGTTGGCCCTACGGAGACTTCGCGAGTTTGTGCGAGGCGCTGGGGATCGACCCAGATGCGCTGAGGGAGCAACTGCGGCGCGACCTGGAGAAGCAAGGAGGCACCTCGTGACCAGTGTCAGCGGAATGAGATTTCTTCGCCGCGTTCCGCGTGAAGTGCCTGCGCAGCGGCTTCGTAGCTGCGACAACGACAACGACACGCCGCTGATGATCTGGCGGAGGAGCAAGGTGCCCGAATGAGACCCGCACCCGGCAAGAAGGCGGCGGTGTACTACCCTGGCTTGACGGCTCTGGATTACATGGCCGACGAGGAGGACCTGCGCATTGTTCGCCGGCCGACACCGGAGAAACGCCTGGTGGCGGCGGTGTTCGCAGAAGCGATCGAGGACCTCAAGAAGGGGCCAGGCGCCGACACGTTCGCCGAGACGATCTACCGCGACACGCGGGCATGGGTCGCGAGCGATGATTTGTCGTGGCCCTACGGCTTCGTTCCACTGTGCCACGAGCTCGACCTGGACGTCGAGACGACACGCGAGGCGGTGCTGGCGATCGTGCCAAGCGCGAACCATCGCCGGGGGGTGCTCACCCGCCCACATGGCGTCGATCCACGGCCGTCAATCCAGCGAGAATACAGTAACCGGCCGATGTGGGGCTGGAGGTACGGGAGCAACCGTTAGCCGGGACGCAAGAAGGCGCGTGCAAGGTCCGCACGCGCTGGGCGGCGCAGTCGCAATTCGGTGGCTGCGTCGCCCACCCCTGACAGGGAGGATGAGATGACACACACGAAGGCGAGAGTTGGCTATCTGCGGGGCGCGCAGCGGTACATCCAGGTCGAGCGGCCACCCGAGCCGGTCAAACACAGATTGGTCGCGCTGGTCTGCAGGTACGCGCTGACGTTCGCGTCTGGGTACGCGCTGCATGTGGTGCTGTCGTGATTCTCGGCAGTCATGATTTTGACGGATCGCGTTCGCCCACGTTTCACGACCCTTTTTACCCGACGTTTAGCGTCGGCGTTTTTCAATGGGTGTTGCGGGCGGATAAGAAGCACGTCAAGCGCGGCAAGATGAAAGTCAGGATCACGGGGTTCTGTTGTAATCCCGAGCCTGTCCATGCCCTAGCGCGCGAAGTGGTACGTGCGCTTGACGCGGGGACGTACGTGGGCGCGAAGCGCGTGACAATCCGGACCTTCACGTTCACGGAGACGCCCAAGTGAGCACGACCGACGACCTGCTGCGCGTTCGCACGAACCAGATGATTCATGGTCAGCGATCGCCTCAACGAGGCGATGCTGGAGGGACACGTGATGACGACCTGGTCGCGCTGGTCTGCCGGTACGCGCTGCATGTGGTGCTGTCGTGATTCTCGGCAATCATGATTTTGACCGATCGCCCACGGGTGATGGTCGTTTGTACTTGACGTTTGGCGTCGGGGTGTTCGAGTGGGTGTTGCGAGCGCACAGGAAGGCTGGCGACCATATGTCCTGGCGGGACCTCAAGCGCGGCAAGATGAAAGTCAGGATCACGGGGTTCTGTTGTAATCCCGAGCCTGTCTATGCCCTAGCGCGCAAAGTGGCACGCGCGCTTGACGCGGGGACGTACGTGGGCGCGAAGCGCATGACGATCAGAGCACACGCGATGAACTGCTGCGCGACGAGAGTGGGAGGGCAGCATTGAAGCGCGTACAACTCTCGCGAGCCAAGGGCTGGAGGATGCCACCGAACACGGTGAGCGTCGCGCGGCCGACGCTGTGGGGGAATCCGTTCAGGGTAGGCGTTGAGGACGCGGGCGCGCTCTACTGCGTCGCGCTCTACGAGGACGCGATGCGGGGACGCTACTACCCAGCGGGTCCCCAGCAATATGTGGCGTATCATGTCTGGATAGCTCGGTGGCGAGCGCGCAGGTACAGGCATCCGAACGAGTGCCTTCACGAGCTGCGCGGCAAGGACCTGGCGTGTTGGTGCTCGCTCGATGCGGCGTGTCACGCGGATGTCCTGCTGCGGCTCGCCAACGCTGGAGAGGAGACGCCAAAGTGAGCACACGCGATGAACTGCTGCGCGCCGTGGTGGAAGACATCCTCATGAACCTACACGGTGACGTCGCCCCTGGTTGGGTCTGTATTCCTATCGGAGAGTGGGAGGGCAGCATCCGGCCGAGATTGGAAGTCATCGTCGTCGACCTACTGCACGAGCACGAGCGTAGATTGGCAGCATACCAGAAGGGATATACCGATGGGCTTTACGGGCGGGAGCCGACGCCATGTGCATGATCGAAGACACCTCGCCGCAGTGTAGTTTTCGCTTCACGGACTCTTGCCGCGCGCGAAAAGAGCACTGGTGCGACGAATGCGCCCGGGCGATACTCCGCGGCGAGCGTTACTCCCGAGTCACGCAGAAGGTCGATGGCAACCTTTATATGTGGAAGACGTGTCGGCATTGCGAATGCGCAGCTTCGTATTTGAAGAAGCACTGCGATGGGTATGTGGTCGGCCACATGCTTGACGACATGCATTCGCACTGGACATCGCGCTTGCCACAGGACCGACTTTGGCTAGGCCGAGCCATCATCGGAATGCGGCGAGAGTGGCGTCGGCGGGACGGCGGCCTGATGGCGGAGTTGCCGGACTTGCAGACACAGAAGGAGACTCCCAAGTGAGCACGACCGACGACGAACTGCCGCCGTGGTGGAAGAAAGACACAGAAGGAGATTTCCAAGTGAGCACGACCGACGACCTGCTGCGCGCAGTGAGAGAATTCCTCGACTCTCACGCCGAGTTGATGGGCCACACCTGGCCAGTGGACTCAGACGAGTATAGCAAGTGGGTATTGCGCGACAATGCAGCCTTCTGGCGTCTCTATGAAG
>Ga0163150_10003398_pt1 | contig 22470 bp, 20 predicted proteins | sample OliLakLV19P2IB_FD_148628 | JGI IMG/M metagenome (GOLD analysis project Ga0163150, IMG submission 148628) | Freshwater microbial mat bacterial communities from Lake Vanda, McMurdo Dry Valleys, Antarctica - Oligotrophic Lake LV.19.P2.IB | ecosystem: Environmental > Aquatic > Freshwater > Lake >...
TATTAAAAGTCGTCCCTTGGGCAAGGAACCCTGGGTTAAAACCATTGCAAAACGCCTTGGATTAGAATCCAGCCTAAAAAACCCCGGCAGGCCTAAAAAGAATGGCTCCTGACCCCTTTTATTTCCTCTCAAACTGCAATTTCCCCCTCCCTGTCAGAAAAAAAAATGCTCCTACAAAAAATCTGTGGCGTAAACCTGTCCCTGCAAAACAGAAAAGTTGTTTTCACCCCCAAAAAACATTGGGCTTCCGTTGCGGAAGCCCTGCAAAAAAAATCTGAAAATGAGGTATGTTCTAACTTGGTGGAGATGCCGGGAGTTAAACCCGGGTCCAAAACATTTTCATCTTCTCATTGTTCACAAGATTAGTCAGTTAAATACTTTCATGACAATAACTGACAATTGATTCATGAAAGTCGATTTACAGATCTTAAAGTTACCGGTGCAAATCAAATCGGTAACCAGCAGCCCAGAATGAACCTGCAAACCCCAAGCGAGGGCGCGCGTGGGTACAGGGTATTAGCCTAAAAAATTAAGCTAATACAGGTTGCAAAGTTGCATTTTGAAATGCAATTTGTACCTTAGACCATGCTGTTGCATTGGTTGTGCTTTGGCAGTTTTACGAGGTACCTCGGCCAGCTCGTCTTGCGTATAAAAAGATGTTAAAGTCCTGTCAAAATCCGTCATCCCCGTGTATCTACTAGTAACACTAGCATACCATATTTCCGAACTTTTTTCAGGCACTCTCAAGTTTACCGTCTCTGCGGTCATTGGCTTACTCAAGGGCAAATCAGCCATTGCCGTAGCCAGACTGGCCGGTAAGGAGCGAAATTTTATAGGTGAAAAACTTCTGGGCAAGAGGTTATGCGGTTCTTACTTTAGTTTGCTTATCTTTGGAAATATTATCAACGGATTTTTGGAGGGTGTTGACAGTCGTGGTTATAGTATCAACTTTGCCGTTGACTTCTTTAAACTTTTCATCAAGATATTCAACTAATTCGCTAAATTCTTCTTTCATACATTTAAAGTTAGCTCAATTCACTAGGGTAAACACATTTTAAACCCTAAAAAACTTCCGTTCAAGGTAAAACCTTGCGGGCGTCTTTTTTTAAGTGGTATAATATATTCAGCTAAATAAGTTAAAAAATATATGGAACCATTTTCCAGGCCAGAAGACGAAATGCGGGAATACCAAGCTCTACTTGGGCAACTTGAAGATTATTGCAAAAATTTAAAGCAAGACATAGAAGACACAAGGGTTTTGTTGGCTAAAAATGAAGAAATACTTGCTGCTTTGCTAGAGAGCCAGACTGGAGACAAGTACCAACAAGAACTAGGCCAAGAGATTCAGGATTTATTGACGCGATGGAAAGAGTATAGAGAAACTTTAGACCAAGATCCTACCAATGAACTAGCTAGGCAGGAACTAAAATACATTGGAGATAGTCTAAGTTTTTCAGCTAATCAAAAACTGCAAGATAAGATTGTTTCAAATGATCAAATCAAATTTATAAAGTCGGATATTTTAAGCGTAAGTAAACATTTGAAGTTGGCGGAAGGATATTTAGCAGATTGGGAAAGAGATAAAGAGAAAATTTTAAAAGATATTGATCTTCTTAGAGAAGAAGTTGAAAGATTTAATCGTATGTATCAGTCGAAAAATTAGATTTATAAAAGACTGTTAACCCTTTTTTACAGCATGTAATTATAGAACGCTAAGACAACCGAAAAGGGTTAAAGTTTGTTTCTCGGTCGTAGGCATCTTCTTGTTCACTGCGCTTGAGCGCGGAAACTATTTTATAGGTGAGGGGAGTGGCCGCAATTTCTATAAGAACTTTAAAGACATAAATAGTTCCTAAAAGGTTAAGTAAAGCGTCCAGTGGCAAGACGCCGTAAAAAGCAACTAAGGTAAAAATAACAGAGTCTACTGCTTCTCCCGCAATGGTGGAGCCAATAGTGCGTAGCCACAGGAATTTTCCTTGGGTGAGGACTTTTAGTTTTGCTAGAATATATGAGTTTGAGAATTCTCCGGCCAGGTAAGCAATAATGCTCGCAAGGGTCAGGCGAGGAACAAAACCTAATATGGCTTCGTATGCACCTTGGTTAGGCCAATCAGTGGATGACGGTAGAATTTGTACAATTGCCAGTGTGGCAGACATAAGCGCCAGACAAATAAAACCAAGCCAAATAATCCGGCGGGACTTAGTGTAGCCATAAACTTCGGTTAATATGTCTCCAAAAATGTAAGAGATGGGAAATAAAATTGTTCCGGCGTCAAAATTAAACCCCCCAATTGCCGCTACTTTTGTAGAAGCAATATTGGAAATTATGAGGACGGCAATAAAAACCCCAGAGATAATGTCAAAGTATTTGTGGTGAATAGTTTGTAATTTCATTGCCTTATTTTAGCAGGATTGTGAAGGAAAGCAAATGTTGTTCTTTGCTACCTGTGGTGCCCCGAATGCAAGAATTTGGCACACCAGTTAACTGTTTTACTTATTTCAAAAATTCATCTTTAATGATTAATATTCCATATACTCCTTATTGACGATCGTCAATAAGGAGTATATGGAATTAAAGAATAGGTTTTAAAGGGGTCTAGAAAAAAACAAATTCTTTATTTATGACCGGTTTTGCGATAGTCCTTTGAACCCCGCTTTTAGGTATTTTTTATGTTAACTCAAAAATGGTGCAGTGTATCTTGAATTCGCGGCTCAATAGATATTCCGCACTAATTTTATTTCCATGGTATAATACAAATATTAAAGTAATTAATGTTATTTATATGTCAAAATCTCAATTTCAAGCTATTTTTGATTATATTGATGCGACAAAAAAAGAAATAATTGAAGAGATATTGGATGAAGTTGCGTCTAAAAAAGATCTGGCACATTTACAAAGTTCAGTGGATGGTTTTGCAAAACAATCCAAAGATTACTATCAGGAAGTAACAGTGGTAATAGCTAAGGTAAACAGAATGGAAGCTTGGATCCAAAAGGCAGCGACTAAAATAGGCGTAGACTACAAAGTATAAATGCTATTAAAAACCGTCAATTCTTGGCGGTTTTTTAATTCGTGACGTGGAATATATCTATGGAACTTACGGACAACGATAAGATAAGGATTAACCGGTTTTATAACCGGGCTCTGGAGCAATATGGCCTGCATAGCCACAGGTCTTTGCGTTGGGTAAATGCGGCAGACCAAGAAACAAGGTTTCGGGTACTCAGTAACATTGGCCCTCTGTCTGGTTCAAGCATTTTAGACGTCGGCTCAGGACTTGGAGATTTATTTGGTTACTTGGAACATTATTTCAAAGATTTTTCTTACCTAGGTATAGATATAGTTCCTGACATGGTCACTCAGGCTAAAATAAAATACCCGCGCGGTTCTTTTGAGGTGGCGGATATTTTTACCTTACCAACAAAGTATGATTACGTTTTAGCTTCCGGCTCCCTGACATTCCACGTAGAGGGAGGAAAAAAATTTTATTATGCAATGATAGAACGCATGTTTCAGTTAGCCAACAAAGGCCTGGCTTTTAATATGTTAGACCAAGACGTGCACCCTATAGACGAAGAATACTTAGCGTACTCGCAAAAAGAAATAAGTGACTTATGCGCATCTTTAACGCCAAATTACAAAATAGTAACGGGCTACCACCATGGAGATTTTACAGCCTTTTTATATAAGTAGAATGAGGGGAGTGTCTAGCAATTAGCATTTAGCGGTTAGCCAGACAAACTAAAGGTGTGCAAATTACAGTTATGTTTTGGAATTTATAGAGAAAAATACCCATATTTACTGGACTAGCTTCCCTTATCATAGACTACGTATGCTTTTTATTCAAAAGATAATTTGAAAGTACGAAAATAAAAACAATTACAAGAAACGATTCCCAGAGGTAGAAGCTTATACCGTTTACAAGCGGAATTTTTCTTTCAGCATCGATATTTGAAATACCCTGAAATGACTGTAAAGATAGTAATAATGAGATGCATGAAAAAATTAACGATACCTTAAAATTACGTTTCTTTAGTAACAGCAGGAGGGAAATTAAAACGAAACTATTACTATACCAAGCAAGGTTGCCTGCTAATATTCCCAGACTTCCTATAAAAAAGATTACAATTCCTCTTCCTCCCATTTCAGCACTATTTGGAGCAATGAGAGATGCTGTAAAAATAATCACGGAGATATAGTAGTGGTTTGTGACGGATAGTATATGGGATTGATTCTTTCGTTGATTTATTTTCCATAATATTTACTTATAATTTACCATATTTTTACCCAGTAAGCAATTCCTATTCCGGTTTTATTCTCCTTTGTTTAGAGTTTAGATATTGTTATTTATTTCCAATGTCGTCCCGATCTAATCTGTACTATGACCGACACGCGGTGCTTGTTATTTGATTTTTGGTTCTTGTGATTTTGTTCTCTCTATTGTTTGACTAAGCGCTAAACGCTATCCGCTAAATGCTCTGGGTTTCCTTTCCCACTGCTTCGCTTATATTTCTATACCCATCTTTTTGCAGAAGTGTAACCAGTCCTGCATTTATCTGTCCAATAAGCTGTGGACCCTCAAAAATCATCCCCGTAATAAGCTGGAGCAGAGAAGCTCCCAACTTTATTTTTTTATAGGCATCTGCGGCGGAAAATATACCTCCACAGCCAATAATTATTTTTTTGCCGCCAGTTTTTTTCCAAACATAGGCAATGAGTTCGTTAGCCAGATTTTCCACAATTTTTCCGCTCATACCTCCTACAGCAGGAATGTTTTTTTCCTCAAGCAGGGGATTGCTTCTATTTTTAGTAAGGTTTGAAATTATAAAACCATGGACACGATGATGTTCCGAGCAGGTTACAATTGCGCCTACCTGTTCTAAAGACATATCTGGCGATAGCTTTATAAAAATTGGTTTAGCGCTAGGAATGATATCTATTTCTTGCATGAGTGCATGAAAGCTTTTTGCATCGGTAAACGGCTGGCCGCCATAGGCATTGGGACAGCTAATGTTTATGGTAAAATAATCCCCAATGGCAACAAATCTTTTAAAACATGCCACATAGTCCGCAATACCGGCTTCCAGGCCAACCGTTACCGGGCAGTTGGTTTTTGCAATGCTGGTGCCAATAGGGATAGCGCAAGGAAATTCTTCTAAACGTTTGGCAATGGTCTCACCACCGTCATTTTTTAAACCGTAGTGTACTAGTAAACTTTGTGATTTTTTTAGTCTCCATAATCGTGGTTTGGCATTACCGGGAGAAGCATGCTCGGTTATGGAGCCAATTTCCGCAAACCCAAAGCCAACTGAGGGTAGAATTTGGGTTAAGTGGGCATCTTTGTCAAAGCCTGCCGCTAACCCAATAGGATTTTTAAAGAAAATGCCAGCTATGGTTTGTCGCAGTGAGGGGTTTTGATAATTTAGCAACCTGGCCGTTAGTTTTTGAGTTGAGCGGCTGTGTCCCAGCCTCTCTCCCAAAGCAATCATGCGGTCGTGTATGTTTTCGGGGTCAAACAGAAACAAGAGAGGTTTTAATATATTTTTATAAAATAACCGAAACAGTGTTTGCTTAACAGGAGAAGAGTTCATGAGATTCTGAGTTTAATTTTGTTTGTGGGTGAGATAGGAGAGCCATTTTTTTATTTTTCCACCACAACCGCGACTTTCTTTTCTTGTTCAATAACTCCCGCTTGATTGTTCCAATCGGCCGCGGCTTTTTGGATAACTTCAAAGGAATAAACATTTTTATTGCCATCGGTCAGGCCAGGATCGTGCACTACAAATCCTTTGGCATTGTATCCAGTAAGAACAACTACGTGGTAAGTGGGTCCTGGGGGTGTATAGTTAGGGTTATTGAGTAGTCGTGCGTTTACTAAAAGCAAAGCTACTTTACCGTTTTTAAGAATTTCTTTTAAATCTTCAGCAGTATAGTTTTGTATGATCTTGGTTCTCAGTCCGTAGACTTGGGTAATCATTTTGGATATGTCGTCAGCTCCGGTGTTTATGTTATGTCCGACATTGGCAGTTTCCCAAGAATTTAAATCCGCAATTTCTTTTTTTGCCCGCTTTTGTGGAATTTTGGCTTCAGTAAAGCCGGTAAGATAGGCATTGGCTATAACTGCGCTCGCTTCTTCACAGTCTTCGTTTCCTTCCCACTTTCCGTCAAATGCTTGGGTAGTGAAAGGGATAGACAAGGAATATGACAGGACTAGCGCTTTATTTTTATTGCTCACAAAATTTTTATAATATAAAAAAACCACCATGCTTAAAATAAGCATAAGTGCAATAATGACGGTATTTTTTTTGGGCCAGTGGAATGTTGGCATATTATTTATCATAGTTTTGGTCAATACCCCTCAGCTTGCTGCGGTTCCCTTGCAGTATTTCCTCCCCTTCATGGGGAGAGCTAGGGAGGGGTGGTGCAGTCTGAAGTTGATACCCCTCAGCTTGCTGCGTGGTATTTCACTTGAGCAACGATTTTAAATTTTCCAACCGACCTGAAGAAATCTCCCATTCATAAATATCGGCATTGGCAATGTCTTTAGTGGTATCTGCTTCCCTGTAAATGCGCGGCATTTCCGGAAAGTGAAAAAGCATTAAGCGAATAACACCGTTATGGGTAATTATACCTATATTTTTATGGTCGTTATTTTCAATAATGTCCACTAAAGCGCTTATTGCCCGCTGTCTTACTTGCTCCACGCTTTCACCCCCAAATGGGCGGTAATCGTAAGTTTGCAGGGCTTCCATTTCCCTGTTATTGGGTAGTAGTTTATCCCACTCCATGTGATTTTTTCCGGACAAGCTCCCAAAGTCCCTTTCTCTCAGGCGGAAATCATGCAATACGCTCACTCGTTCTGGCAGGTATTGGTTAATAAGAGCCGCGGATTCTTCGGCTCTTTTTAAATATGAAGTAAACAAAACATCCAAATTCAGATAGCGAATCAGTTTAGCCAGATGTTCAATTTGCAGTACTCCCTGAGTGTCCAGATAATCGTCTATTTGGACTCCTTGACGGACCTGTTTCTTATTGCTTATGGTTTCACCATGGCGAATAAAGTAGATGGTGGTTTGGTTGCGGATATGCACAGTAAAGGAAAACAGTTAGTAAATCAATAGGCAATGACTTGCTCCGGGTAAGGTTATGTATGCCTTGTTACCTTGTTTGAGGCTAAGCAATCTTCCTAAGCCCCAATGTTTCAGGCTAAAATTGGCTTTCCAAAGACTTTCCCGGAGCGTTGCCAGAAAGAGATTATTTTTTAGTAGCTGGTTTTTTTGCTGGTTTAACAGATCCCGCTGATATGCGGTCCCAGTGTCCTTTAAGTTCGGAGGCCATAGTGGCCAGTTCCCTTGGGTCAACGTTTTTAAGTTTTTTGTACTTGCCGGTTACTTTGTCTACTATTGCGTCGTAGCGGTCTTGGCTAATATCTTTTAGGTTTTCCATTTGTTCCATTATTTCCCCTTTGGCTTTTACCATCCAGCCTTTCATGGTTTTGCGGTTTTTTGCGGCATCTTTAGCGCCGTAAAAATAATAGGCTCCGGCTGCAGCTGCGGCCAATGCGGCGGCAATGCCCATTCCTGTTCCTGCCCCGACTCCAGTGTTGTTATTTTTTTGTGCCATATTGTTCCTTACCTTTAAGTTTAGCAGTCGTACCGGGGGCACGCTGGCTAAACTTTTAGTTTATTATAAAATTACTTTAAGATTTAGATTGCTGGTGCCGAATGCCCAAACCGTGTTTATCTGGGATTATGTCCCTTTTCCGGGACGCAGGTATTTATTTTTTATGTCTTTTATAGAAGCTGTTAAAGAAATTAAAAGCATGTTTAACCTTAAAGCCTTGCTCTTTTACGTTATCGCGCAACTGGTGCAGGTCTTGGGAAATAAAATCGCTTTCCTGTTTTGCTTTTTCGGAAATATAGCGGATGTCTTTTAATATCTTTATGAAATAAGCCGCCGCAACCAACAAAAACAAGGTTATAAGCACTACGGCAATTGTGGTTACAAAGAAAAAAATGTCTTGTTTATAGAATTCATCCATATGGGTATTTGCAGGTTACCTATAATAATCCTTAATTTCAAACAAAATAAACAGGCCAATGGCAGTGCCAATAATAAGTCCAAAAATATCCCGACTGAGCAACGAACCGACAGCGCCTAACAGGACTGAATAGTAGACTAAGTACCAGGATTTTAATGAACGTTTGAAGAGTCCTGGTAAGGCGGCTATTTGCAGAGCAAACACGCCCAATATAATTACCCAGTGGATTATTCCCAAAAGACTGCCAAAAGGATTTATTACCGCGCCAAATGGTAATACAAATAAACTGAGGCCTAAGGCGGCAATAACTACCGGGAGCGTTAGATTAGAAGTACTACGTCAATCCACGGACTAAACTTTACTATCCATTCCCGCACGTGAGGGGGGATGTGGAACGGGGATTTTTTGTGTAAGTACAAGTATAAGAATTCTTCCAATTGATGCAGCGCATTTGGCGCTTGGTGATTACCTTGATTATTAGTTTGATCCATTGTTTTCTTTAGTAAATTTAATTATTATAGTAGCCTAAGTATATCACATTACTCCTTATGACGCATGGACGTGGGATTTTTTACAGTTATTATTAGCCCTAACCGGGAGACGTTACCGCGAATGTCAAAGATTACCTTTGACATAATTGTTGCTTTTATCTGGGCTCACTATACTTTTTAAACAGTTCTTCCAAAACTGTTTGGTACTGCTTGCGTATGGTTGGGCTCAATCCTATTTCCAGAACCTCGTCATTTATAGTGGTGGCTGACGCGGTCCAGTTGTAGGAACCGCTGGCATAGCTTTTTTCCGTCACTACGGTTTTTAGGTGCATAATGCCGGAATGGTCTTGTTCAAAGACCGTAATTCCTTCTTTTCTCAAATCGTTTATTATTTTTTTCTGGGCTTCTATGGCATTGTACTGCTTGCGGTCGGTAATCCCAATCACTTCCAGCCCCCGGTACTTAGCGGCCATAATCGCGTCGGCAATGTCCTGCCGGGTAAAAGTATAAACGGCAAAATACACAAATTCGTCTGCGCTTTGAATAGTGTCTATTATTTCTTTGTTTAACCCACGGTCATAGCTGTAATAGACTCTGGTTTCGTACTGGGGTTGCAGTTTATAGGAATAATAAAATTGCCCGCACAGGCCAATGAGGAGGATAATAACTGCAAGATAGGCAAGATCGCGAGTGGGGTATTTCATTTTAACATTTTATCATATTAACACACTAACATTTAAGCACACTAACATTTTATTATTTTAACATGATAATTGAAGATACTGCGCCCTTTGTTAAAATGTTAATATGTTAAAATGACTCTTTGATTTCTTTTTTAATTTCCCTAGTCTTGATATATTCTCGTTTGTCAGTTTTCTTACGGGCCTTACCCAGGCCAATGCGAATTTTAAGCAGTCCCCGGTTACCCTGGAAAATTTCTAGAGGAATTATGGTTAGGCCTTTTTCTTTTCCTAGCAATTGATTAATTTCTTTTTTATTGAGCAAAAGGTTTCGGCTTTGTGTAGGAACATACTTTTCGTCAGGAGCATATTTGTAAGGGCCCACATGGCAGTTTATGAGACTAGCACCCTTGGCTGAGACGGTTACGTAGGAGCCAGTTAAAGAAACATTGCCTTGTTTAATACTCTTAACCTCCGGTCCGGACAATACCAAGCCGGCGGTAAAGTTGTCTTTAATGTCATAATCGTAAAAGGCTCTTTTGTTAGAAGCTAGTGTTTTCATAAGCTTATTTTATCATTAAATGGGGGAAGGCAGTAGGGGGCAGGGGAAGGAAGTAGTGAGTAGGGATGTAGGGAGTAGCTAAACAGGAGACAGATTAACCAATTTACGAATGAGGGGAGCAAATAACTAATGAGTACTAATAAGAATTAGTTGTCACCTGCCTTGCCCTGTCAATCGATAGGCAGGTTAGTTATTCATTCGTATTGCAGTAATGCTTAATGTGTGGCTACATCCCTACTTCCCACCAGCTACTGGCTAGTCTTCTTGTTTCACTTCCCCCTCCTTTTTATGCTATAATTAGGGCATATTATGGTTAGTGAAACACCCAAAAATTACATAAGGCACTTATTATCTTCTGCCCTTTTGGACTTGCAATTTACCCCTCTGCTTGAAAGTGTGGAGATTTTGGTACCTGAACCCCAGTTTGGCGATTATTCAACTAATGCAGCTTTGGTATTGGCTAAAAAAGTTAAAAAAAACCCAAAGGAAGTAGCCGCTAAAATAATTGAGCAAATTAAGCTTAATAAGGACTTTGAAAAATTGCAATTGGTTGAAGAGCGAGGTGGGTTTATTAATTTTACGCTATCGTCTGAATTTTTACTGGGCAACCTTGGCAAAATTATTGAACAAGGAGATTTATATGGCTGTTCCGTTGCCGGCGGCGGCAGAACGGTTGTAGTTGAATATTTTCAAAATAACGTAGCCAAGCCGCCGCATGTAGGTCATTTACGTTCAGCTGTGATAGGCGACTGCTTACTGAGGGTGATGAGGTCACAAGGCTATAAAGCAATATCCGACACTCATATAGGCGACTGGGGAGTGCAGTTTGGAATACTCATCCACGCTTTTAAAACTATGGGCGACCGCAAGGTTGTGGAAAAAGACCCCATTAACGAACTCAATAAGCTCTATGTGGAAATGTCGGCAAAAATAGAGGCTGATGAGAGTTTGCGTGAAAACGGCAAAGAAGAATTTATTAAACTGGAAAAAGGCGACACAGAAAACCGTGAGTTATGGCAATGGTTTGTACAAGTATCTCTGGATGACTTTGAACGCTATCGCCAGCTACTCGATGTTTTGCCGTTTGACCACAATCTGGGCGAAAGTTTTTACGAAGAACACATGCCGGCTGTGCTGGAAGAGTTGCGATCAAAGAAATTAGTTGTCACAGGAGAGACGGGCGAGCAATACATAGATCTTGAAAAATTTGGTTTGGGCAGATGCATTTTGGTAAAAAGCGATGGCGGAACAACTTATCACTTGCGCGATTTCGCTACTTATATATATAGAAGGAAAGAATTTAATTTTTTCCGCAATATTTATGTTGTAGACAACAGGCAACGGCACCACTTTAACCAATTGTTCAAAACACTGGAACTTGCAGGATATCCGGCGGAGAGAGATTCCGTTCATGTTGACTTAGGTTTTATGAGTTTGCCCGAAGGTGCGATTTCTACTCGTAAAGGCACAACTATCAGCCTACAGAATTTAATAGATGAAGCAAATAAGCGTGCGCTGGACATTATAAACGAAAAAAATCCCGGTCTCGCAAACAAGGAGGATGTTGCCAAAGAGGTGGCACTTGCGGCTATAAAATATTTTGACCTGTCGCACAACCGGAAAACTGAAATTGTCTTTACCTGGGAAACCGCCCTGTCTTTTGAAGGGAATACGGGACCTTATTTGCAATACACCCACGCGAGAATTCAAGGGATTCTTAGAAAAGGAACGAGTAACGAGTTGTGGGTTGAGAGTCAACTCGAAACTAGCAACTTACAACTAACAACACATGAATTCTCCGTCCTCCGCAAACTCGTCCAATTCCCGGAAATAGTTGAGCAGGTAAGCAAAGACTACTTGCCCAACATTTTGTGCAACTATCTTTTTGAGCTTTCTCAAACCTTTAACTCATTCTACCAGGAAGTTCCCGTGACCCAAGAACCCGATGCCAAATTAAAATCTTTCCGCTTAAGTTTAATAACCGCCGCCGCGCAGGTAATAAGAAACGGCCTTTACTTGTTGGGCATAGAAGCACCGGAGGAAATGTGATTCGCAGATACACAGATGCGAACAGATAGCACAGATAGAAATAGTACCAATGATTTTTATTGCGATTTTGTTTCTAAAAAGGAAAATTGATGTCGGTAAACTTGCAGAAACAGATGATGTATAGCAGTAAAATCTTTTTAGTTATCGGAATAGTTATTAAGGATTTGCAGTTGAGCACGCGTAGAATATTTACCAATAGCGGTGAATACCAAGACAGTAAGCATTTAAATTTTCATTTAATTTCCGAATAAAGGAACAATACTATGTCAGACGAACAAATAAAACCTCAGGGACCAAATTTCAACGAACTTGAAAAGGATATCTTGAAATTTTGGGATGAGAATAAAACGTTTGAGAAGTCTTTGGAGCAGACTAAAAATAATGAGCCGTACGTTTTTTATGATGGACCGCCTTTTGCCACCGGCCTTCCGCACTATGGGCATATTTTGGCGTCAACTATAAAAGACACTATGCCTCGTTACCAAACTATGAAGGGTAAGTATGTCCGCAGGCGCTGGGGTTGGGATTGCCATGGGTTGCCTATAGAAAATATAGTTGAACAAGCATTAAAAATTTCAGGCAAGAAACAAATAGAAGAAATGGGTGTTGACCTGTTTAACAAAGCCTGCCGAGACAATGTGCTTAAGTTTGTAAACGAATGGGGAAAAACAGTAAGCCGCATGGGTCGCTGGGTTGATTTTGAAAATTCCTATAAGACCATGGATGCTACTTACATGGAAAGCGTGTGGTGGGCGCTTAAGCAAACCTGGGATAAAGGACTTATTTACGAAGACCGTAAAGTCCTGCTGTATTGTTCCCGCTGCGAAACTCCAATTTCCAACTTTGAAGTCGCCATGGACAACAGTTATAAAGACGTAACTGAAGAGTCGGTCTACGCAAAATTTAAACTGCTTCCCCGCCAAAGAATTTTGAACGATTTAACAAATGACAAAACTTACGCATTAGCCTGGACAACAACTCCCTGGACATTGCCCGGAAACACTGCGCTTAATATTGGTTCTGACATTGTTTATGTGCTTATAGAGCAAGATAACGGGGAGCGCTATATAGTGGCCAAGGAACGCCTGTCTATAATAGACGGACCTTATGAAATAGTCGCAGAATTTCCTGCCAGATCCCTTGAGGGGCTGCAGTACCAGCCCTTGTACCCTGGAGTTATTACCGATCCTGATAATAAAGCCCATAAGTTTTATATTGCGGATTTTGTTACTACTACAGACGGTACCGGTATTGTTCATAATGCGGCTATGTACGGTGAAGAAGACTATGAGGTGGCCAAAGACAAGGGTTTGCCGCGAGTGGATATGCTGGATCATAAAGGCCATTATTTAGATATGGCTCCCGAACATTTACGGGGAGTGTTTTTTAAAAATGCTGACAAAATAATACTTCCTGAACTTAAAGAAAAAAACCTCGTTTATAAAACAGAACATTATACCCACAGCTATCCGCACTGTTACCGCTGTGCCACGCCGCTTTATTATAACGCCTTGCCCGCTTGGTTTATAAACATTCAGAAAATAAAGCCTGACCTGCTTAAAAACAATGAAGATGTGCACTGGTATCCGGAACATTTAAAGTATGGCAGGTTTGGCAAAAGTATGGAGCAGGCGCCGGACTGGAATATTTCTAGAAACCGGTATTGGGCTACCGCTTTACCGTTTTGGAAGTGCCAGAATGCCGAATGTAAATACGTTGCTTGTGTTGGATCCGTGAGAGAGTTGGGGGAAAAATCTACTAATATATCTGAGGTCTATCCTGTAGTCAGCTCATTTATGAGCTCTGAGGGGGCAGCCGATGAATCGGCTAACTACAATACTATGGTTGAGTCCCTTGACCTTCATCGTCCCTATATAGACAAGGTTATTTTGAAGTGTGAGAAATGTGGTTCTGAAATGACCAGAGTTCCGGAAGTAGTGGACTGTTGGGTAGAAAGCGCTTCCATGCCTTTTGCCGAACTTCATTATCCTTTTGAAAACAAAGAAACCAGCGCGCCAGAGAGTTTTGAAAATCGTTTTCCGGCGGATTTTGTGGCTGAATACATTGCCCAAACTCGGGCCTGGTTTTACGTTATGCATGTTATGGGCACTATAGTATTTGACAAAGCTCCGTTTAATCATGTGGTGACAACCGGGAATATTTTGGCAGAGGACGGCAACAAAATGTCCAAATCCAAAAACAATTATCCGGATCCGTCGATACTTATAGAAAAATTCGGCATAGACGCCATTCGTTTTTATCTTTTGACTTCGCCAGTCATGAATGGAGATGATTTTAACTTTTCCGAAAAAGGCGTCCAAGACATAAGCCGCAAAGTTAACGCCCTCCTCTATAATGTTTGGAGTTTTTTGCGTCTCTATAGCCAGGAAAAGTTTAGCAACGATTGGGTACCGTCCAGCAATCTGCTGGACCTGTGGATGGTAAGCAAGCTAGTCAAACTGCAGAAGGATGTTACCGCCTATATGGACGCCTACGACACCGTACGCGCCGGCAAAAATATGGTGGAGTTTATTAACGACCTCTCCACTTGGTACGTTCGCCGTAGCCGGGACCGAATGAAAAGTTCGGACTATGAGGCCAAACAGGCTTTAACCACCCTGGCGTACGTTTTGTCGGAATTTTGTAAGCTTTTGGCTCCGTTTATGCCTTTCCTGTCCGAGTTTATTTATAAAGACATTACTGGAAAAGAATCTGTCCACTTGCAGGCTTGGAACAGCGGCGAGGCGGACCGGGTAGACGAACAACTCATTAAAGACATGGAAGTAGTACGAGAAATTGTATCCTTGGGCTTAGCCGGTAGGAAAGAAGCTTCATTGCCCGTAAGACAGCCATTGCTTCAGATGGGCTACAATTCCAAAGTAAAAGAAATGACCTTGTCTCCGGAACTGGAGAAACTCATTTTGGAAGAGTTGAATATTAAAAAAATTAACCTCCAGCTTGCCGACAAAGACGCTCGGCCAGATACCGTGCGGACATTCGTGGGAACTAACCAAATAAACCAGGTTTACCTGGACACCGTTATGACTAGCGAACTTAAGCAGGAAGGCGTGGCTCGTGAACTTGAGCGTCAGGTTCAAGATCTGCGTAAGAAGAGCGGCCTTAAGGTAGGGGAGTTGGTTGACGTTTATTACAACACCTTAGACGAAGCCGTAGAAGAGGCTCTTTTGAATTTTCTTGACCGCAAAAAAACTTTTGTCAACCAAATTAGCAAAAGTTTGGAGGTGGAAGTAGACTTTGAGACTCAGAGCATTGTAGACGGCAAGGCTATCTGGCTTGGTTTTATTAAAATTTAGTGACCTGGGGCTGTGCGTTGCCTCATATATATAAAATTTACAAACACCTACAAATGTTGTTGGTTAGAATTTGTAGATTTGTGTTCATTTGTGGATTTGATATTTTATGAGAGAAAACTCCTACCAAGCCCTTATATTAAAGAAACAGCCCTATAACGAGGGCGATGAGATTGTTACCTTCTTTACCCGGGAAATAGGCAAAGTACGGGGGCTGGCCAAATCCAGTAAGCTGGCCAAAAGCAAACTGCAGTATAGTTTGCAGTCTTTGTTTTTAGTAAACATACGAATGACTACAAAAGGGCTGGCGCAGATTATTGGAGCCGAAGTTGATAATTCCTTCGCCAACATACGGGAAAACTTTCAGGCCATAAAAATTGCTTATTATGCCGTGGAGCTTATGTTGAAGTTTACGGCAGACGAACAAAAAAATGAGCCGTTATTTACGTTAGGTATCGATTTTTTTTCTTTTTTAAACCGCCAGTCCGCAAGTTCCCCACTTTTAGCCGCCGGCCTGGCAAAATTTAAAATAGATTTTTTGGAAACCTTAGGACTGGGAATTTCCGTTTATGGAGACCCAGACTTAGGCAGTGTAGCCTTTAGTAACAGCCGGGGTAGTTTTTTATTTGGCAGTTCGTCGGTAGACGCCATGCCCGTAGCGCTGTATAGCTTCAGCAATTTCAACAGCTTGCGCAATACTTCTTTTGCAGAACTTACACGGGAAGAGCAGTCCTTAGAATATCTTGACATTGGAGAGCTTCAACAGCTCTTGTCCCACTTTGTTACGTACCAGCTGGAACGCGACGTTAAGTCTGAGCGATATTTGAATTTGTGATATAATTAAAAAAGTTATAATTCATACACTATGAACCCTGACCCATACAAAAATCCTTCTCCAGAATTTACCAAGAAGGCAATAGAATCCCCAATATTGGGATCGGAATTTAGGGAAACACTTTCCAACTCCACAAACGACACAGCGTCCTCTTCAGACTTTAAGGCTTTTTATCAAGCCAATAAAATATATTTTTGGGCAATTGTAGCGGGTATTTTTTTAATTGGCACTTTAAGTTTCTTTGCCTTTAGAAAAAAAGCTCCGCTAGCCCCCGGACAGGCAAACGTGATCGTGAGCATAGACGCTCCAGAGAGCGTAGCGACGGGCGCGGATGCTGTATATAAGATTAAAGTTGAAAATCGCGATTCCCAAAAACTGGTCGGTTTACAGCTTGAACTGGCTTATCCTGAAGGGGTAACTTATACCAGCAGCAGTCCCAAGGCAGACAACATTTCTGGCAGTTTGTTCACCGTTCCGGATTTAATTTCCGGGCAAAATGCGGTGGTGATCGTTAAGGCAAAGGCAACGGGCAACATAAACGACACCAAAACCCTTAAAGCCGTTATTCATTACCATTATGATAATTTTAGTTCAGAATTCACCGCAGAAAAGGACTTTTCTCTCCGTCTCATTGCCTCGGATATTATGATCCAGCTGGGCGGTCCAGCCAGCACAAATAACTCCCAGTTGGTTATTTATACTATTACCTACCAAAATAATTCATCGGAAGACATAAAAAACGCCCGTATCCGTTTTAACATTCCCGAAGGTTTTAACATTAGCTCCGCTAGCCCCCCGTCCGACTTGAGCAATAACATATGGGCTCTGGATTCTCTGGCAAAGGGTAAAGAAGGAAAAATAGAAGTTCGTGGTACTTTTAATTCAGTTAATCCCGGAGAGAGTAAAACCGCTTCTGCTGACTTTTTAAAACTGGGCTTGCAAGGTGACTATCCAGTGCAAAACACTTCAAGTTTTATAACTTCCATTGCCAATGTGCCTTTGCTTGTTACTCAAACTATCCAGCAGGAAAATAAGGATGGCGTTATTAATCCCGGGGACAATTTACAAGTGGTAATTCGCTACCAAAACACCGCCAGTGTACCGGCTACGGGTGTTAACATTGCTGTGAATTTGGACAGTAAGGCGCTGGATTTAAGTACTCTGCGGGCCGAAGGGGCGCAAATAAGTAACAGTAGTATAACCTGGAACGCTTCGGCTAATTCCAGTCTGGAAACCGTCTCGCCCAACGAATTAGGCACTGTGAGTTATAGCGTTAGGGTAAAAAATCCGGCTACTAAGGATTCTTCTAAAAATTTAGGGGTTGTGAGCAGTGTTAAAATAAAGTCTAACGAATACCAAAACCCATTCCCGGGAGGAGAATTGATGCTAAAAATTTCCAGCCCTTCCTCAGTCTCGTCGGTTCTGGATTACAGCGCCGGAGCTCAGCCGCCTCAAGTTGGTCAAACAACTACCTACCGAGTTACGCTCACTTTACGTAACGCTACCAACGATTTTAGCAACGCGCTGGTGACAGCTTTTATTCCATTGGGAGCCGGAGGTTTTAGCGTCGGTAGTGTGACAAGCGCAGAAAGCGGTAAAGTAAATTACGATTCTTCCACCGGTAAGCTAAACTGGAATGTAGGCAGTCTTCCAGCTCACACCGGACAGTTTACCCAGCCTCGTACGCTACAATTTACGGTCACCTTAAACCCTTCGTCTTCTCAGGTTAACCAAAGCCCAGCCCTGGTTAAAACCATTAGGTTTAGCGCCACGGACGTTTATACCGGCCAGTCCGTCCAAAAACAAACCGACGATATAACTATTCGGGACGTCTCTGGTAATAACTACAATAACCAGGTAGTAAATCCTTAGGATAGCTGGTAGTTAGTAGTCCGCCAGCCTGGTGCGCAAACTGGCGAGGTAGGAAGTAGCCTGTCTGCAAACAGACAGATACGCCGTTACATTTTAAGTGGTTTTAAGATGGTTCTTTGTTTATTCATCATAGTTTTGGTCAATACCTCGCAGCTTGCTGCGGTTCCCTTGTAGTATTCCCTCCCCTTGATGGGGAGGGTTAGGGAGGGGTGATGGAAGTTTGCAGTTGATACCTCGCAGCTCTGCTGTGAGGAGCTTCAGTTATTTCAAGTAAATAAAGCCTTTTATACTGTTGCTGGCTTTGGGAATAAAACGAGTGTTTACTTTACCGAATTTTTCATAGTTCATTTCACTTACCGTAAAACCAGCGTCGCTTACCGATGTTACCAGGGCTACGTGGCCATAACGTCTGCTATCATTAGTGACAACTATTGAACCCTGTACCGCTTGCGATCCGGTGTTATAACCGAAGGCTTTAGCGTTCTTAATCCAAAGGTTGGCATTGCCACCCCATGGTACTCCGCCCACTTTAGAGGCAACATGCCAGGTGCAATAACCCCAGGGAAACTGGTGGCCTTCGCCGGAATCAAAATATTTCGGGGGAACTATGGTTCCAGGGTTTATTTTTCCGGAAGAAGGTTTTGGGGTTGGCTTGGGCGCCGGTGGAGCAGGTTCTTTGCCGCCAGGGATAATAATTAGCTGGCTCTGGTCAAAGTCTTCTGCGTCTGCCATGCCGTTGTAGGAAATAATGGTTCCCATATCGGCCGAATATTTTTTGGCCAAATACGGCAGAGTGTCGTTGCTGTCCATTTTGTGCAAAACACCGTTTACCGGCAGAATAAGCAGGAACCATCCTGGCTTAATAGTTTTGTCAGTCAGCTTGTTAGCCCATTTTATAGTATCGGCTGATATGCCGTTGGCGCTGGCTATGGAAGCCATGGTGTCGCCGGATTTTGTTTCGTAAATCTTAACCTGTTTTTCTATGAGGCTATGTACGCTGTCCGGGTTAGGCTTGACTATGGCATCGTCTTTTATAATATAGTCCGTGTCATCGGGCGGGTCGGACAGGGCAGTTTCGTTACTCAAACCAACGAAATCGTCGGCACTGGCTTGGGCAAAGAAACTGTTATTTCTAATAATGGTTGTGGTTATACTGCTGTTTTTGGCGGCAAGTTTGGAGTTGAGACGGGGGTGGTCGGCTAAAAATTTGGAAGTCAGGCTATTGTCGGCGTAGTTGTGCTGGACGTCGCCGCTAAAAAAGTAAATGTTAAGCCCTGCTACAACTATAGCAATAGTCAAAACCAGAAGTTCACTGGAAAACTTCAGACTATAATCATACCAGTCCATGCGTTTAACATGAACGGCTGGAAATGAATTTAGGTGCACCTTTTTTAGCTGGGGTACACGCTGGGAGAAGCGAAAATAAAGCTTCTTGCTATAATACTGGGTTATAAAAGCAATCCTGCGGTACAGTTTTTTTACAAAGGAATGCCAGAAGCGAATTTTTTGTATAGAATCTCCATTTTTCAACCCGCATCCCGCCAGTTTGCATGCCTTTTACGCAGACAAAATCTAATGGCTTAATGGGAAGTGTGAACTTTAATGTTCACAGTTAAACGAATTGAATTGAATAAAATATTTAAACCCCAAAATCAGCAATAATCAGTTTGAAATGCTAAAACTCAGCTGAACTGAGTGATTTACAAGACATTTTAGGACTACAAATATCCTTTTAATGTTACAGGATAGGTATATATAAACTCACATTTATAAGTTTAGCAAAGGGCTAAGTTAGGAGCAAGTAATTCATCCACAGGAGGCTATATTTTGCCTAAAACAAGGCAAATCTAATAGTTTACCTCTTGTTTATGAGGGGAAATGGGGGGGGGCGACTAGAAGTTAGTAGCTAGCGGTTAGCCAAACAGAGAATAGGGCTAAGCACTAAAACTCAAATAACAGTACCACGTGTCCGCCATAGTCCCGATCTGATTGGGACGACGCCAGAAACAAATTACAATATCTCAACTTTAAACAAAAGGAAGCAAGTCTGAAGCAAGAGCTGTTTGGTGTTTAAGATTTGACCCCCCTCATTCGATAGGGTCATCCCGCCGAATGGCCTGGATAGGTTTGAGATTTGTTTGTGTTTTGTTATTTGGTTCTTGGAATTTTCTGTTTGGCCTGCCATGACCCCTGCCAGTCTATTTTTGTCATTTCCTTTGTCTGGCTAGGTGCTAGTCGCCTGCCGGCCAGTAGGCAGGCTAACTACTAATTCTACCTATAGATCCCAATCAACCTATGCTAAAATACTCCTATGGATATTTCGTCTTTAAATGAGGTGCAACGCCAAGCAGTTACGGCTCCCCTTGGGCCGGTTTTGGTGCTGGCCGGAGCCGGTAGCGGCAAGACCCGGGCCCTAGCATACCGCATTGCGTACTTAAGCGAACAAAAATTGGTGCCGCCCGATCATATTTTAGCCTTGACCTTTACTAATAAGGCTGCTAAGGAAATGCAGGAGCGGGTTAAAAAGATTCTCGCCGGTCCGGTTAGCGTTCCGCATATGGGAACGTTTCATTCCATTTGCGCTCGCCTATTACGCCAGGAAATCACTGTCTTGGGCTATAGCCGGGGCTTTAGTATTTACGATACCGAAGACCAGGGGAAAATAGTCCGCGAGATAGTCCAGGACCTGCACATAGACAAGCGCTATAATCCCAACTATTTTCGTTCTCTCATTTCCAGCGCTAAAAATATTTTACAGTTGCCTTCAGAAATGAACTTGGGACTTGAAGCTGACATGGAGAACCTCGCGCGGGAAGTGTATATCCGTTACCAGGATTATTTGTACAAACAAAACGGCCTGGATTTTGACGACCTACTTATGCTTACGGTTAAGATTTTCCAAAATTTTCCTAAAGTGCTGGCAAAATACCAGGATATTTTTAGGTATATTTTGGTGGACGAATATCAGGACACTAATCATGCCCAGTACGTTTTTCTTTATTTATTGGCCCAGCCCAAGCATAATTTGTTTGTGGTAGGGGACGACGCTCAGAGTATTTACGGTTTTCGCGGTAGTAATATTCGTAATATTTTAAATTTTGAACAAGACTTCCCTGAGGCCCTGGTCATTAAGTTGGAGCAAAACTACCGCAGTACTAAAAATATTTTAGCGGTGGCCCAAAAAATTATTGAAATAAACACTGAGCAGAAACCCAAAGTGCTTTGGACAGAGAACCTGGAGGGTTCTAAAATTGAGCTTCATGAACTGGAAGACGAAAGCGCGGAAGCCTCCTTTGTGGCAAAGAAGGTTATAGACTTTTCTACGGGTAAGGGCAGTAACGAGTTAACATACGAGTCAGAGGAAGAAGAACCGGAACCTAAAACTTTTTCCATTCTTGACCATTTCCTGAAAAAGAACCACGGCGGCGGGAGTAAACTGGCGGCTTTAAGTTTTTTGCCCCAATTGCCCAGAGACCACGACTCGTTAAATGAATACGCAGTTTTGTTCCGTACTCACGCTCAATCCCGCGCTTTGGAAGAAGTATTTATAGAGAGCGGTATCCCGTATCAAATTATTGGGGGGCTTAAGTTTTATGAGCGCAAAGAGATAAAAGACTTGTTGGCTTACTTGAAACTAACGGCTAACTACTGCGACCTTATTAGCCTTAAGAGGGTCATAAACGAGCCTGCCAGGGGCATTGGCGACCGGACCTACCAAATTTTAAAAGATATGATTATGCTTGAAATTGGGACAAAAGTTGCTCATGGTTCTTCCCATAAGGGTAATTCCACACTGGCCGATTTTAGGGTTAAACTGGGCGAGGTAAAGTTTGGTCCTAAAATAGGCAATGCGGTAGATAAATTTTTTGAGCTGATTGAACATTTTGCGGCTTTGGCTCCGGAAGAGGATTTAAGATCTCTGCTTAGACTGGTTATTAAACGTACCCAGTTTGAGCAGTGGTTGCGCGACGGTACCGAAATGGGAGAGACACGCTGGGAAAACGTGGAGGAGTTAATGACTGTGGTGGAAAAGTTCGGAATTAAGCCCTGGCAGGAGGGGCTGGAACAGTTTTTGGAAGAAGTCGCGCTTATAACCGAGGTAGACAATTTAGATGAGTCCAAGGACCGGGTAACGTTTATGACCCTGCACTCAGCAAAAGGTTTGGAATTTGACACGGTGTTTTTAGTGGGTTTGGAAGAAGGCATTTTACCGCACTCGCGTAGCCTGCTTAATCCCAGTGAACTTTCGGAAGAAGTTCGTCTGGCCTATGTGGGCCTAACCCGTGCCCGCAAACAGCTCTTTCTTACCTATGCTCGCAGGCGCCGCGCTTTTGGCAGTCTGAACTTTAACCAGCCCTCGCGCATTCTCCGCGCCCTGCCGAAAGATAAAGTCCTGTTTAAGGGTCCTGAGTGGAAAAGTTTTAATGAACCTCACAACGAAGAAGAGTCTCAGGAAAACCTGGATTTTTAACTAAAAAATTATAGTTTAAATATTTAGGAACGTAATTAACCAATCTACTAATAGGGAACACTATAATAACTAACCTGCCTGCCGGTAGGCAGGTGGCAACTAATGCGGCTTCTGTATGCTGTCAGATTAAGATAAAATTTCCTTATAGGTAAATATAT
>Ga0163150_10003399_pt1 | contig 22467 bp, 20 predicted proteins | sample OliLakLV19P2IB_FD_148628 | JGI IMG/M metagenome (GOLD analysis project Ga0163150, IMG submission 148628) | Freshwater microbial mat bacterial communities from Lake Vanda, McMurdo Dry Valleys, Antarctica - Oligotrophic Lake LV.19.P2.IB | ecosystem: Environmental > Aquatic > Freshwater > Lake >...
CACGAATTCTTTGAGCGGGAAGGGGACCGCGTTCGCGACATTCGCCGTGTGCCGATTCGGTTCTGGGGGTATTCGATCAGCTATCGCCGCGGCGGAAAAACTCGTAGCGGCGAAGTCGATCCCGCCTGGCACTCCCACGTGCAAATTGACCGCGAGCGTTACAAACAGGAACGGGCCTATCTGCTGGAGCGGTCGCTACGGCTACCTGCTGATGAGCTGGCCCACGAGATCCGCGGCTTGCCCTTCGAGCCCTACGCTCCCGTCCGCCGGCAAATACTGCTGCTCCTGCGGGCGGTCAACGCGAAACGCAAAATGGGCGGCGTCGGCCAACTGCCGACCGAGATCCTGCGGCTGCGTCGTCGCGTGGTGCGGCCGTTCGAGCCCGCGGCCTCCCCCCAACTCCGCATGGTCTTCAATGCGGAAAACCTGTCTTCGTCCGTTTTGGAAATCGCCGGCGATTAGCCGGTCCACTTCGTTTCGTGATAAAAGTGATCTCACTCGTTCGGAGGATAGGGCGCTGCTGAGGAGCAACCCGAGCGCCGAACGGCGGACCGTGCGGAGTGCCAGGGCCGACATCTTCTAATCAGAAGCTCTGTCGGCCTTGGCCCCCACGACTTTGGTTTATGTCAGCGGTTCCGAAAAGTGGTTCGGCTTTTCGTTTGGGTTTGTGCCAAGAAAACAAACCCACTTCTTCACTCAGGCGACGTTCTCTTCTCGAATCTGCTCGTAAACCTGCCGTAGCAGATGCTCCGAAACCACCTTCTTGAAGTCTGCGTCGTTCATGTATTTGGCGAACAGGTCTTCGTTCTGCTCCATGCGGTCAATAAAAAGCCCTTCGAGAGCCTTTACGAAGACAAAGCGGAAATTTTCCATCGTGTTCGCGTTGGCCGCCTGTCGCAACTCCGTGTCCGCGAGCGCCTCTTCCCGAATCTGATGAAAGAATAATTCGTCCGCCTGCGTAAACTCGGTGCCGAACCGCTCATTGATTCGGTCGATGAGTCGCGAAAGCTCGACCTGCTCGTCTTTGGCCTTGCCGGTTCCAACAGCGGTGGGGCCACTGACGGGAACATTCTCCCCCTGGTCGAGCCGAATGGAGCCATCGCTAATTTTCTGCAACCGGTAAAACTTAAGCGCCACCTCATCGTCGATCACAAACCGCTCGCCATCCGAACGTCGCGGCAATTTTCCGCCGAGAAACCGGGCATAGGAATAGAGTTTCTCCAGGTCGCTATCCTGAAAGGGGATTACCTGAGCCAAAAACCCGTAGAGATTACGAAACGTGTTTAGCAGGCTGCGGAACTCCTCCTGATGCTCTTCGTCAAGCTGGCGAAAGCGGCCCACGGCCGGATCGAGGCAAGCGTTCATCTTGGCATGATCGGTCGGCGAATGAATCTCCTTCGGCTTGAAAAACACCTCGCAAAACGCTTCGACATCATCGCGAAAAATAACCTGCATCGCCTCCAGACTCGATTGCAGCTCGTAAAGCTGGCGCGGGTCGGCTTCTTCGCCGATGACTGTTTGCTCGTAGTAGGGTTTGAAGGCGGTTTGGATATCGTCCGCGTTGTTGACGAAATCCAGAACGAACGTGTCTTCCTTGCCGCTGCAAGTGCGATTCAACCGCGACAGCGTTTGCACGGCCTGTATGCCGTCTAGGCGCTTATCGACATACATCGTATGCAAGAGCGGCTGGTCAAAACCGGTCTGATATTTCTCGGCCACCAACAGAACTTGATATTCCTCGCTCGCGAACTTCTCGGGCAACTCTTTTTCCCGCAGCGGAGCGCCATTTGCCTGCCGGTTCATGTCCGGTTCGGTGTAGGTCACTCCAGGCGCGTCGGGATCTTCGACCGTCCCGGAGAACGCGACCAGCGTTTTGATTTCCTTGTAGCCCTTCTCTTTGATCTGGCGGTCGAACTCCAACTTGTAGCGGACCGCGTGCAGTCGCGAGCCAGTTACCACCATCGCCTTGGCTCGTCCGCCGATTTTGTGGCGGGTGAATGTCCGAAAATGCTCCAACATCACTTCCGTTTTTTGGGCGATGTTGTGAGGGTGCAAACTCATGAAACGGGCCAGCGCCTTGGCCGCTTTGCTCTTGGAGACTTCCGGGTCATCCTCGATCGCCTTCACGAGCCGATAATACGTCTTGTAAGTCGTATAGGTCTTGAGCACGTCGAGGATGAATCCTTCCTCGATGGCCTGTCGCATACTGTAAAGATGAAACGGCTGCGGCTTACCGTCGACGCCTGGCGTGCCGAAGACTTCGAGCGTTTTGTATTTCGGTGTGGCCGTAAATGCGAAGAAACTAATGTTCGGTTGCCGCCCCCGCTTGGCCATGACCTTGAGAATCTCTTCCTCACTGTCGGCAAAACCCTGGGCCTCGGCTTCCTCCTTCGCCTTTTTCTTGATCGCGGCGCCGGCCAGCACTCCCTTGAGTTCCGTGGCGGCTTCGCCCGATTGCGAGCTATGGGCCTCGTCGATGATGACCGCATAGCGGCGCTCGGGCAGGTCCCCAATCTTGTCCGACACGAAGGAGAACTTTTGCAGCGTGGTGATGATGATCGGCGTGGCACTTTTGAGCGCCCCGGCGAGTTGCTCTGAATTCTCGTCAATCTTCTGCACGACGCCTTGCTTGTGCTCGAACTGGTAAATCGTGTCCTGCAACTGTCGGTCGAGAACAAGCCGGTCGGTAATCACCACGACCGAATCAAAGACTTTCGCATCGGCCGCGCTATGCAAGCTCGCCAGCCGATGGGCCAGCCAGGCAATCGAGTTGCTTTTGCCGCTGCCGGCCGAGTGCTGCACCAGGTAATTCTGCCCAACGCCTTTTCCGCGAGCATCTGTCACCAGCGAACGCACAGCGGTAAGCTGGTGATAGCGGGGGAAAATCATCGACTCTTTGCGAACCGTCTTCCCGCCAATCGTTTTCTCATCCTCCTGCAAATGGATGAAACGCCCCAAAATATCGAGCCATGAGTCCCGCTGCCAAACCTCTTCCCACAGGTAAGCGGTCTTGTATCCGGCGGGATTGTCGGGATTGCCGGCCCCGGTTCCTCGGCCTCGATTGAAGGGCAAGAAATACGTCTTGTTGCCCTCCAGCCGCGTCGTCATCCAAACCACGTCGGGATCGACCGCAAAATGAACGAGCGCCCGCCGTTTGAATTCAAAAATTCGTTCGCGGGGGTCGCGGTCGGCCCGATATTGGTGCTTAGCGTGCTCGGCGGTCTGCCCCGTCATCGGATTTTTGAGTTCTGCGGTAGCTACCGGAATACCGTTCAGCGACAAAACGAGATCGATTGAATTCTCGTGTTTGATCGAATAGTGAACCTGGCGCGTGACGGCGAGCCGGTTCGCTTGATACAGCCGCTCAGTATCCGGGTTCAGTCCATGTGCCGGCGCGAAATAGGCCACGCGCACGAGCTTGCCGAAACACTTGAAGCCTTGTCGCAAGACTCCGAGAATCCCAGCTTGACCGGCCAGGGCTTTGGACAAGTCGTCGAGTAATACCGTTTCGGTCGCAGTGCCGTGAAGTTTTTCGAGCGCGTTCCAGGTGTCGGGCTGCGTTTCGCGAACAAATGCAATCGTGTCCGCCGGGAAAATCGCCCGTTCACGGTCGAACGTCGTCGGATCGCCAGGCGAGTAGCCGGCGGTATTCAGTAGGTGATGCTCAAGCGCGGCCTCGAAGGCCCGTTCGCGATGGTCTACGGGCATGGAGACTCTCCACGGTAATGGCGAACGTCAATCTGTCCGGTGACTGCATTCGTAATTAAGGATGCGCGGTATTCGTGAAGCAATAGACCGAAGCGAACCAGTATCCCAGAGCCGATCATGTCGGATCGTAATCCTGCTAGAAGTCGGTCGATTCGTCGAGTCTTGTCAGCCACAAAAGCAGCAATTGTTCGTTGTTCTTCGAGTGGTGGGACAGGGAATTGCACGCTTGCAACTGCGCCGACAGAAAGCCCGAAGCGAGTCACGCCGTTAGCAGCCACCTGAAATTGTTCTGCCACGCCGCCGGACATAAAAGCGCGGAAAAGGTATTCGGGGAGGACTTCCATTGGAAAGGCTCGGACTTGAGCAAGATGATAACCGCATGCGACGTTTTCAAAATCCTGCGTGACAAAGGCAGGGACTGCAATATCATTCCATTCTTCCGAATCTTTAGTGATAAGCACGTCGCCGTAGCGAAGCCCGAACTTGTTAAGTTCTTGCTTCGTGGCCGTTGCTTCCATGAAGTCGATTGATGGTGTGATGTACTCGTTCTTGTAAACGTCGACATAATTACACAACAAAACGGGGAGTTCTCCTTCTTCTGATTTCTTGTCGACGTTACTAGGCTGGATGTTCGCAATGAACTTCAACTTCCGCTTCTTCCAATGGCGGGGAAGTCTCCCAAGCCATAGAGAATCGGAGTCTGCGTAGTCCTCATAGGGAGAGTGGAGGCCACCGATTGCCCGTTCCTCAATTGCTGAAAATGGCACTTCCGATGATTCACGAGTGACTTCCATCAACATGCGAACAATGTCAGTTTCAAGATGTGCAATGTCTGTCTCGATCTCTTCCAGAGTCCTTCAAGGGAACGTTTTCGTAGTCGCGTAATTCCGTATCTGGCTCGGGGTTCCCTTCTTTGTCGCGGCAAATGTCGGCTTTCGCGTCGCGCTCCGAAAGCGCCGCGAGAATCGCCTTCTTGATCGGTGCCGCGAGCTTCAGGCCGCTACGATCGAAAGCAGTTTCAAGGTCGGCGTTGAACGCTTCGCGATCTTGGTAAACTCGCTCAGCATCGAACATCCCGAGCGCCGCGAGAATGGCTTCTTGCTGCTCTCGGCCGGCGGCTTCCTCCTTGGCCACTTGCTTCTTGTCTTTCTTCTTGCTCTTGGCCATGTTTTGGAACGCCGAAGCCTCGCGTAAGCGTTCGATCCGTTCCGGAGCAGCCTGGAAGTTCAACCGCAACGGTCGCTCGACCGTGATTTGCCGAAAGCCGAAATCGGCATTGTCGAAAACCTTGCTGACGATAAAGTCATCGTCTTGAGCGTGGCCGTTCTGCCCATTGGAGCCAGTGGCAACCAGCCGCCGGGTTTCGCCGTCTCGAAAGGCGCCATAGATGCGGGTGATGTCGGCAATTTGCTCTTCGGCAATTTCGTTCCGCTTATTGTTCAGACTCTTCCGCATCTTCCGAGAAAGCTGCACGGCATTGACGAGTTGCACCTTGCCGCGGCGGGCCTTGGCCTTGCGGTTGGTAACAATCCAGACATAGGTAAAAATGCCCGTGTTGTAAAAGAGCTGGTCGGGAAGGGCGACGATTGCTTCGAGCCAATCGTTTTCGATGATCCAACGGCGGATTTCGCTTTCGCCGCTCCCAGCGTCACCAGTGAACAGAGGCGAACCGTTGAATACAATGCCAATCCGGCTGCCGCCGTCTTTGACGGCCTTCATTTTAGAAATCATGTGCTGAAGAAACAGGAACGAGCCGTCATTGATGCGCGGCAGGCCGGCGCCGAAGCGACCATCAAGTCCCTGTGTTTCGTGCTCCTTACGAATGCCCTCTTCATCGGGCTTCCACTCGACGCCAAACGGCGGATTGGCCAACAGGTAGTCGAATCGCTCGCGAGAGAAACCATCCTTGGTGAAGCTGGAACCAAAAACGATATGGTCGATATTGTGCCCTTTGATGAGCATGTCAGACCCGCACACGGCATACGACTCGGGGTTGTGATCCTGGCCAAACACTTCGAGCCCGGCATCGGGGTTCAGTTCTTGTAGATACTCGTCGGCCACCGCCAGCATTCCGCCGGTGCCGCAGGCGGGATCAAACAGCGTGCGGACAATTCCTTTTTTGACGAGCAAGTCGCGGTCGGGAGTAAACAGGAGATTGACCATCAACCGGATGACTTCACGGGGAGTGAAATGGTCACCGGCAGTTTCATTGGCGGCTTCATTTCCCCGTCGAATCAATTCCTCGAATATGTAGCCCATCTCAATATTCGAGACGCGGTCAGGGTGCAGGTCGAATTCGGCAAACTTCGAGACAACGAGAAACAGTCGGTCGTTCTCTTCGAGCCGGGCGATTTCGGGCTCGAAGTTAAACTTCTCGAAAATCTCGCGAACCTTGCTAGAGAAGCCTTTGAGATACGCTGTAAGATTAGCGGCGATCTTGTCAGCGTCCCCCTTCAGCTTTTGAAAATCAAGTTTGCTGGTGTTGTGGAATGACGCCTTGGCGACACGGTTGAGAATTGGCTCGGCGTTGGCGACTTTGCCCCCTTTAAGTTCCGCCGCTTTTGCGAGCACCTTTTCTTTTGTCGGCTCCAGTACGCAATCGAGCCGGCGCAATACAGTCAGTGGCAATATTACCCTGCCGACTTGATGGTCCTTGTACGGCCCTCGAAGCAGTTCCTTGAGACTCCATATAAAATTGACCTTGTCACTGAATTGATTCACTGGCGGGAGATCTCCTATGGATTGGCGGGTGGCATTCGAGGATTACGTCAATGGGACAGTTGCCGCAATCGAAGCCACGATTTTAGGTCCGCGGAGGCGCTGACTCCAGGGCAATCTTTCATCAAGCACAACCGCCGAAAGGGGTTAGATCGTGATGCGCTCAACGATGTTCCGGGTTATGCGGCGTTGCCGGCGGTCGTAAAGCCGGGTCGTGCGAGGGTCGGCGTGGCCGGCAAGGTGCTGCACGTCTTCGAGCGTTGCCCCGTGCGTCAATAAATCAGTGATCGTGGCGACGCGGAATGAGTGCGGCGACAAGTGGCCGGGCAAGCCTGCATCGGCCAATCGCCGCTTGACCATCTGCCCAAGGTCAATGGCCGTCATGGCACGAACGGAAAGCTGCCGGGTTCGGCGTATCGCCGTGCGGAACAGCGGGCTCGTCGGGACGGCATCGCGCAAACCGGCGGCGTCGAGGTATTCGAGAATAAACGCTTCGAGATCGGCACGAACGGGAATCTCGCGATCCTTGCCTCCCTTCTCGCGGAAGCGAAGCGCCCAATGGCTGCCGTCGTGGCGAAAGTCTTTGATGCGAAGCTTGGCGACGGCGCCAACACGGGCCGCGGTGTAAATCATAATGCCGACCGCGGCACGGTCCCGCAGACCGACCACGTGCGAAACATCCATTGAACGAATCAGTGCCCGGGCCTGTTCCGGGGAGATCTCAGGCGTCTTGCCCTCGACGGCTTGTTGTCGAGGGCCGCGAACCGATGCCGCCGGATTTAGAATCACGACGTGCCGCAAAACAAGCCGGTCGAAAAATCGCCGCAAGCCCGCGAGGTGTAGTTTTTTGGTCGCCGGGCCGATTTCGAGTTGGTCGAGATAATCGCCAACCATTGCCGGCGTAATGGCCACGAGCGCCACCGCTCGGGCTTCGGTCCATTCCAGAAATTGCCGAACCGCCTGGGCGTAGGCTTTCCGAGTGTGGGGATTTCTGATTTCGGCTCGAAAGAATTCGTCCCAAGCAAATCGGGCCGCGTCGCCAGCCTGAGCAACGATTGCCGGCAAGTCATCATGCCGGACATTTGCCGGCAACTTGCCCGCAACCGCCGGAAGGGATGTCTTCGCCTGTCTCGCCATGTCCTCTTCTGGCACGGAAGTTAGCCGAAGACAACGTCCTTTGTCAGCGGCTAAACTGCCGCATCGGCAGCCCTCAACCACGTAACAAAGTGAGTTATCACGCAAGGCATTTTGGTATATTCTCTAGCTGGGCGCTGAGAGAATTCGGGTGCCAGTATTTGCTAACAACAAGATCGGGATTCGGTTCACAGTCATGGGGCAAAGAAGGTTTCCAAAACCAATCGCTCAACCAATACACTCCCCAGATCTCGACTCAATAGGGGGCTTATAGAAATGGCTCGGCGGTGTTTTTTCAGTTTCCACTATCAACGGGATGTCTGGCGCGCCCATCAGGTGAAAAATGGGTGGGTGACAAGGGATCGCGAAGATGCGGGCTTCTTTGATGGCAGCGTGTTCGAGTCTAAAAAACGCGCAGGAGACGAAACCCTGAAGCGATTCTTAACCGACGCGATCAAGGGAACGAGCGTCGTATGCGCGTTGGTTGGTGCGGAAACGGCTCATCGCCGATGGGTGCGATATGAGCTAGTTAGAGGATTCGAGCAGGGAAAAGGATTGCTGGCTGTGCGCATCCACGGCCTTCAAAACCAGCAAAAGCAGACCGACTTTTCTGGACCGAATGTATTGGATTACCTCGGCTACGAACTAGATACTAGTGCAGACTCGATCCGCTTCAAAGAATTTGATGGGTCCGCTTGGAAATGGTTTTCCGATTTGCCTTCGATGAAGTACTCGGCGTTGCCCTACGTCCTGTCATCCACAAATGCGACTTTTAGCAACAAGTTCAGCACATACGATTACGTCGCCGGAAATGGCTATGCGAACATCGGCAGTTGGATTGAAAGTGCAGCGGCCTCAGTAGGCCGGTGAAGGCCCTCTATGCCGTCCCACTCGCTAAAACATTTCTACGAAACCTATCTCTCGGCCCTTGAGGCGGGCGACGCGGCACTTTTTGTCGGCGCGGGCCTATCTCGCGCGAGCGGGTTTGTCGATTGGAAAGAGTTGATGCGCGATATCGCGGACGATATCGGCCTCAGCGTGGACCGCGAAAGCGACCTAATTGCCATTGCCCAATATCACGTAAATACCAAGCGCAAACGGTCGGCTTTGAATCAAAAGCTGCTCAAGGAGTTCACCAAAGACGCGGCAATCTCCGAGAATCACCGGCTCATTGCCAGCCTTCCCATACCGGCGATCTGGACGACAAACTATGACACATTGCTGGAAGACGCCTTTCGTGAGGCGCACAAAAGGCCCGACGTAAAGTCAACCCAAGCCAATCTTGCCCAATCGCTGCCACGCCGCGATGTTTCGATCTACAAAATGCACGGGGACATTTCCCAACCGCAAAATGCCGTCCTGACCAAGCACGATTACGAGGTATACAACACAAATCGGGGCCTATTCACGGAAAAGCTGCAAGGCGATTTGGTGTCCAAAACATTCTTGTTTCTTGGATTCAGCTTCAGCGATCCGAATATCGATTACGTGCTCGCACGGCTACACGTGTTTCTCGATCAGGATGTCCGCGAGCATTTTTGCGTAATGAAGCGACCGAGCCGGCCAAGGGGCAAAGGAAAGCGGCTTGCGGAATACGAATACGAGGCCCGGAAGTTCGACCTGCGAGTAGCCGATTTGAGCCGCTACGGAATTACAACGCTCGAAGTCGATGATTACGCAGAAATTAGCGAAATACTCACGACCCTAAATCAGCTTGGTCATCGGAAGGATATTTTTGTTTCGGCCAGTGCCCACGATTTCGAACCACTTGGGCGAGACCGAATCGACGAGATCGCACGGCGGCTTGGAAGCGAGATCATCAAGCGAGGTTACAGCCTGGTATCGGGATTTGGCCTCGGCATTGGCAGTGCCGTAGCGATGGGGGCGATGGAGTCGCTCTTTGAGGAAGAGTCTGAGCAACAAGACCGCAGAGTCATTCTTCGGCCGTTTCCGCAGGTCACCCCGAAAGGATTGAGCAATGAGACGTTCCAAACCAAATACCGCGAAGCCATGTTGGCTCAGTCTGGCGTTGTGATTTATCTCTGCGGGAACAAGCGTAATGGGCGGAAAGGCGGAGTCATTCAATCGCCCGGCGTGATGGAAGAATTCAAAATAGCGACAAAGAAAGGCCTGTGCCCAATTCCAATTGGCTGCACCGGCCACGCAGCATTATCGATTTGGAAGACCGTATCGGGAAACCCTAAAAAGTATTTTCGATCACCGGCCAAGGTCCAGGCACACTTGAAGGCGCTCGGCAACGCCAAAAGCTCGGATGATCAAATCGTCCGCGCGGTATTCGGAATCGTCGACGAATGGAATTCGGACTAAGCGGAATCTCCAGACCGGGCGATGGCGTTGGGTTGGCCCGGCATTAGCAGTCGCAGCATGGCACTTATCGCCAAGTCGAGTCCCCGAATGGCACGATAGAAAAGTTCAACTCGTGTCGTTTCATCCCGATTGTTATTATCGCAAGTCGTTACTATAAAACAACTTGTGCCGTGCATGGCGACAGGCAAGATTCCTGTCGCCCCGGCGTTCAGATGCATCATGACACCGTCGAGGGATTCCAAAGAAATTCACTCTGCGTTTGGAGTTGCTCATCGCTGGTGATTTCTTTTCGGGCGATCGACGTGCGTTCGCCACCGCATAAAATGCAGCGCCGCACATGTCGCAATCGACGCAGCTACTGGCACCCATCGTGCCCCGAGACGAGTCAGCGTAGTGATTACGATTGGCTAACAAGTCGGGGTCGGTCACGCGCAAGTATTGCCGAATTCTGCACCGGCCTTCGTCGCGAAAAACGATCGGTTTCTCGGGGTGTCCGAGAAAAGGATCGAATTCTTGAGAAACGGCCGAGGGTCTTTTCGGTTTGGCTTGGAATCGGGCCTTCCCCTCCAAGGCCGCCCACCAAGGAGAGCGACATCCGCCCACCGATTATCGACTCCCGACCTTTCGACCCTTTTTCCACTGCAGGGAGCCGCCGTGTCAGGGCCCAGTCTGTTGCACGATCCACTCGCCGATGAACGCAAGCGCCTCGGGCGCGATCGTCTCTTCGATCTGGCCATATTCAGATGGCGACCCGGTTTTGGAGTGTTGCAACAGGTGGTTCAGCCCCGCGAACTCGCGTAGCGTATACTTCGCGTTGCCGCCGGACTTGAGCGCCTTCTCGATCTCCGGCAGGTTCTGGCCCGGCGGAACTTGCAAGTCGCGCTCGCCGATCACGGCCAACACTCGGCAACGAACCTTGGCCAGCGCCGGCCGCGGATCGTACGTGAGAAAGTAGCGAAACCACGGCGTCAGCAACTCGCGCGACTGTGCGACGCCCAGCTTGCCCGCCGCTTCGCGCTGATCCTCCGGCAATTCGGCCGACGCCGCGGCGATCAATTCGGCCAGCTTCTTCGTCGTCGCGGCGTCGTCGCGCGCTCCTACCGTGGGCTTCGCCGTCGCCTGGCGATCAAAGTCCTTGACTACGGCAAACATATCCTCCTGCAGTTTGCGCTGCTTTGCCACGGCCTCGTGCGACGCCGCTGCCGCGCGCATGATGAGCCCACCTTGCGCGTACAGAATTTCTTCACCCGTTACCCCCGGTCCCGCGATTAGCACGATAAAGGCGATGTCGCCAGAGCGCGCCGCGGCCGCCGGCGCGATTAGTCCTCCCTCGCTGTGTCCCACCAGGCCGATGCGACGCGGGTCGATTTCTTTGCGCGACTTGAGAAACTCGACCCCTACAAGTGCGTCGCCAACCAGATCCTCGGTCGTCGACTTTGGCAGGCTGCCGGTTGAGCCGCCGACACCGCGATCGTCAACGCGCGCAACACCGCGATGCCGCGCCGAGTTAAATTGTCGGCCAGGACGAGAAATGGCTTGTGTCCCAGCAGGGATTCGTCCCTGTCCTGCGCTCCAGAGCCCGTTATCAACAGCACGGCCGCGCAGGGAGAATTTGTGCGAGGCAACGTGAGAGTGCCTGCCAGCTTAACGCCCGCCTGCCGGTTTTCGTAGACGACTTCCTCCTCGTCATACGGGTATGGCTTTGCGGGCACTTGCGGCCGTTTGAGCGCGGCAACTTTGTCGATCGGCAATAGCACCAGCGGTGTGGCTCGGCCGACTTGAGTCCATGTGCCGACTGACCCCCTCCCGATTTCAGTACCAGTGTCTGTGAGAGAATCGGTTCTTGTTTAGTTCGCGTGTTGCGTCGGAGGGAGGGGCGCAGCCCCGACTGGAGACGCAACACGCGACGCGGTCGGGAACACCCCGGCCTGTCGATCTACCAACTTCGCGGCGTACGCCGCAGGAGTCTGCCAGCCCAAGCCGCTGTGGGGCCGGCGATGATTATACTCCGCTCGCCACTCGTCGAGCACGTAGCGGGCTTCGGGGACGCTTAGGAACAGTTCTCGGTTCAAGAGTTCGTTCCGCAGCTTGCCATTAAAACTCTCCACGTAGCCGTTCTCCCAGGGACTCGCTTTCTGGATGTAGAGCGTGCGGACGTCCGCACGCTCCAACCAACGCTGCAACTCTTTCGCGATGAACTCCGGACCATTGTCGCTACGCACATGTTCTGGAGCACCGCGGACAGCGAACAGGTACTGTAGCGTCAGCATCACATCCCGGGCCGTGAAGGTCCGTCCCACCTCGGTCGCCAGGCACTCCCGGGTGAACTCGTCGATCACCACCAACAGCTTCAACTGCCGGCCATCCTCCGTGCGATCCACCAGGAAGTCGTAGCTCCAGACGTGATTGCGGTACAAAGCCTTGTGGCGGACGCAGCCATTTGCGCTTTGCCCCGGTAAACGACGCCGTTTTCGCTGCTTTCCAGGAACCTGCAAGTGCTCCTGCTTCCAAAGGCGATGAACCCGCTTGAAGTTCACCCGCCACCCAGTCCCGATCAGCATTCGGTGAACTCGTTCGCTCCCGTAAGGCGGGTACCACTCGCACCAGCGACGCAGTTCGTCGATCAATCGACGATCGTCGTCGGGCTTCTTGTGAAGGTAACGCTGCGTCGAGCGAGACTGCCCCAGCACACGGCAAAGCCGACGCTCTGACACCTGTTGCGGCCCCAAGCGACTGCGGACCGCCTCTACGGTCCGACGTCTTCGCTCAGGGCTTACCAGTTTGGGCGGGCGGCCTCCCGCAGGATCTGATTGTCCAACGCTTGGTCCGCCACCAGACGCTTCAGACGCGCGTTCTCCTTCTGTAACTCCTGCAGCTGACGCGCCATCTGCGGGTCCATCCCACCGTACTTCGTCCGCCAACGATAGTACGTCTGCTCACTGATTCCCAGCTGTTTACAGACCTCGGGGACCTTCTGGTCCTTGCCCAAGGCCACATCCGCTTGCCGCAGCAAACCGACGATCTGTTCGGCACTCAGTCGCTTCTTCATAAAGAATCCTTTCCGGCTCATTCGGCCGGCTGGATTCTCTCATATTCCCTGGAGCAGGTTTCGGGAAGGGGGTCACTTCGGCCATCGTTTGCTGGCACAATACCTTCATTCCACTCCCAAAGGTTCCCCCCTTGATCGAATGTTCCGTACGGACTAGGAGCCGAAGTATAAGCGCCCACATCTGTGAGATAGTTCACAAACTCATAACTCGGGGAACCTGCGACTGCATAGCCATCGTTGTAGCCGTTTGCGATTAAGTCGTCTCGGTAGAAATTTGCTGTGTTTGAAGGATTTGGCGATTCGGTGCCAGGTGGCTGATCACTGTATGGAGTGAAATCCGACGATGTTGGGTAGTCCCAGTAGTTTGCAGTCACTCCATCGTTTTTGTGATACGCTGCTTTGTACCACTCATTTTCTGAGGGAATGAACCATCGGGCACCGCTGTTGCGAGTCACTGCGTTCAACGCGAAGATCGACGTCGCACCGTTCAACGTATAAGCGCCATCTTCCGTGGTGCTTGAGTTTTGTGGACCGCGCGGCTGGCCGTTGTGCATCCAATTGGCAAAGCGCGCTACATCGCCCCAATCAACGTAGGTTATCGGTCTATTGGGCGAACCAAAGACGGTATACGAGTAGCTGCCCGACACGCCACTTCTCAAGATCCCCCCGCCATTTCCGGTCGTACTCGCAAGAGTAAGCGAGTAAAGCAAATACCGATCAGCAACCGCTACCGCGTTGAGGAATTCGGCATACTGGCCAAGAGTTACCTCGTACTTCCCAATTCGGAATTCATACGAGACGGCGCCGTAGCCAGTCGTGCCATCCCTCATGAGTTCCGTATCGGGTAAATTCCAGGCGTTTCCGACGGGGACAGTCTCGATCGAAACGGCCGTAGCCTGTTTACACAATGGCATTGCCGTGCAAACTATGACGACAAGCATGGAAACTTTGCTCTCCGTGGCGCGCAACGCGGCGAGTCGGTTCATTGAGTATTCCGTAGCAATACTGGCTGCCAATAACTCGCGACCAAGATAGGCGGGTCAGCTCGATTATGTCAACGTCACGCTCAACAAAACCCGCGACACGACAACGAGCGTCTGTGCACTGTTTGGAAATGGCGACGATCGACCGTGAAATTATCCTTTATGCCAATGAGCTGGCCCGGCAGACTGGCGTCCCCCAGCCGACCATTACCCGGGCTTAGCCGGGACAGACATGAAACTGTCGTCCGCAGCAGCTTGTCGATGGCCGGGAATCCTTCGGCCTCCAGGCGCTCGGTCAGCGCGCGGAGCTGTTCGGGCGTGAGGTCGCTGCTGTCCATTCCCGCAGCCTACGGCGCCGCGGTGGGGCGTCAACGGGGAAGGCGCGAAGGGGCAGAAAAGGTCAGGCCTCGATTTGGCCGACCTTCGCCATGTTCTGTTCGATGAAAAATACGTCCCCTCGCACGCACTCCCTAAACCCGGGATAGCGATCCTCAATCTCCTCGATCCTGTCAGGGATTTCGGAGGTCGTACACGTGTCACAGCACGGCGAGGCTTGCCAAAACAATATCCCGCGATCGCGTAGCGCCGCTTCGACGCGATCAAGCCGATCGCTATCGGTCTCCCTAGGCCAATCAACCTGTTCGGCCGCCAACGCCGCGGCGGACCGATCAAGCTCGTCGGCTGTGAACCGAAGAAACTCGGCGAACTCTGAGTCGGGGCATTTATCCCGCAGGTAGATTTCGCGGCACCACTCAACGATCTGCTCGCGAGGGCGCCCCATGAGCCGGAGTTCACCGACAACGGCCGAGCGCAGGGTTTCGCGAAGTCCTTCGCTCGCAGCGTCGTCCCAGGGTTTCTCTTGGCTCATCCGCGCGCTCCTGACATTTTGCGGCGACGGCGGAGTCTAATGCCCGGCTCACGCTTCCGCCAATTCGCGGCCTTGATAACTGGGCGGCACGATGGCCAGCACGTGGTAGACTCGGCGCTCGAGAACCCCTTTGGCAGTCAGCGCGCCAATCAGCTTGACCGACTCGACCAGGGTGATGCCCAGGCCCCGGGCGAGCTCCGCCGCGGTCGGCGCGCGGCGCTGCTGGCGGTGAAACTTCAACACGAACTGATACGCTTTCCACTGACGAACCGTGAAAGCAACCTGGCAAGATTCCGCGACCATGACGCCCCTCGCTAGGAGACGTGTTTTTGCCCAATTACCGAGGGCAAAAAGCGGGGTTCCGCGGCCAAACGACGGCCGTTTTGGTGTGCGATTGCATCAACGTCGATAGTGTACACATGACCACATCCGCCGTCAAGCAGATTTTTACCCCTGATTTTACGGCAAGGCAGCGGCCCCTGGGCGAGCATTCTCATCGCGGCTGTCGAATTCGCCCGGGCCTATTCGTCTAGGTAGTGAGGGCTCGGCTAAGGTGTTTGCTGGGCAGGACCACCAGGCCACGTAACGGTGGGCAAAATTGAAGACACGGGAGAGAGAAAGGACAGCAAATGAGAGTCATGGTGCTGGTTAAAGCCTGCAAAATATCGGAATCTGGCCTCATGCCGGTCCGCGAAAAAATGGAAGAGATGGGAAAGTTCAACGACGAATTGATCAAGGCGGGAATCATGCTCGTTGGCGAAGGCCTGAAGCCTAGTTCAGCGGGCGTTCGCGTTCACTTTTCAGGAAAGGACCGTATGGTCACCGACGGTCCCTTTGCCGAAACCAAGGAGTTGGTGGCGGGCTACTGGATTTGGGAGGTGGAATCGATGGCAGAGGCGATCGCCTGGGTCAAGCGGTGCCCAAACCCCATGACCGAGGATTCGGACGTCGAGATTCGCCCGATCTTCTCACTTGAGGATATCGAAGTGCTCCTTGCGCGGGAGTTGCAGCAAGAACACAAACGTTAGATTGTTGCAGTCTCAACCCAGGTCGAGCGACGACGTAGTTCAGGCACCGCAAGGGGCACGGCAGGTCCATTGATTCTGCCAGGTTCCCCAACAGGCACGCGGAAGCACTCGCCGCTGAGCGGTTTCGTGATGCGGCGTTGGATCGGAGTGGAGCGATGAAAACATGGGACGCCGGCCATTCACCCGGCAAGAAAGGGAAGTTATTGTGAAGCCAGCAAAGAACACGATTTGCCTCTGGTACGACCGTGATGCCGAGGGCGCGGCGCGGTTTTATGCCGAGACCTTTCCCGATTCGTCTGTCGGCGCGGTGCATCGCGCGCCGGGCGACTTTCCTTCGGGTAAGAAAGGAGATGCGTTGACCGTCGAATTCACCGTGATGGGCATTCCCTGCCTCGGACTCAACGGCGGGCCCGGTGTCAAGCACAACTGGGCGTTCTCGTTTCAGGTGGCAACCGCCGACCAGGCTGAAACCGACCGCTATTGGCAAGCCATCGTCGGCAACGGCGGCGAGGAGAGCGCGTGCGGCTGGTGCACGGACAAGTGGGGCCTATCCTGGCAGATCACCCCGATCGCGCTGACGCAAGCGATCACGGATTCCGATACCGCTGCCGCCAAGCGCGCGTTCGATGCCATGATGACGATGAAAAAGATCGACATCGCCGCAATCGAGGCGGCGCGTCGCGGCTGAGTGCTGCGACGGAAGCATCCGCCCGCCGTGTAAAACGCGGCGACGTTTGCGGCGGATACCCTGCCGTGCTTCTATCAAGCGTTCACCACTCGGGAATAGGACCAGGCGAGCGCTGCGCGAACCTGTCGACGACGCTTCTCACTGGATTGTTGCTGCTCGAGAACATTCGCGTCGCGGTGGGCGCGTAGCGCAAGGGATTACTGGATTCGACAACCGTCTCGCAAATGGATGGAATCAATCCCATAGCAGACCCTGCCCGGACAACCCGAAGGTCCGCGAACTTCGCTCTTGGACATGTCGTGCTAGCGCCCCGATCGGTTTCGCGCGGCGATAGCAGTCCGCCTGCTCTCAGATTGATATTGCCCGAAATCGTTCCCGCCGCTTGAATAGGCCACCGCTTGGGCACAAACCGAGGTGCCGACGCTCGCTTTCGCTACGGCGCTCCCCCATACATTAAAGGTGAACGTGCAATGAACATTCGATTTTCACGCTGGGCGACGGGTATCTTGGTTGTCGCGGCGGTGGCGCTGACTGCGGAGCGCTGCTGGGCCATCTATCAAGGTCTCCCTGCCACGAAGGACGAGTGGGGCCTGAAGTACGACGTGGCGGTTAGCGATGCCGACAGCGATACGTTGACCGTCGTGTTCACGCTGGCCGACGAAGGCAGACTGAAGCCCTACTATTCGATCGAGCTGGTTGCCTTCAGCAAGCAGGTCGACAGTCAGGGCGGCCGCTCGTATACCGTGAAGGCGCCCTTCAAATTGAAGGACGACGGCGACGGCAAGCGCGTGGGACAGGTGCAGGTTCGCAAGGAGTTTGCCGAAGGCGCCAAGATTCGCATCCTCACCCAAATGGTCGATGGCAAGCGCCAACCATCGGGCGGTTCGTACTGGGACATTCCGCTGAAGAAGTACCTGAAGAATGCTTCCGCCACCGAATCGCCGCTGGCGACTCCGCCTCGCTCGAAAGTCAAACGGTAGCGCACGGCGGCGGCGCGACACCGGGCAGGCGGCGACCGTGGGATTTTTTTGCGGTCACCGCCGCGCCGTTTTATCGCGCCCCTTGATTTCGCCCCCTGATTGCGACCGACAAGCCGGTTCTCGTTTTCGAGTCCGCCACGCCACCGGCGTGCGGACCTCGAACCATCGTCGAAAGCTGTCTGGGATAATTCTCAGGGTGGCCGGTCGCCCCGGTATTTCGCCCCTGCGAGGGCGACTGCAGCCAGGCTTAATTGGTGCGATGGGGGCAGAAATGCCCGGCGTGAGGACCGGACCAAGGGCCTCTTCGGAGGTCGCACAGAATAGTCAGGCCAGCCGCGCGCCGTTAACGGGACGACGTCAACCTGTAACGTCTGGCTGGGAATCCCCGTTGGGGAGCATCGACCCGCCCAGCCCCACGCGGCTCCTTGGGCGCGGACGGCCGTCGACCGCTGCCAAGATCATCGCCTCCTGCCTGCGACTGTCGCGGCGTAAGCCGCTACCAGCCGATCGCGACCCCAATCCGCGGCAACCCCAACGAATGCCTGTCCGGATTGGCCTGGGATCGCACTTAGTGAAGTAGGAGACGCAGGGATCGCCAGATCCAGCTCTACGCCGACAGGACGTCGCCTGTTAGTTGGACTCCCCAGGCCCGTCCGGGATCGCCCCCGGACGGGCCTCGTTTTTTTGATCGGCCCGGCCGCGTCACACGACGACCCGCCGCCCCTCTCCCGTGAACCCCTGCGGGTTCGGTTAAGATTCCGGCCCTTAGCGCTCGTATCGCCCGGTGCTTTTGCACTCAGACAACTGAATTCCTACGCCGATTGTCAGCGTTATACGCGGACACACTTGGGCTTTTGGAATCAGGCCGGTACATGCGAAGACTCCTACCGTATCTGGGCGCCGTGTCGAGTTGGCTGCTGTTGCTGGCTGTTTGCCGTGGGCAGGATTGCCCCTGCCCTGCCAGCCCGGGCGGCGACTTCGTCTCGCTTTGCCAGTCGAGCCAGGACGGCGCCTGCTGCGATTGCGTCTGCGATTGCCGCCGGTTTCTCGGCATGTTGCCCAGCGATCATTGCTTCGACGACTTCATCAGCCCGATATCCAATCCTTTTTTCTTTGAAGACCCTCGTTCGCTAACCGAGGTGCGCGGAATCTTCCTCAACAACAACCTGCCGGGCGACATCGGTGGGGCCAACGCGCAGCTCTGGGCGGCCCAGCTTCGGGGTCGGCTCACGGAACGCGTCAGCGTGATTGTTCCGCGCGTCGGCTATTGGCACATTGTTCCCGGCGGCAACGATTCGCCGGCAGGGTTCATGGCCGTCCCGGTCGGCTTTAAATACAACCTCGTTCGAGACGTCGAGCGCCAGTTTCTGCTCTCCGCCGGAGCGACGTACTTCATTCCCGGCGGCGGCGGATCCTACACCAACTTTGGCGACGGCGACTTCCATTTCTTTCTCTCTGGCGGCAAACAGATCTTCGACCGCGGGCATTGGGTGAGTGGCAGCGGTTTTCGCATCCCCGCCAATAACAATTGGGGCACGCAGCTCTGGTACTGGTCGAACCAGTGGGACTACGAAATCGCCAGAGGCTGGTACCCGCTGGTCGGGGTGAACTGGTTCCACTGGATGAACAGCAGCGCCCAGAATCTGACCAACGGAATCACGGGGCTCGACCTGGTGAATCTGCCGACAGGCGGCGTGGCCGGCAGCAATGTGGTGACCAGCGTCGTTGGCTTGAAGTGGAAGCCCAGCGGGCACCTCGAGGTTGGCGCGGGCTATGAGTTTCCGCTCACTGCAAACGGCGACATCTTGAATAACCGGATTTATGCCGACGTGATCTTTCGCTACTAGGCGGCAATCACAGTTTGATTTGGGGGTGGCACTGGATCTGCCAGGGCCATTGTCTCTCATCGTCCCTAAAACGGGCACTGGCGATGCCGGCGCTCGCACGATGTGAGCACTCTCGTCGCGCCACATTAGGGTCCAACCCTGGCAGCCCGTCTCGGCCTCGCCAAGCAATTGGCCGCGAGTGTCAAACGTCGGAACCTTATCGCGCGGGCCGCAGAGCTGGCCGACGACGACAAGTTTTTTGACAAATCTCCGCCTGCGGTGTCGATTGACGCCTGTCCCGTTCGACTAACCGACGAAAGCTTGGCGGCAGCAACGGTCAAGCGGGTCTAGCAAAGCACCCATTGCACGGAGCGTCCTATGAAATACGTCTGTCTAGGGTACATCGACGAGACAAAGTTTGCGGCGATTCCACAGGCGGAAGCCGAGAGAATGATGGAAGAGTGCTTTGTCTATGACGACGAGCTCCGGCGGGGCGGGCACTTCTTGGGGGGCGAGGCGCTCGACTCGGTCCGAAAGGCCGTCACGCTGAGGATGAAGGATGGCCAGGTCGAGGCCACCGATGGTCCGTATGCCGAGACCAAGGAAACCCTCGGCGGCATTCTGCTGCTGGAAGCCCGCGATCTTAACCACGCGATCTCGCTGATGTCGAAGCATCCGGGCGTGAAGATGGGCCCCTTCGAGATCCGGCCGGCCGATGAAACGATCAACCAATTGATCATTGAGCGAAATGCGGCCGTCGCCAAAAAGATCTAGAAAATATGCCGTCGTGGCATATCTCAAGGTGCTGCTAAGGAACCCAGCCGGGCAACGCGGCCGCCTGCTTGATCCACTTTGCCATTTGCGCTGGGTCGAGCTGTTCGCCTTCGCGGATATCGATCCAGCGCGCGTCCTTACTCTTCGGCGTGCCACCGGGAAGAGCTGGCCGCAGCGACGCGCCCTGGAAGAAGGTCACCTTGACGTAGTGGGTGAAGACGTGGAACGAGAGGAACCATCCCTGGCCCTCGACGCCGTAAAACGGCGAGTTCCACTTCACGGCCTTGCGCACTTTGGGCACATGACGCACGATGAGCGCGTCGAGGCGCTTGCCGAGGTCGCGCTTCCCGAGCGGCATCGCTGCGATGTACGCCTGCACTGGGGCATCGCCGTCCGCCTTGGCGATTTGCGGGTTGCCGCCGGCGAGTCGGACCACCGCGTCCTTCCTGGCGGTTCTTGCCTTGGCCGGCTCGACCTTCTTCACGCCCGGCTTTGCCTTCCCAGCGTTAACAAGGACATTCTTTGCGACCGCGGCCTGGATTAATGCCTTAAACGCCTTCGCGTCGATCAACTCTCCCTCGCGGATGTCGATGGCGCGACGCGTGTTTCCTTCGAGGCTGGAGTTGAAAAGCCCCCGAGGGTCGGCCAAGGACGCGCCCCGAGCGAAAGTCAGCTTCACTACCTGTTTATAGGTTTCTCCCGTGCAGATGTTCCCTGCGTGGGACCAGACGGGCGTGCCCATCCATTTCCATTCCTCGGTCATCACGGGATCGGCTTCCAGGATCAGCGCCCGCATACGGGCCAGGGTCTCGCCGCGCCAATCGCCCAGGGACTTGACCCGCTGATCAATGAGCCGAGAGGCGGCTCGCCCGGCCGCGCGCTGCGATTGGGCGGCCTCCTTGGGTTTGGCGCTTGCAGGCGTCGGCGATTTGGGTTTGCCGGCGGTTTTGCGTGACTGGTTTGTCTTGGCACCGCCCCTGAGCTTGCTCTTGGCCATGACACGTCCACTGGTTTCCGATTGAAGGTTTCTCCGCACCGCATCATGGTACACCACGCGGTCCCGCACGGTTAAGTTCCGCTCAGGAAATTAGGGACCGCCGCGCATTACGGGGGTATTGCCGGGAGTCGGCCTCGGTCGATTACAATGGACGCCGGCCGCGAGCTGTGGGTGATCTCACCTGAAATCTCAACAGCCTTTCCTGGGCCGTCCTTCGCAGGGGATCATGAATCAAGCGCCAATACCGTCCCGACCGCAAGCTATCGCCCCCGCGGTCACTAGCTCCCCGCCGCCGCGACATAAGGCCGGTTCCGACGCGCCTTTTTTTGTCGCGCTGGGAGGCCTTGGCGGCAGCTACCTGCTGCTGATCGTGCTGATGTTGGCGGCCGACCTGGCATTCACGTCGCCGACGCATTTTGCACAGGTCCTGCAGAAGCCTGAAATCCAATACTCCATTCGGCTCACATTGGTCACTTGCACCGTCTCGGCGCTGCTCTCCCTGCTGGTGGCCACGCCGCTGGGGTACTTGCTATCTCGGGTGGCGTTTCGCGGAAAGTGGCTCGTCGACACGATCCTTGACATTCCGTTGGTCCTGCCGCCGCTGGTCATCGGTCTCAGTCTGTTGATTCTGTTTCATCTGCCGCTGGGTGGGACCAATCTTGAGCAATTGAGCGAGAGCTACCTGGGCGCTCGAATCACATTTGCAGCGCCGGCCGTTGTGCTCGCGCAATTCGCCGTGGCCTGCGCCTTTGCGGTGCAGACGCTGCGCGCGACATTCGATCAGATCGACCCACGGCCTGAGCAGGTCGCGCTCACGCTGGGTTGCCGGCGCAGTCAGGCGTTTTTTCGCGTCGTGCTGCCGCAGGCCTGGCGCGGTATGGTGGCGGCCTTGACAATCGCCTGGGCCCGGTCGCTGGGCGAGTTCGGGCCGATCCTGGTGTTCGCCGGCGCGACCCGCATGCGGACCGAGGTCCTCTCGACGACCGTCTTCCTGGAGCTGAGCGTCGGCCAGTTGGAATCCGCTGTCGCGGTCTCGCTGCTGATGGTCGTGGCCGCGATGCTGGTGCTGGGGGTGGTGCGTCTGCTCGGGAACAGGGTGCTGCAATGATCGAGATCGAGAACGTCACGATCAGCAGCGGCCCGTTCGTGCTAGCGGAGCTCTCGGCCACCATTTCCGCGAGCGACTACGCCGTCTTGATGGGCGGCACCGGACAGGGAAAGACGACGATCCTGGAAGCCATCTGCGGGCTGCGGCCCGTCGCCAGTGGTCGCATTCGGATCGCGGGCGAAGACGTGACCCGCTGGAAGCCGGCCGATCGCAGCATCGGTTACGTGCCGCAAGACCTGGCCCTGTTTCCGATGATGACCGTACGCGAGCACCTGGAG
>Ga0163150_10003401_pt1 | contig 22458 bp, 16 predicted proteins | sample OliLakLV19P2IB_FD_148628 | JGI IMG/M metagenome (GOLD analysis project Ga0163150, IMG submission 148628) | Freshwater microbial mat bacterial communities from Lake Vanda, McMurdo Dry Valleys, Antarctica - Oligotrophic Lake LV.19.P2.IB | ecosystem: Environmental > Aquatic > Freshwater > Lake >...
GCGACGATGCTGCCGCGTCTCGTGCGCGAGCGGTACGACGTGATCCACTGCATCGATCCGCCGATGGCTTACGCGCTGCAGCACGCGAAGCGCTTCGCGCGCCTGCCGACACGCGTCCTCTTCACCGAGGGCAGCCTGATGCCGCCGGACTATTACCCGCGCGTGGACCACATCCACCACGTGGCCCGCGACGCGCACGCCGGCGCCCTCGCCCAGGGGGTGGCTCCGGAGCGCATGACGCTGGTGCCGTGCGGCCTGCGCACGGAGCGCTTTCCCGCGCTCGACGATGCGCAGGCGCTGCGCGCGCGCTTCGGCATCGCCCCGTCCACGTTTGTTGTGCTCGCGGTCGCCGCGGTGAAGCGCGAACACAAGCGCGTGGACCACATCGTGCGAGAGGTGGAACGCCTCGACGGCGACGTGCTCCTGTGGCTCGACGGCAACCCCGAGGACGAGGCGCTGGTCGTGCACGCGCGCGAACGCCTGGGCCCGCGGCTGCGGATCACCCACGTGGCGTCCGCCGAGGTCGCCGACCTCTATCGGGCTGCCGACGTCCTGGTGCACGCGGCGCTCGAAGAGTCCTTCGGACTGGCGATCGTGGAGGCCGCTTGCTGCGGCACGCCGGTCCTGGTGCACGACGCCCCGCACTTCGAATGGCTGCTGGGCGGCCGCGGCCGCCTGGTCGACATGCGCGAGGAAGGCGCCCTCGCCGCGCGGCTGCAGTCCGCGGCAGGCAACCGGCAGGCCGAAAGCGCAGCGGCCCGCGCGGAGAGCGGGGCCGTCCGCCGCCGATTCGACTGGGCCGCGCTCGCGCCGAGCTACCTGGAGATGTACCAGCGCGTGAGCGGCCGGCCGGTGCGCTCCCACGCGGTCGTCGAGGAACACGGATGAGCTCGAAGATCGCATTCGCCGCAGCCGGTTCCTGCCTCCTTGCCGCGGCGGTGGGCTGCAGCGGAACGCTCCTGCCACCGGCGGGGGCGAGCCTGCCCGAATGGAAGGAGCATCCGGGCAATCCCATCATCGTGATGAACGAGCAGGTGAAGGGGATGGTCTGGAACGATCCCTCGGTGCTGAAGGAAGGCAACACGTACCGCATGTGGCTGTCTGGCGGAAACCCGAGCGACCTGTCCCGCATCAACGTCGAGGTCTACCACGCAACCTCGCCCGACGGCCTCAAGTGGAAGATCGACCCGCAGCCGGTCGTGCGCGCGGGCGCCCCGGGCAGCTGGGACGACCTGCGCATCGAGACGCCGGCGGTCGTGAAGGTGGGCAGCACGTACCACATGTATTACTCGGGCATGAACGTCGAAGGGTCGAAGCAGGCCGTGGGCGGTGTCGGGCACGCCACGTCGCCCGACGGGATTCGCTGGACGAAGGACGCGGCGAACCCCGCGATCGTGGCCCAGCCCGACAAGTTCAAGTGGGGCTTTCGCGGCGCGGGCGAGCCCGGCGTGGTGTACGACCCGCGCACCAGGCTCTTTTACCTCTACTACCTGAGCATGCGGTTCTCCAACGACGGCAAGGAGAACGGCCACATCGGAGTGCTGCTCGCCACGTCGAAGGACGGCAGCAAGTTCACCCACCACGTGGATGCGAAGGGCGAGCGCAAGCCGGCGCTTTATCGCGACCTGGACGCTTTCAAGGGCGCCTGGTACGGGTACTTCACGCCCTCGGCGATGATCACGCGCGACGGCATCTTCCACATTTTCGCGGCCACGTACGGGCCGAAGCTGCCCAAGTACGATTCCATCATCCACGCGGTGAGCCGCGACGGCCTCGATTTCCAGGTGGTCGAGGCGCCGATCTTCGAGCACGACAAGGGCGACTGGAAGGACGAGCAGGTGCAATCTCCCACGGTGATCGAGAACAACGGGCGCCTGGAGATGTGGTTCGCCGGGGAGAGCCGCAAGGGCGGCTACAAGTACTCCATCGGCTACGCCAGCCGGAAGTATCCCTGAGCCATGGGCGCGTTGCGATTGATCGCGGTGAACCTGGCAATCCTCGGGGCGCTCGTGCTCGCGGGCGACTTCGGGCTCACGCTGTGGAAGCCGCCGCCCGCGAATCCCGACCTCGAGTTCCGCATCGAGGAGCCGCGCTATTCCCACACCCTCAAGGCGAATTTTTCGACCGATCGCGCCGTCTGGGGCAGCGCGCAATTTCCGATGCGCACGAACTCGCTCGGATTCCGCGACGCGGCCGTGCGCACAATCTCCCGGCAGCCCGAGGGCAAGCGCCGCCTGGTGATCATCGGCGACTCCTTCGTCGAGGGCATCGGGCTCGCGTGGGACGACACGTTCGTGGGCAGGTTCGCGAAGCTCGCGCCTCAGCTCGAGGTGCTCGACGCGGGCGTCCTTTCCTATGCGCCGTCGGTGTACTGGCGCAAGACCCAGTGGCTCCTCGACGCGGGCTACGCCTTTGACGAGCTGCTGGTCTACGTCGACATCTCCGACTTGCAGGACGAGGCCATCGCGTACCGCGAGGAGCCCGAGGGCACGATCAGGTACGTGGGCTACGGCATCAACTACTGGGCAACCGTGGACAATCCCGTGCTCACCGATCCGGGCTGGAAGCCTCCGGGGGCGGCGCAGGCGGGCGCCGCGGCACCCGGCGACTGGAAGTCGTGGATGAAGGCGCATTTCGCCTACTCGAACCTCGCCTACGCGCTGGCGAAGGCGCGGTTCACCCGGCGCGAAGCGCCGCACAGGATGCTGCGCAGCTACTGGACCGTCGACCCCGGCATCCCGGGATATGGCGCGATGGGCGTGGAGGGGGCGCTGCGCAAGGCGACCACGTACATGGACCGCTTGGCCGAACTCTTGCGCGCGCGCGGCGTGAAGCTCGGCGTCGCGGTCGTCCCGTGGCCCGACCAGCTCGAGTTCGACACCGAGGCCAATCGCCATTCGACCCACTGGAAGGCGTGGTGCGAACGCAACGGCTGCGCGCGCTTCGTCGACCACGCGCCCGATTTCTTCGCCTTCAAGCGCGACCACCCGGACTGGCGCAAGCGGCTATTCATCCCCGGCGACGTGCACCACTCGACCGAGGCGACCGAGCTCATCGCGCAGCGCCTCGCCGCGGCGTACAACGCGAAATGACGACGCTCTCGGTCATCGTCCCGACGTACAACCGCGCGCGCACGCTCGCCAAGTGCATCGCCGCGCTGCGCGCGCAGAGCGCCCCGCCCGACGCCTTCGAGATCGTGGTTTCCGACGACGGCTCCAGGGACGATACGCAAGCGGTGGCGCAGTCCTTCGCGCACCTCGGCGCGCCGCACGTGCGCTACCTGCACCAGGAAAACGCGGGTGCCAACCGCGCGCGCAACCGCGCCATCTCTGCCGCGAGCGGCGCGATCATGCTGCTCATCAACGACGACACGATCGCCACGCCCGGGATGGTCGCCGAGCACCTCGCGGCGCACGATTGCTTTCCAGACGATCGCGTCGCGGTGCTGGGCCGGGTCACCGTCGCCCCGGATCTGCCGCACTCGCGCCTGGCCGCGCTGCACCTCGACCGCGCATACCGGCTCCTCGGCGACCGGCGTGAGTTCGACTGGCGCGCCTTCTTCACCTGCAACGTGTCGGTGAAGAGGTCGCTCCTCGAGCGCGGCGGCCACTTCGAGGAGCGCATCCGCTACCACGAGGACCTCGAGCTCGCCGAGCGCCTCTCGCACCATGGCCTGCGGGTGGTCTACCGGCCCGAGGCGCTGGGCTATCACGACCATTTCCTCACCGAAGACGAGTTCTTCTCGATCGCCGCGCGCGAAGCGCGCGCCCTGGCGACGTGGGCACGCATCGCGCCGCAGCTGCGCGGCACGCTCGCCGACCTCGGCTACGAGCCGGCCCAGCCACTCGGGCGCCGAATCAGGCACCGGGTGCTCGGGGTGGCGGTCAACCGCGCCACGATCCCGTTCTGGCGTCGGGTGGCGCGCGCCTGCCCGGAGCGCTTCGAGGCCCTGGCGCTGCGCATCTACCTGCATCTTTACGGAAGCGTGCAGCGCGCGCATTTGAGGCGGGAAATGCGCGCGGGATAGGTCCGCGGGAGGGTCGATGCGGCAATGCCGCCGTGGTATCGTCGTTTCAGGGGAGGAGTGCGAATGAACGAGCTTTTGTTGCGCAAGTTTGGCTTCATGTTCGGCGTCGTCTTCGCGCTTTTGGCCTGGTGGCTGCGCGGGACGCCGTCGGTCCTCGCCGTCACTTCGGGGCTTTCGGTCGGCATGCTGGCGGCCGCGATCATGCGGCCCTCGGTACTCGCGGGCCCGGCGCGCGCCTGGATGAAGCTGGGAGACGTGTTGCACCGCGTGGTCAGCCCGCTCGTGCTCGGCACCCTCTATGGCCTGCTCATCGTCCCCGTCGGATTGCTGCGGCGCTGGCTGGGCGGCGATCCGCTCAAGCGCAGCTACGACGCCGCGGCCGCGAGCTACTGGGCGCCGTGCGAGCCGCGCCGCCGCAGCCTCGACGACTTCCGCCAGCAGTTCTGAACGCCATGTTCCAGTTCCTCTCCGAGATGTGGCGGTTCCTCAAGGCGCGCAAGAAGCTCTGGCTGCTGCCCGTGATCATCGCGATGGTGATCCTCGGGGGGCTGCTCGTGCTCGCGCAGGGCAGCGTTATCGCGCCCTTCATCTACACCCTGTTCTAGGTCCGCATGCGCGTCCTGGGGATCTCGGCCTTCTATCACGACAGCGCGGCGGTGCTCGTTGACGGGGGCCGTATCGTGGCCGCAGCGCAGGAAGAGCGCTTCACGCGCCTGCGCCATGACCCGGCGTTTCCGCACCAGGCGCTCGCCTACGTGACCCAGGCCGCGGGCGTGCCGCTAGCCTCGATCGACTGGGTGGTGTTCTACGACAAGCCGTTCCTCAAATTCGAGCGGTTGCTCGAGACCTACCTCGCGTACGCACCGCGCGGCTTCGCCTCCTTCCGGGCTGCGATGCCCTTGTGGATCAAGGAGAAGCTTTTCCTCAAGCGCATGCTGCTCGACGAGCTGCGCGCGATCGATCCGGGCTTCGACCGCGAAAAACTCCTCTTCAGCGAGCACCACCTGTCCCATGCCGCGAGCGCCTTCTACCCGTCGCCTTTCGGCGAGGCGGCGGTGCTCACCCTGGACGGGGTTGGCGAGTGGGCCACGGGATCGCTCGCGGTCGGCCGCGGCACCGACCTGCAGATCCTGCGCGAGATGCATTTCCCGCATTCATTGGGGCTGCTTTATTCGGCGTTCACGTATTACACCGGCTTCAAGGTGAATTCGGGCGAATACAAGGTGATGGGGCTCGCGCCCTACGGCGAGCCGCGCTTCGCGAGCCTCATCCACGAGCACCTCATCGATGTGAAGGAGGACGGCAGCTTCCGCCTGAACCTCGACTACTTCGACTATTGCACCGGGCTGCGCATGACCAACGATCGCTTCCACGCGCTCTTCGGGGCGAAGCCGCGCGATCCCTCGGAGCGCCTGGAGCAGATCCACATGGACCTCGCCGCTTCGGTGCAGCAGGTGACGGAGGACATCATGCTGCGCCTTGCCACCAGCGCCGTGCGCGAGACGGGCATCGGGAACCTGTGCCTGGCAGGCGGCGTCGCGCTCAATTGCGTGGCCAACGGCCGCATCGTGCGCGAGACGCCGGTGCGCTCGCTCTGGGTACAGCCGGCGGCGGGCGACGCGGGCGGCGCGCTCGGCGCCGCGCTCGCCGTGAGCCACCTCGCGCTCGAGGTGCCGCGCCACGACGGCGGTGGCCTGGACGGGATGCAGGGCGCCTACCTCGGGCCGGAGTTTCCGCAGGCCGAGATCGAGACGATGCTGAACGCCGCCGGCGCGCAGTTCACCACGCACGACGAGGATGCGATGATCCGCCACGCGGCCGAGGCGCTCGCCTCGGGCAAGGCGATCGGCTGGTTCCAGGGGCGCATGGAGTTCGGGCCCCGCGCCCTCGGGGCGCGCTCGATCCTGGGCGACGCGCGCTCACCCCAGATGCAGAAAATCCTCAACCTCAAGGTCAAGTTCCGCGAGTCGTTCCGGCCCTTCGCCCCGGCGGTGCTGCGCGAGGACGTGGCCGACTGGTTCGAGCTCGACGGCGACAGCCCCTACATGCTCCTCGTGGCCGGCGTGCGGCCCGGGCGGCGGCGCGAGATGTCCCCCGGGGAGAGCGCGCTTTTCGGCATCGACAGGCTCAACGTGCCGCGATCCGAAATCCCGGCCGTCACACACGTCGACTATTCGGCGCGTATCCAGACCGTGCACGATCAGACCAATCCCCGTTTCCACAGGCTGCTCACCGAATTCAAGCGCCTCACCGGCGTGGGCATGCTCGTGAACACCTCGTTCAACGTCCGCGGCGAGCCGATCGTGTGCACGCCGCTCGACGCCTTCCGCTGCTTCCTCGGCACCGACCTCGACCTCCTCGTTGCCGGCTGCTGCGTCGCCGACAAGGCCGCGCAGACGGTCAAGGGCCAGCGCTACGAATCCGCCTTCGCACTCGACTGAATGTCCCACATTCCCATGCCCGATTCCCTCCAGCCCGGCCAGGCGAGCGAGCGTCCTGCAACCGCGGCGAGAGCCCCGCGCGTCAGCATCATCCTGAACGTGCGCAACGGCGAGGCGTACGTCCGCGAGGCGCTCGAGAGCGTCGTGGCGCAGACCTTCGGCGACTGGGAGCTCATCTTCTGGGACAATGCCTCGACCGATTCGACGCCGCAGATCTTCGATTCCTTCGGTGACGCGCGGATGTGCTATTTCCGCTCTCCCGAGGTCGTCCCGCTCGGCCACGCGCGCAATTTCGCGATCCGCGAGGCGCGCGGCGAATGGCTGGCCTTCCTGGATCACGACGATGTCTGGCTGCCCGAGAAGCTCGCGTTGCAGATGGCGCTCGACGATCCGGCGGTCGGCATCATCTACGGCCGCGCGGTCTCCTTCGCCATCAGCGGGCACGAGCGCGATTTCGACCGCCGGCGCGAGTACGGCCCGCTGCCCCAGGGTCTCGTCTTCGAGCGCCTGTTCGCCGAGTCGTGTTTCATCGCGATGAGCTCGGCGGTGCTGCGCCGCTCGGCCGTGGTGGCGATCGGCGAGGTTCCCGAATGGGTCCACCTGATCACCGACTACTACCTGCACCTGGAGCTTGCCCGGCGCTACCGCGTGCGCGCGGTGCAGCGCGTCGTCTGTCGCTACCGGCTGCATCCGGCGAGCCTGTCGTTCACCCAGGGCACACGGGTGCATTACGAGGCGCTCCGGCTGATCGACCAGTGGGCGCCGACCGTTTCGGCCGAACTCGTGGCGGAACGCAGGCGCGTGCATTCGACGGCGCTCGCGGTGGAGGAGATGCGCCGTCCCGGATTGCGCATCTCGGGGTTGCTGCGCCTCTTGCGTGAAGGCTCGGTGTTTTTCCTCGTCACCCGCCCGCCGGTGTGGGCGTATCGGGCGCTGCGTCGGCGAATCTACCGGCCGATATGGACCCAGGACGGCCTGGAGCCGGTCTGGAGGGGTGCGCCCGCCGAGGTTGACGACGCGCCGCTCAAGCTGTCGGTGATCGTCGTGAACTGGAAGGTGCGCGAGCTGCTGCGCGAGTGCCTCACCTCCCTGCACGACCAGATGCAGCTCGCCCGGGAAGACTACGAAGTGATCGTCGTGGACAACAACTCGCGCGACGGCAGCATCGAGATGGTCCGCGCGGAATTCCCGGAGGCGAGGCTCATCGTCAACGAGGAGAACGTCGGCTTCGGGCGCGCCAACGATGCGGCCTTCCGCGTCTGCCACGGTCGCTACGTCCTGCTCCTCAATCCCGACACCGTGGTCCTCGACAATGCGGTGGACCGGATGATGGAGATCATGGAGGCGCGCCCTGATCTCGGGGCGCTGGGCTGCCGGCTGCTCAACTCCGACGGATCGTTCCAGCGCTGGACCGGCGGCAACCCGCCGCGGGTGCTCAACGTGGCCTGCAACTTCCTGCTGCTGAACCGCATCCTTCCGGAGGCGCTCCAGCCGCCTCCCCTCTACCTCGAGCGCGAGCCTTCCCAGGACGTCGAGGTCGGCTGGGTGAGCGGCGCATGCATGCTGCTGCGGCGCGCGGCGATCCTCACGACCATCTTCGACGAACGCTTCTTCCTCTACGGCGAGGACGTGGAGCTGTGCGAGCGGCTGAACCTGGGGGAATGGAAGGTCGTGTACACGCCGCACGCGCGCATCATTCATCACCAGGGCAAGAGTCTCGAGCACCAGACGGTGAAGATCCAGCACGCCAAGATGCGCGGGCTGCGGACGGCCTTCGCGATGAGGAACAGCCCCGCGCTGGTGCCGGTCTACGACTTCCTGCTGATGGTCGGCTTCCTCATTCGCACGGTCATCTTCGGGGCCGCCGCCGTCTTGCGGCCGGGCCGCGGCTATGCCGCACGCGCCGGCGCGAGCCGCCGCTTCATGGCCGACGCGTTCTGGGCGTTGCTGGGGCGCTGATCGCGCTCAGATCTTGAGCAGCTGCATCGCGCCCTGGAAGTTCTGGCGCACGGTGCGCTTGATGGTGCAGTTCTCGCTGCACCCGATGGTGCATTTCACCGTCTCGGCGCGGCGCTGCCTGCCCACCTCGCCGTGCCATATGTCGCGGACGGATTGATTCCTCACGTTGCCGATCGGATCGAGCGTGTGGCAGTTCACGACGGTCCCGTCGGTCTTGATGTGCATCGTGGTAAGACCCACCCAGCATTGCACGTCGTCGGAATCACCTACGGACGCGTCGGGCGATGGCGGGCGCGATGCGAGTCCCGCGCGGCGCAGCCGGTCCGGCGTGTTCGGCGCCCGCTCGCGCTTGAAGTGCGCCACCCAGTCCTGGAGATGCCATTCGGCGCTCAGGATCGGGTAGCCCTTTCGCTTCATCCCGATCACCTCGTCCACGACCGATTGCAGCGCGTCGATGTCGTGGATCCAGAGATCGTCGATCTCCTTTGTCCCCCAGTCGCCGAGGGGCTGGAACAGGATCCCGTTGACTCCGAGCCCGGCCACCATGCGGACGAGATCGGGCATCTCCTGGTAATTGAGGCGGCTCACCGTCGGCTTGATCACGATCGGCACCTTGATGCCGGTCTTCGCGGAATGCTCCTTCATCAGCGCGACGGTGCGCAGGACCTTGGCGTACGAGCCCTTCACACCGCGCTGCAGGTCGTGCGTGGCCTCCAGGGCCCCGTCGAGCGAGACGTTGAGTGAGAAGAGCCTGGCCTCCACGAGCTGCGCCGCCTGACGGTCCTTGAGGATGATTGCGTTGGTGGTCATGCCCGCGAGGATCGCGTTGTCGCGGCAATAGTTGAGGATGTCGAAGATGCCGTGTTTCACCAGCGGCTCGCCGCCGCTGAAATTGATGTGGAAGGGGCCGACGAAATCCTTGATCTCCTTGAGAACGCGGATCCACTCGCCGGCCGGCAGCTCGTCCACGTAGTGCTCGAGCCGCCAGTAGTCGCAGCCCTGGCATTTGAGGTTGCAGCGCTCGTTGAGGATCCCGTAGAAGCGGCGCGGCCTGGTGATGTCCACGCGCCCGCCGCTGCGGACATACGTGGCATCGCGCAACTCGCCTTCGAGGTGGCGGCGCGCGACGGGAACCAGCCCCTTGAGCTTGGCGAGGTCGAGCCCCAGGCGATCAGACAAGCCGCGGCCTCGGGCGGGCGCGGACGGGGTCACGGCGGGTTCCGCGGCCTCGATTTCGGAACTGGTCGGGACGATGGGGATGGTTTTCTGATCCATGCGCAAGCTATCGATTCTATTGGGGTTTTTGGCACTTCGGGGGCCGGCACAGGCTCCCGGTAACGTAACACGGGTTCGGGTCAAACGCGAGTGCGCCGAATACCCCCGAGGTCACCGCGCGCCGCGCAGCGGGCGAGCAGCACGGCAAACAGGAACGCCTCGCACGCCGCGAGCGTCATGGCCGCGCCCTGCGCGCCGTAGCGCGGGATCACCCATGTATTGGCCGATACGTTGATCGCGAGTGTTGCCGCCGCGCTCAACAGGAGCGCCTTCGAGTTTCCGCGCGCGAGCTCCGCCACCACCAGCAGGGGCGTGACCAGTGCGAAGAAATACCCGAGCGCGAGCCACCGGAAGATGTCCACCGCCGACAGGGGCCCGGAGGCGTAGGTCTCGCCGTAGAGAAGGCGCAGCACGAAGGGCGCGACGAAGTACCCCCCGATCGCAACCAGCGCCGACATGCCCAGCATGAATTTCAGGTATCCGCCGAGCTGCGCGCGAAAGGCCGCGGCATCGCGGGACACCGATGCGCTCATCGCGGCGATGAGCGGGGTGACGAAGAGCCAGGCCAGGTCCGACATGGGCACCAGCAGGCGCTGCGCGGCGTTGAAGCTCGCGAGGGATTCGGGAACGGACATCTGCCAAAGCATGAAGCCGCCCGCATACGCCGCAAGCTTGTAGCAGACGCCGGCCGCGCCGATCATCCATCCGGCCTTCAGCAGCGCCCCGATGCGGGGGTCGAGCCAGCGCGCGCGCAAGCGCGAGCCCAGCATGCGAACCGCCATCCAGCGCGCACCGATTGCCTGCACCGCCTCGCGCGCCACCACGAGGAGGCCAATCGCGGCGCCGGCGGCGGAAAATTTCAGCATCACGGCGCAGGCGAGCAGGAAGCCGATTTGCGACGCGAGTGCAAGCGCGGTGACGCGCCCGTAGGCCTGGCGCACCTGGAACACGACCTGGTAGGCGTGCAGGTGCAGGAGGAACACGCCGCACGCCGCGATGGCGAGCACGATCCGCAGCTCGCGCTGAACCACGTACTCGCTGCACGCGAGGCCGAGCAACGCGGCGAACGCGGCGACGGCGACGAGCCGCCGCAGGGCGAGCAATGCCTCCAGCGTCTCGCGCTCCTTCGCGGGCTGCGCCGCGATCTCGCGGTTCGCGACCGCGGTGGTCCCCATGTCGAGGACCTCCACCGCCACGATGTAGATGCTCGACAGAAGGGCCACGAAGGCGAAATCGGCCGGCGCGAGGCTGCGTCCGAGCACACTCGCCGTCACGAGGGACACCAGGAGACGGCCCGCGTGTGCTGACGCCAGCACCGCCTGGCTTCTCATGACCGGGTTCATGCCCGAGAGCATACTTGCCCGGCATCGGGACAAACAACATAATTCCGGGTCGTTTCACCTCAAGCACATCGATGACGGACGCGGCTTCCAGCAGCACCCGGTTGCTTTTTGTCATCGACAACGACTTCGGCGCGCTCGGCGTGGTGATGTACATGCTGCATCACCAGCCGCTCGCGGCGCGCGCGCTCATCCTGCTTCCACGCCGCGCGTACGAGCTGCACGGCCGCGGGCTCGGGGTCGCGTGCCGGCCGTACGAATCGCTCGGGGACATCCTCGCCGCGGTCGAAGCGCATGCGCCGGACGTGGTTTGCCTGTACTCCGGCTACCTTCTTGCCGCGCAACGCCTGCTCAGCGTGGGCGAGCTGGGCGAGCTCGTGCACACGCTCGGCGAGCGCGGCTGCAGGCTCGCCACGAGCGACCCCTACATCGGCACGTTCCGCCGCCTGCCCGAAGCCGACCTGCCGGCGCCGCGCGGCGCGCTACGGCATTTCGGGCCGTTCGCGAAGCTGTTCCAGAAAAAGGCGATGCAGCGGCACGTGCGCAGGGTCGAGGAGATCCTCGACGGCGCGACACACATCTACCCGGTTGAAGTGGATCTGCGGGGGGCAGGGCGCACGCCGCGCGCCACCTTCTTCAATCCGCTGTATATCCGCGACGAAGACGAGTTGCGCGCGAACCACGCCGCGGTCTCGGCGCTTTCGCCCGGGGGCGCGCACGCCCCGCGATGGCTGTTTGTCATCGCGCAGTTCGACCTCGAATTCCAGGAGGCGAGATACGGGGCGCAGCGTTTCGGCGATATGGTGGCGCACCGGATGCGCGAGGCGCTCGACCACGGCAGGCATCCCACGTTCATCGGGCCCGCCGCGATCACGCAGGCGCTGTTGCGGCATTTCGCGGGCGAACCCGGCGTCACCATCCTGGCCACGTGTTCGTTCGAGGAGTTCGAGCGGCGACTGCTCGACGCGCAGGCCGCCTTCTACTGGCAGATCTTCTCGACTTCCGGTTTCCTTCGCCTCTGGAACGGCCTGCCGGTGTTTTTCTTCGACTCGGGCCATAACTCGCGCCTGCTCGGGTCGATGCACGCGAACGGCCTCGAATCCCACTTCATGGGAAACCCGCCGATCCAGCTGGATATCGAGAAGCCGTTCGATGTGGCGGCGCTGGAGGCGCACGAAGAGCGCTTCCGCAATGCGGCCCGCGAAAGCCGCGAGCGCCTTGCCCGCTTGCCGACGCCCGACGAGATGTTCGCCACAATCGTCGCGGCACGTTGACCGGCGGCGCGTCAGGCCGGCCAGAACTCCCGCACCACGGGCGAGTTGTCCTGCGTCGCAAGCGCCGAGCGGATGTGGCGCATGTAGTCATCCGGATTGGGGGTCAGCCCGATGCGCTCGTGAAGGAAGAGGCCGAGCACGTCGGATTTCCCGAACGCCGCCGTGAGAGCGCGGATCTCGACGTCGGTGAGGTCGGGGTGCCACAGGTCGACGATCAGCACCACGCGGCGGTGCGCGGAGCGGTTCCACACCTCGTGTTCGAAGGAATCCTCGAACGCGAGGCACTTGCCCTCTTCCCACGTGCGCGTCTGCCCGGCAACGCGCAGCAGGCAACCTTCCGGGACCACGATCCCGAGATGCAGCCGCACGCGCAGGTTGTCGGTGCTGCAATGGGGGTGCAGGTGCGTTGCACCCTTCATGGCCGAAAAAAGTGTGTCGCCCCAGACGTAGCTGGTGCACACCCGCGGGAGCGAATTGATCACCGCAAGTGTCTTCGGGCAGCGGCGCGCGACGGATTCGACCTCCACGCCCATGTGATGGAACAGGTACAGCGTCCACGAGCCCGCGCCCGTCTGCATGGCCGCGGCCCGTGTGTAGTCGAGCAGCGCGGCGTCGTCGAGGGCAAGCGCCTCCGCGCGAATCGTGGCGAACTCGCGCTCGAGGACCGCGGCGGCCGGAAAATCCCGCGGGTCGTGAAATGGCTTGTGGCGCAGGCCGGGGAAAAGCGGATAGTGCGGGCGCTGGATCGGATTGGCGTGTAGCGGCCGCTCGCCGGTCCAGGACCGCAGGTATTCCTTTACGCGATCGAGCTCGGGCCCCGCCGACATCACCCGATCGTAGTAACCACCCCGCCGCAGGGCGGCGATGATTTCGGGCAGGTGGTAATCCACTAGCTGATGAGCCCCAGGTTCTCGATTCTCGACACCGGCACCCTGGACGGCTTGCTGCGCTCGGCCTTGTAGACCTCGTTGTCCTTCGTGTCGCGCATGATCAGCGTGCCCGCGCCGATCAGGTTGTTGGCGCCGACATTGATGAACGGCGACAGGGTCGCGTTCAGCCCGACGAACGTGTAGTCGCCGACCACGGTGGATTCACCGATGCACGCCGACGTGATCCAGGCGTGGTCGCCGATGCGCACCTTGAGCGCCATCCGCGTGCCGCTCCAGATCACGACGTTCGAGCCGATGTGCGTGTTGGGCCCGATCCACACCTGCTCCATGATCATCGTATTGGGGCGCACCCGCAGGTCCTTCGGGACGCGGGCGTGGCTGCTCAGGAACGAGGCGAGCCGGAAGCCGTCGGCCTGGACCGCGGCCACCTTCTGCGCGCGCAGCTTGTTCACCTTCGCGATCCCGATCGCCACGAAGATGTCTACCGCCGAGCGATCGGCGCTGGCGCGCAACTCCTCGTAGGCGACCACGGGCAGGCCCAGGAAGGTGTCCTCCTTCAGGTATTCCCCGTCGACGGTGAAACCCGCAACCTCGTAGCCGCTGTCGGTGGTGAAGAGGTAGTGCGACATCTCGGCGAGGTTCTTCGCGCCGAAAATGAAGAGCTTCTTCTTCAAGGGGCCTCCTTTGCCATGCGGCAAGTCATGTGTATGCGCCCTCGCAGGCGCGCACCACCTGGCGGCAGGCGTCCTGGAGGCGTGCGGGCTCGAGGGTCGCGGCGGGAAGCAGGCGGATCACGCCGCCCACGGAGCCGACCAGCACGCCCGCCTCACGGATCGAGGCGATCGCTTCGTCCCTGCGGATACGCTTGCCGAGGTCGAGGCACCAGATCGCACCCCGGCCCCTCAGGGTTGCGCCTGCATCGCGCAGGCCCGCCAGCGTCGAGGCGATGATTTTCCCGAACGATTCCACCAGCGCTTCCATCGGCATCCCCTTCATCGCAGTCAGCGTGCCTTCCACTGCCGCCATCGCCAGCGGGTTCGCGGCGAAGGTGCTGCCGGGGAATGCCTCGGGCCGGATCGGGATGTGCCCGGCAAGCGCCAGGGCAGAAACCGGGAAGCCGTTGCCCATGCTCTTGGCGAACAGCAGCAGGTCGGGTACTTCGTCGAATCGATTGCAGTAGAACGTCGTTCCAGTGCGGTAGAGGCCGGTGAGGATCTCGTCGAACACACACAACGTACCGGTTTCCCGGCACAGGGCGATCGCCTGGCGGTAGAAGTCGGCGGATGCCTCGTAGGCCGCGTGCGAGCCCTGTATCGGCTCGACGAACAAGGCGGCAACCTGGCGCTTGCGAAGCAGCGCGGCGAGCTGTTCCAGGATGGCGCCTTCACTCGCCTCGTCGACGAAGGGCAGTGTATGCAGTTTGTCCGGGTGGAGCGGGGCGTTTTCCCAGCACAGGCCGGCGGTCATGGCGGATCGGCCATGCATGCTGTGCGAGAAGCCGGCGAAATGCGCGCGCCCCGTGTGTGTCGCGGCGACCCGCATCGCGAATTCCGCGACCTCCATTCCGGTCGAGCAGAACCCGCCCACCCGCATGCCTCGCGGAAGCAGCCCCGACAGGATCGCGTCGACCCGCAGGCGGACATCTGTGTCCTGGCGCGCGCAGTTCAGGAGGCGCCCGGCCTGTTCCTGCAAGTGCGCAGTGACGAGTGGATGGGCGTGCCCGAGGAACGCGGACCCGAAACCCATCACGAGGTCCAGTCGCCGCTCTCCGGCGACGGTGTAGATGTCGCTCCCGTGAGCGTGCGAAAACACAGGCGCTTCCAAAGGCGTGCTCATCGATTATCCCGTCGTCCGCAGGATGTTAGCATCAGCCCTCAATGGGAGAGCGGTCGTTCCATCGGCGCGCCGCGCACGGGCTCGGGCTCGCCGGCCTCGTGGTTGTCCTGAGCTTCGGGCTGGGTGAGGCCATCGTGCGCATTGCGGGCCCGCGCATCCTCAATGACGACCTGCCCATCATCCTCGGCTCGCCGGCGATGCGCGCCGATGAGCTCGGAGCCGTCCGCTACCTGCCGCGTGCCGTGGTGCGCTACGCCCTGTCCACGGTGGCGGGCCTCGAATACGACGTGCGTTTCCGGACCAACAACCTCGGGTACGTGGACGATCATGACTATCCGTTGCCCGCGTCGGGCACGCGAACCATCGCCTTTGTTGGCGATTCGTATGGTGTCGGAGCGGAAGGCGGCGAACCCTGGGTGCCCAGCCTGCGGGAGCGAACCGGCGCGACGCTGTACAACCTCGGCACACCCGCGACCGGCATCCAGCATTTCGAGCGCGCCCTGGCGGGCTTCCGGCAGGTGGCCGCGTTTCCGGAGATCGTGATCATCGCCATTTCGGACGACTTCCATCGGCCGCTGTGGCGACCGCTGATCAACAACCAGGGCGTGCTGATGTGCGCCCCCGGAAGCGCGGACACGGATTGCACGAGGCAACTCCTTTACGGCGTGGGGCTCGACGAGCCGGCGGCCGCGGTGCAGCAGGTGGCAGAGGCGTTGCGCCGGCGCCTGGCTGCGCCGCCCTCGCCGTTGCGGGCGTTGCTGCGGCGATCCGCGCTACTCAGGTTCCTCGCGCGCCTTCCCGCCGCGTTCGGGAGCAGGCCCGGCCGGGCCCGCGCCTATGAGGAGAATGTCGCGGCCCTGCGCGAAATTCGCGCCCGGTTTCCCGAGGCGACGATCCGGCTCGTGCAGGTGCCGGACAAATACGAATCCGCCGCCGGCCGCTACACGCTTGACGTCGCGAAAATCCTCGAGGGCACGCGCATCGAGTACTTCAGCGTCCTCGCCCGCTGCCCCCTGTCGCAGGGGCAGTACTACGCACGGGACAACCATCCCAATGCCGAGGGATACCGGAAGCTGGCATCGTGTGTCTCGACTTACCTGGGCCTGGGGTAGGCGGGACGCACGCCTTCGATCGCGAGCGCGTGATCGATCCACTGCGCGGTGAGCTTTTCCTGCAGCGAGTTCTGCCCGAGGCGCTGGCGCAGCCCGGGGAAGTCCACCTCGTCCAGCGGCTGGTCCTGGTTGAAACACGAAAAGACGTAGCGAACCTTGCCGGTGGCCGGATCGACCTGCGGCTGCAGGCACTGCGCGCAGATCTCCTTCATCATGCATTGCATCGGCGAGTTGATCGATCCGATGGCGACGTGGGCCTTCTTCACGTACGGCGCCAGCACCGCGTGGCGCGCGCGCGCCACCGCGGCCATCATGCCGTCGGATCCGATGGCCACGATGCGGTCGGCATCCTGCAGGCGCAAGGTCGCCGTGCCAAGGCTGCCGGAAGCGTGCGCGGCCATGGCGTCGACGATGTTGCCGACGAATGTCTTGTCGCCCGCTCGTGAGGGCGCGAACCCGGGCGCCTCGTCGCTGCACCAGATGACTTCGTCCGCGGCCGCTTCGATCTCGGCGACCTTGTAGCGGTCCTGCAGCTTCTTGTAGCCGGCGAAGTAGAGCACCTTCGACCCCGCCGCGCGAAGCGCGGCGCCGATCGAAAACAGCACCGCATTGCCGAGCCCGCCGCCGACGAGCGCCACGGTTTCGCCCGACGGCGTTTCCGTCGCCGAGCCGGTGGGGCCCATGAGGATCACCGGCTCGCCCGGCCTCAGCACCGCGCACAGGTCGCTGGAGCCGCCCATCTCGAGCACGATGGTCGAGACCAGGCCCTTGTCGCGATCGACCCACGCGCCGGTGAGCGCGAGGCCCTCCATCGCAAGCGTGGTGCCATCGGGGCGCGCCGCCTGAGTCTCGAAATTCTGCAGGCGGTAGAACTGGCCGGGCAGGAATTTGCGCGCGGCGATCGGCGCGTGCACCACAACCTCGACGATCCTGGGCGTGAGCCGCTCGACGTGATGCACCGTCGCGCGCAGCTGGGAGTTGAGGTGGGTGATGAACGTCGCCGCGTCACCGGCGGGGCGCGAGGGCCTGCGCAGCAGCACGCGGCTGACGGTGGGATATCCCTGCTTGGCTGAGCCCATCGCCTTGACCACGTTGCCGAAAAACGACGGGTGCAGGTCGCCGAAATAGCTGAGGTAGCGATCTTCGCTGTCGCGCGACATCAGCACCCGCGGCACCGCGGGCTTGGCGGAGCGCTCAGGCTTGACCGGATCGCCGTTTTCGTCGACCGCGCGGAAGTAGCGGCCATCGAGCACGAAATGCTCCGCGTCCTCGCGCGCCAGCACGGTGTTGGGTTGGGTACCGGCGGCGATGAGCACGGTGCGCGCCGGCAGCTCGATGTCCTGTTCGGTCATGTTGCCTTCGGCGTCGGTCGCCGTCGAACGCACGGCGAGCGCGCAGGCATGGCCGTATTGGTCGAGCTTCACCTCGCGCGGGGTGAGGTTCTCGGCGAAGCGGATGCCTTCCTCGAGCGCCTTCTCCACCTCTTCGTGGTTGAGTGTGTACGAGGGGCTGTCGACGAGGCGCTTGCGGTACGCCAGGGTGGACCCGCCCCAGGATTGCAGCAGCTCCAGGACCCGCGGCTCGCGTCCTTCACGCGTGGCGGCTTCACGCTCCGCGCGGATCGCGAGCGCATGCGTGAGGAATTCCTCCGCGACGTTTGTTTCCTCCTCGTTCCATTCGTTGCGCACGCTTGCGGCGCTGCGTTCGGCGACCAGGGTTTCATAACGCGCGAGGAACTTTTCAACCTGGACCGGATAGTAGGCGAGCGATTCCGTCGCGGTGTCGATGCCGGTGAGGCCGCCGCCGATCACCACGATCGGCAGGCGCACCTGCAGGTTCGCGATCGAGTCGGTGCGCGCGGCCCCGGTGAGCTGCAGGGCCATGAGGAAGTCGGATGCGGTGCGCACGCCGCGCGCCAGGCCGTTGGGCATGTCCAGCACCGTGGGCTTGCCGGCGCCGGCGGCGAGTGCGATGTGGTCGAAACCCATGGCGAATGCGTCCTGCGCGGTGAGGGTGCCGCCGAAGCGCACGCCGCCAATGACCGCGAATTCGTGGCGGCGCTCCACCAGCAGGCGGGCCATCTTCAGGAAGTTCTTGTCCCAGCGCACGGTGATGCCGTATTCGGCCACGCCGCCGAAGCCGGCCATCACACGCGATTCCAGCGGCTCGCGCAGTTCCGAGAGGCTGTGGATGGCGCGCATGGGCACGCGTTTGCCGAAGGGGTCGACGCCCGAGATCGCCGCCTCCAGCGCCTCGATCTTGAGCCCGTCGATGCCAACCACCGTATGGCCGTCGTTGAGAAGGTGATGGGACAGCGTGAACCCCGCCGGCCCCATGCCCACCACCAGCACGCGTTTGCCGGTGGCCGGCAGCGGGAGGGGCCGGCGCAGGTTGAGCGGGTTCCAGCGCGTGAGCAGCGAATAGATCTCGAAGCCCCACGGCAATTCGAGCACGTCCTTGAGCGTGCGCGTTTCGGCCTGCGGGATGTTGACCGGCTCCTGGCGCTGGTAGATACACGACTTCATGCAGTCGTTGCAGATGCGGTGTCCGGTCGCGCATACGGTCGGGTTGTCGATCACGATGGTCGCCAGCGCGCCGATCGCCCAGCCCTCGGTCTTGAGTTTGTGGAATTCGGAGATGCGCTCTTCCAGCGGGCAGCCCGCGAGCGGTACGCCGAAGGGGCTCTTCTTGAAGGCGACCCTGCCTAGCGCATCGGGCTTTTCCTTCAGGCCCTTGGAGCACGAATCCTTGTCCTGCTCGTGGCACCAGATGCAGTAGTTGGCCTCGTCGAGGGCGCCCGCGAGGTGGGTGCCATGGTCCGTGAGCGCGAATCCCTCGCGGCGGCGGATGTGGTGCAGCGTGTGGACGGTGTAGCCCTTGTCGCGCTCGGTGTGCACCGGCACGAGGTGCATCGGGTCGACACGCTGCGGCGGCTTGAAAAGCACGCCGCCCTTGAACGCGCGCCGTCCGTCCCGGGTGTGCGCGGCCCACGCGGCGAACCTCTCCGCCAGCGCCAGGTCGTCGGCGTGGTTGGCCTCGTCCTCGACCCAGAGGATCACGGTGTTTGCGAACAGCAGCTCGTCGAAGGCGCCGCCGAGGCGTTGGGTGAGCTGCGCCAGCAGCGCGGGACCATCGAGGCTCGCGGCCTCGTCGGCCTTGATCTTGAGCATCGCGCGGCGCTGGACGAACTTGCGCTTGACCTTGAAGAGGGGCGCCAGCTCGTGGTGGCTTTCCACCAGGTCCTGCCAATCCTCCTCGATGGCGAAGAGCTTCGCCACGAAGCGGTCGACGTGCGGCGCGACCGCAAGCAGCAGTTGCGCTTCGGCCTTGTATTCGAGGGCCGCGGGATCGGCGCGCGCCGCGACCCAGCGTGTGTGCAGGGGCGCATCGGCCTCGAGGAGGGATTGCCCGAATGCGGCATCAACCTTCTCGAGGCCGGCGCGGCGATAGAGGTCTTCGAACGCGAGGCCGAAGGCGAGCGTAAGGGTCTGCGAGGTGGGGGACATCGAGGTGCGCACAGCCAAGGGATGCCGATTTTATCGGATATCCACCAAAGCCCCTGGAGGGCGCTACTGCAGGGAAACGATTTTCCCGAGCGACGGCACCCGGTCGTGGTCGAGGATGAACAGGATGTAGTGCCCGGGCGGCGCCAGTTCGCGCGCCGCGGGTGCCGTGATCGTATACGTGTCGATGCATGCGCCGCGGCACGACGAGACCGGCCCGGTAAGGGCAAGCTGGACGTGGCGCTGGTTCATGTCGAACGAATGGGTCTGTGAGCCGAGGCCGACCAGGGCCGCCTCGCTCACGACGGTGCCCCTGGGGCACGTCACTTGCGCCAGGCCGCCGAACCTGAGCGCCGCCGGCGCCGTCATCATCGTCGGGCGAACCTTGAACATGTAGTCGGGATAGTAGTAGCGGAAGTCGCTGCGTTCGATGCCGTCGCTGCCGTCGCGGTTGCCGGAGCCGACCACGACGCGCCCGTCGGGCAGCAGCACCGTCACGGTGTGATAGCCGCGCACTTCGGGCATGAAGGAGGTGCCGCGCGCGATCGCGAAGTTGTTCCTCGGATCGACGTATTCCGCATAACCGGTTTCGCTGGCCGGGCTCTCGTCGTCGTGGCCCGCCAGGATGAGGATGCGGCCGTCGGGCAATATCACCGTGGACGGATGGTGGCGGTTGCCGTGCATCGGGATCGACGGCCTCCACACGTCGGCGACGGGGTCGTAGACGTCCACGTTGCCCTCAAGGACGGTGTCGTGTTCGCCGCCCGCGTAGAGGACGCTCCCGTTCGCATAGCCCCAGCTGTCCTGCGGCAGGCGCAGCGGCAGCAGCGCGCTCGACGAGCCGAAGTTGGGAAACACCTTCTCGGGCGCGAAGGCGTCGATGAGATCCTTCGCGCCGGGGCGGAAATTGTTGGTGTGTTGCCAGGTCGCCGCGCCACGGGAGGGCATGAGCAGGAAGAGCGGTTCCGCCGAGCCGCCGATCATCATCACGCTTCTTGTCGGATCGGCGTAGGGCCACTGGAATACGTGTGGGTAGTCCGGATTCTCGACGCCCGGTGGCGTCTGTGCCAGGCCGGAGACCGCCGTCCACGTCTTGCGCACCGAGTCGAACACCTCGACGCTCAGGTTGTACGACTTCAGGGGAAGGACGGCGTCGTATCCCCCGGTGACGAGCATGCGCGAATCCGCAAGGCGGGTGACGGTGGCGTACCAGCGCAGCGGCTCGCCCAGCGGACCCTTCACAATCGTCTTTGGATTCACCGTCCAGGTATTGAGGGTGGGGCTGTAGGTGGCCGATTCGGCGATCCCGTCGACGGTCAGCGCGTCGATCAGGTTGCCGCTCCTGTAGAGCGTCAGGTCCACGATGCCGTCCGCGCCGCTCGCGAAAAAGAGGTTGCCGTTGGCAAGCAGCGCGTGGCCGCTGCAAACCAGGCTCTTCATCCGGAACATGTTGGTGCGTGTGTTGACCACCGGCTTGAAGGGCGCGGCGTTCTTGATCGGCGTGATGAGGACGGACGCCGGCTGCGTCGTGAACGGGGGCGTGGTGGGTATGATGAACAGGAATTCCGGCTCGAACCCGGGTTTGGTGAGGATCACCTCCGGGTGCTGAAGGTAGTTGTATTCGTTCACCAGGAAGAGCTTGCCGCTGGGCAGCAGCCCCATGTGGATGGGCGTGACCTCGAAGCCGGAGGCCTGGCGCCACTCGACGAGCGGGCTGTAGAGATCCTGGATGGCTTGCGCGCCCGCCGGCATTGCGGCCAGGCAACATGCAAGCGCCAGTCCCGTGAACCTTCGCATCCTGTCCTCCCTCTCGTAAGGGGCCCATTTTCCCTCATCCGGGGGATCTTCGATAGTGCGCAGGCGCTGTTTCCGGCCCAACGTGCCGGCGCTGCGATCCATAGTAATCTGGTCGGCGCATGACCCCGCCAAAGACCCCCGTGAATCCGGCCACACGTGCCCGATAACAAGCCCATCCACTACCGGATCGTCGATCGCTCCAGAGCGCAAAGCGGCGACGAGCGCGCGCGCGTGGTCGCGGCGCTTCTGGAGGATCCGCCGCGCATCGAGCCCAAATATTTCTACGATGACCTCGGCTGCGCGCTTTATGGCGCCATCTGCCTGCTCCCGGAGTATTACCCCACGCGCACCGAGGCGGCGCTCTTCCGCGACCGGCGCGAGGAAATATCCCGGGTGCTCGGTACCGGACGGCAGTTCGTCGACCTGGGCTCGGGTGACTGTCGCAAGGCGCAGGGGTGGCTGCCGTTCCTCACGCCGTCGCGTTACGTCGCGGTGGATTTTGCCGCGGGGGAGCTGGAGCGATCGCTGGCCCGGCTGTCGCCCGAGTTTCCGCGGGTGGAAATGGTGGGCGTGGTCGCCGACTTCACCGCGGGCCTGCCGCTGGACGGCGTGCTGGATGGGTCACCCGCCACGTTTTTTTATCCCGGATCGAGCATCGGCAACTTCACGCCTGACGAGGCGGTGGTGTTCCTTTCGAATGTGCGCGCGTATTGCGCGCCGCGCGCCGGCGGCCTGCTCATCGGAGTCGACGGCAAGAAGGCCTCGGCGGTGCTGGATGCCGCCTACGACGACCCGCTGGGCGTGACCGCAGCCTTCAACCGCAACGTGTTGGTGCATCTCAACCGGCGCTTCGCGTTCAACTTCGACCCCGGTGCGTTCGTTCACCGGGGGTTCTACAACGCGGAGGCCGGGCGCGTGGAGATGCACCTGGAATCGGCGCGCGAGCAGGAGGTGGACCTGGCGGGCAGCAAGCGCCGCTTCGAGCACGCGCAACGCATCCACAC
>Ga0163150_10003404_pt1 | contig 22449 bp, 20 predicted proteins | sample OliLakLV19P2IB_FD_148628 | JGI IMG/M metagenome (GOLD analysis project Ga0163150, IMG submission 148628) | Freshwater microbial mat bacterial communities from Lake Vanda, McMurdo Dry Valleys, Antarctica - Oligotrophic Lake LV.19.P2.IB | ecosystem: Environmental > Aquatic > Freshwater > Lake >...
CAGTGTGGGACACTGTTACGAGTAGGATTCGAAAGATTTTGCGGGGACACTCGTTCACGAGAACGGGTCGCAAAATCAGGGCCGAGAGGAGTGAGGAGTGGCGACGACGAACGGGCTCTTGGCCGAACCTACCCGCGGATTAAATTAAATGGTACCTGACACCAAATCCACCAAATCCCCTCGACCAAGAGCGCGCTAGATATTACATCATGAATTGTGGTGATAAATCGGACGTATTCCCATTTGTACGAGCTAATTCGTATAGAGGAGCCACAGTTTTGTTTCAACTTTTCCAGAAAATCTATATAATAGAGTGCATGGAAAGAGCAAGGTCAATGCGGGTTTTTTTATTTTCGCTGATACTTGTAAGCGGGGTTTTTTTATGCGCCCCCGCAGCCAGCGCTGCGACGATATATTCCAACTACTCAACGGGCGACGACACAACCGGCGACGGGAGCTCAGGCACGCCCTATAAGACTTTTCACAAGGCATACACGATTGCGAGCTCCGGAGACACTATCAACCTTTCGGGCACATTTACCTGGAGCAACGCCGACGAGACGGGCGACTCTGTGACAACCGGCTACACTATCGGCAAAAGTCTCACCATTGTCGGCCAAGGCGCCACAAGCACGACTATCCAGTCTGCAACGACAGCCGGTACGGCCGACCGCAGAGTCTTTACTATCTCCACCGCAAACACCGTCACCGTCCGAGACATGACTATCCGGTACGGTCGGGTAACCGGCGGATCCGACTACGGCGGTGGCATCTACAACCAGGGGACGACGACGGTAGAGCGGCTCAACGTGTCGAACAACTACTCGGGAGGCTACGGCGGCGGCATCGCGCATGGCGACCCCACCAACGGCGGCTCGCTTACGGTGCGCGACAGCCTCGTTAGCTTCAACACGGGCGTGAGCCAAGGCGGCGGCCTTTACGCGATTCTTACCACCACCGGCCCGATGCATGTGGTCAACTCTACCGTCGTCCATAACACCCTACAAGCGTCGTCTGGGACCGTGGGCGGCGGCGGTGTGGCGTATCGCGGCGGCAATGGCACCATCACCAACTCCACCATCGCATACAACAACCTACAAAACGGGGGCAGCGCCGATGGCGCAGGCGTGTGGTTTGTCTCTGGTGCTAGCCAGACCCTGCAGATTAAAAATTCTATTGTCACGAACAATTACGCCCAAGGTGTCGCGCTCACCAGCTCACGATACGACGTAGACGAGGACAGCGGCATTATCACCGACAACGGCTACAACATCTTTGGCCGCTACACCTCCTCGCAGTTTGCTACCACCTCCACCACGTGGGTAGACCAGCAAGGCAGTGGCACGCTCGACGACATCTATACCAAAACAGGCACAGCGGGCGCCACGCTCAACCTTAGTGATGGTCTCGCCTTCAACGACACATTGCAAGGCACACAGACGCTCGCCATTGCAAGCACCACTAGTGTCGCCATCAACAACGGCTCGGCCGACGCCAACGGCACTGCCGACATCCCCACCACCGATGCTCGCGGTGCGTCCCGCAACGGCACTACCGACATCGGTGCGTTTGAGGTGCAGGGCGGCGGGCTTACGGTAGTGGCCCCTACCACTCAAGCGAGCAGTGTCACGTTTAGCACTGTCGAGTACAAGCGAATGACCGTAAGTTGGACAAAGGGCAGCGGCTCGCGCCGCGTCGTGTTTATGAAGCAAGCAAACACCGGCACTGCATCGCCGGTCGATGGTAGTGTGTATGCGGCAAGTACGACGTTCGGTTCGGGCAATCAAATTGGTTCAACCGGCTGGTACGCCATACACGACAGTGCGTCGAGTACGTCGGCCACTATTACAGGACTCACTGCTGCAACCGACTATATCGTGCAGGTGTTCGAATATAACGGTGTAAGCAGTGGCGGAGGCGAAAAATATTTTACCGATACCGCGAGCGGCAACCCCGCGACTCAAACGACCTACACGCCCATCACGCGTTACGCGAATGCAACGAGTGGCGATGACTCAACCGGCGACGGCACCTCCGGCGCGCCGTATAAAACATTTCATAAACTATACACAGTAGGACAGCAGGGCGACACGCTCAATATATCGGGGACCTTTACCTGGACAGACACTGCCGAGAGCGGCGATGCCGCAACCACCGGCTACACGCTCGCCAAGGACCTGACGATATCCGGACAGAGCGCGGCGAGCACTATCATCCAAGCGTCTTCGACCAATGCGACCGCCGACCGGCGCGTGTTTACCGTCTCTGCCGGATACACAGTAACTATCGCGAGCACCACCGTACGTTACGGCCGGGTCACCAGCGCCTCGTCGTTCGGCGGCGGTATCTACAACCAGGGCACGCTTACGCTGCGGGGTGTGGACGTCTCGTACAACAGCGTCAACCAGTCCGGCAGCGGCATTGGCGGAGGCGTCGCGCATGAGAACACGATCACGGAAAGTACGCTGACAGTCCGCGACAGCGCCATCCATCACAACACCGCCGCATCGCAGGGCGGCGGCATCGGGGGTGCCACGAGTGGCAGCGGCAATATGGACATCATCAACTCCACGATTGCTTTCAACATCATCACGGGCACCGTGGCGACGCTCGGCGGCGGAGGCATTTCTTTTCGTGGAGACGGCGGCACCATCACCAACTCGACCATTGCATATAACGATCTGATAAACAGCGGCACCCCAGACGGCGCGGGCGTGTGGTTTAATCCGCTAAACTCCTCGGCGACGCTTCAGGTCAAAAACTCAATAGTCAGCGGCAACTACTACGGGAGCGCAGCGCTCAGCACATCCAAATACGACATTTATGAGGGCGCGGGTACGCTCACCGACAACGGCTACAACATCTTTGGCCGCTACACCTCCTCGCAGTTTGCTACCACCTCCACCACGTGGGTAGACCAGCAAGGCAGTGGCACGCTCGACGGCACGTTTACCAAGACGGGGAGCGCTGGCGGTACCTTAAGCTTGGGAAGCGCGCTTGCTACCAACAATGGAATTTGGGGTACGCAAACACTCGCGATTACGCTCAGCGGAAGCATTGCGGTGGATAACGGTTCGACGGACGCCAACGGGGGTATCTCTATTCCCGCCAACGACCAACGTGGCGGCACGCGCAGCGGCGCAACAGACGTAGGCGCATTCGAATATGGCGCCGGAGGGCTCACAGATACGACTGCGCCCACTGTCTCGATTTCTGCCCCGACTGCCGCGGCGTATGTCGCCGGCGCAAGCGTGAGCATTACTGCAACCGCCGGCGACGAGACGTCGCTCTCCGGCGTCAAATTTTACGTAGACAACACGCTACAAGGCTCAGAAGATACTTCCTCTCCGTACTCTATTACCTGGGACTCTACCGCGACTACGACCGGTGCCCACACGGTCTTTGCCGTCGCCCGCGACGCATCAGCAAACTTCGCCACCTCGAGCAGTGTGAGTTTTACCGTCGACAACACGGCTCCCACCGTGTCGCTCACCGCGCCAGCTAACAGCGCAACCATCGGCGGTTCTGCAATAACACTTTCTGCAGATGCAAGTGACAGCACCTCGCTCGCGGGGGTCAAGTTTTATGTCAACAATGTATTCCAGGGCAGCGAAGACACATCTTCGCCGTATTCAATCAGCTGGAACAGTACCGCCACTACAAGCGGTACAAAGATAATCGTCGCCGTTGCGCGTGACAGCGCCAACAACTACGCCACATCCTCGAGCGTATCGGTCACTCTCGACAATACTGCACCTACCGCATCAACCCTTGTACCAGCAGACAACGCCACGTCCGTCGCGGCTACCACAACACTTGCTATCACTTTTTCAGAAAGTGTGACCGCCGTCGCGGGAAAAAATATCACCATAAAAAAGTCTACCGGCGGCGGCACGGTCGAGACGATTGCCGCTAATGACACTTCTAAAGTGACCGTGTCTGGGACCGGGGTTACTATTACACCCTCGGCAGTATTTGAAGACCTTGTCGGCTACTATATAAACATAGAGTCTGGCTCGTTTGTAGACGCGGCGAGCAACGCATACACAGGGATTACAGACACCACGTCGTGGAGCTTTACCACCCGCGACATCACCGTCCCGACAGTCTCCTCCTTCTCTCCTACAGACGGCGCCACAAGTGTGTCCCCCACTGCCAACCTAGTAGTAGTGTTTAGCGAGACAGTTACGGCTGTGGCAGCTAAAAATATTGTTATTAAAAAGTCATCCGACGACACTACGGTAGAGACCATCGTCGCCAACAACACATCACTTGTAACCGTTTCAGGAGCTACCGTAACCATCAACCCAGCGGCAACGCTTGCTGCTACTACAGGGTATTACGTACAAATAGACTCCGGTGCGTTTAAGGACGCAGCCAACCTCAACTATGCCGGCATCGCAAACGCGACCACATGGAACTTTACGGTTGCCGATGCCAGCGTCCCAACGGTCTCGCTCACCCTGCCGAATAACGGAGCGACCATAAGCGGCTCGGCTATAGGCATGACCGCCACCGCCAGCGACGACGTGAGTGTCGCTGGCGTCCGATTTTACGTCAACAATATCGCAGTCGGTCCTGAAGATACAAGCTCGCCGTATACTTTTGTTTGGAACAGCCTAGCCACCTCCTCAGGCACCAAGGTAGTAGTTGCTGTGGCTCGCGACAGCTCCAACAATTATGCTACCTCTACCAGCGCCACAGTGACGCTCGGCAACGCGCCGACACCCTCGTCGCTCGTAGTGACGCCTGCAACCACTACCGCTGCAGTAAGTTGGACAACGCCAGTCGAAGGCTCTTCTAAAATGTACTTCGGGATCGTGACATCCATAGGATCATCAACTCCGGAGGCAAACGCCGGCAGTGGAGTCACCAGCCACTCGGTGAATCTCTCCGGATTGCCCGCCTGCACGGTATACCGCTATGTGACAGTGAGCAAGACAGAGGGTGGCGATGTGGCCACCAGCTCGTCGTCAACATTTAAGACCGCTGGGTGCACCGGCAGTGCCTCGATACTTTCCAACAGCGAGGGCGCTATCACCACGGCTTCGGGAGGTACGCTCACCGAGGGAAGTCTCACACTCACGGTACCGGCGTCCTTTACCGGATCGGCAAGCACGGCGACCTTCCAAGCCAACAAACTCGATGGTTCGACCTTCTTTTCCTCTATCTCACCGCCGAGCGGCAAAAACAGGGCGGGCACGAGCGTCTACAACCTTAAGGCACTTACCGACGAGACCTCTACGCTGTCTTCCTTTAGCCAACCCCTGACGGTGACGCTTGCGTACGAAGACTCAGATGTGAGCGGGCTCAATGCCTCTACGCTCAAGATCCACCGCTACGATTCAGATTGGACGGAATTGAGTAGCTGTACGGTAGACACCTCCGCAAAAACGGTTAGTTGTACGACCACCAATTTTTCCGACTTCGCGATTTTTGGTTCCCCTTCAACAGACAGCAGTAGCAGTTCGTCCAACTCATCGGGCACGGGCGGCGCAATCCCGTGGTGCTCGGGGCCACTTGCAGCAGGCTGGAACACGAGCCTACCCAACGGTGGATGCGGTATCGCGACTGCTTCGGTAGTACTCTCTGTGAATCCTGCGACGACCAGCGCGACAGCGCATCCTCCTTCCCCTTCGACGACGGCTGTCAGATCTACCACGCTATTCAAACGCACCTTACGTGCAGGCTTGATGGGTGAAGACGTGCGCGCGCTTCAGAAAATACTCAATGCGCAAAGCTTCATTCTGGCACCGCGCGGTATTGGCTCACCAGGCAACGAAAGTGATTACTTCGGGACCATGACCCACAATGCACTCATTAAATTCCAGGAGGCGTACGCGCAAAAGATACTCGCACCGCTCGGCCTCATTCACGGCAGCGGTATTTTCGGGCCTTCTACCCGGGCATTCGTCAATCTACTTTCGCCATAAGCCATCGCATCTCCCGCTCTAGCGGGTAATGGTGTCAGGTACCAGGTACCTTTTCTAGGCCGACCCAGAGCGCGCTAGATATTACATCATGAATTGTGGTGATAAATCGGACGTATCCCCATTTGCCCCATTTGCCTTATTTGAGTTTGAAATACGGTGAACCTTCGCCACATTTACCCCAATAGACAATCTCACCACGGAACGGTCCGGAATATTGAGTGCAGTTATCTCCCAATGGAACGGCGTCATTATAAGAGGAGCTAGAGGCGTCGCCTCTAGCTCCTCGCCTCTAGGACTACTTATCACGCAGCACAGGTATAGTATACCGATTCATAGTCCCGCTCTTACATGCACGGAAACGAAACCTGACCCTGTTTTTGGTCATATCAATACCTTACTTTGGTTTACATTCTCTACCAAGATAGCTAGAATTACCAGATATGGCTTTAATTCCTCCAGCTTTTCTAAACTCAGTAGTATCTATTGGCATAGAGGAGAACAATGAAAAAGACGAACCTCGGTTCAAGTCTATAGCTACTGGTTTTTTTATTGGTAAGGCCATTGGAGAGAAAAACGACAAAGGAGAGCAACCCCACAGATTGTTTCTTACCACAAATAGGCACGTTTTTTACAACAGTAAACTGAAGCAATATGTGAAAGAGGTACTTTTTCGCCTCAATACCACTGAAAACAAAAGCCACCATTTCAAGGTCAGTCTGCTTAACGAAGACGGAACACCTACTTGGTCAACACACGATAACGATAACGAGAATGTGGATCTGGCTATCTTGCCAATAAATCCTGACGCAATGACCGAAGCGAAAATTGAGTTCTACTTCTTTAATGAGGGTAACCTATTTTTCGCAAAAGACTTTGCAATAAAGAGCATCTCAACAGGAGACGGGCTGTTCGTATTGGGTTTTCCAATGAGCATAAGTGGTAAAGCAAAAAACTTCGTGATTGTAAGGCAGGGCATCATTGCTCGCGTTGATGAGGAAGTTCTTGAGGAAGGTTTCTACTATATTGATGCCTCTGCTTATCCTGGAAACAGCGGTGGACCTGTTATTATTAAACCTGAAATAGTTTCAATAGGGGGCACCGCAAGCAACGCTTCGGCAGGCTTAATAGGTGTTATTAGTTCGGGAGAAACGTATTCCGATGTCGCTGTCAGTCAACAAACAGGTGAGGCGAAAGTTATTTTTACTGAACAAACTGGCTTAGTGCGAGTCGTACCTGTAGAGCGTATTTACGAAATCATTGATGTAATTTTAAACTCCAAAACTCCTGCACAGGAGGTAAAGGTTGAAGACGCTAGTTCTGAAGTGAAAGAGTAGGAAAAAGGTCTAAGATACCGCTAAACTGTAAATCGCTTTTAATTCTAGTCCAGTTAGCAGTTCTGAATGCGTCCACAGTACGGAGCACGAAAAAAGAAGCGTCGAAAGGCGCCTTTTTCGTGCTCCGCGGAGAGATGTCTTGAAGACATCTCGTGCAGGACTCGAACAGCGGTAGCGATGTTTTGTCAGCAGACAAAACCGCGAGCTGGTGCCCAGACAAAACTTTTTGACGAAAAAGTTTTAGTCGAGGGTGAGTCCTGCCTTGAAAGGGTTGAGTATATTTTCTAACTTGAACTGATTAGAAAATACGAAACCCCTACTGTTCCTATAAGGAAAGAGTCCTGCCCGCAAAATACGGTGCCTGACCCCAATCCTTTCACTACTTAGATTATGGACTTAAATGCGTCGAGAGATTCAGCATCAATGTTAAACGGCGATTGGTTGAACCAAATCCATGGTAGTCCTGCGGCTCCGAGATCGCGAATAAACTCTGATTTTGGTCCTACGCTTCCCGTCGAGAAAAGCCATACCGGTTTTCCAAATGTTTTTGCTTCAGCTATTGCAGTTGAAAACACCTGCGAAAATGTTTGGCCGCCAAAATTAAATCCGTCGATACCAACATAATCAACATATGCGTCACCCGGATAAAAACTAGCGTATGACGCTGCAGGGATTGAGACATTGTTATACACGAGTGCAAACTTAACATTCGTAACGTTATTGGCACCGAATATACTGTGAATTCTTTTCCAAGCCGAGATTACATCCTGAGGCGTATTGCCCCCAACAGTATTGCCCCATGGTGCTTCGTTTAAGTTAAATTCCACAAATGGCGCCAAAATAATTGGATACCCATACGCCTTTGCACTAAGTGCAAATTGCGTGATGTATGCATCCATACTTCCATTAACTATCGGTTTGAGTCCCATCCAAGGCTCCCAAAAGAGTAGAAGAGTTTTACCTTGTGAACCGGTTGTTGTTTGTGGAAATGGACTGTCCCACCCCCAAAACATAGCATTTGTCGTCATAGATTTACCGACATATGCCTCAAAGCTTGCCATGGTTTGATCATTATTGCCTGTGTACGCACCCCAAGACACTTGTGTGGGTGTCGTTGTAGCAGTGGGAGGCGGCGGTGAAGGTGGTTTTTGACTTCTAGGATTTCGTGCGGCGAACGCTGGTGTTGTTAAAGCTAAAAAGAGCACGAAGAGGGCGAGAATACTGAATATTTTATGCATCCAGAGAGTATATCATATTGACAAATCCTACGTTTTCTTTCACGGTTCGACAGGATGTTATTACGCTAATGACAGCATACATATTTCATTATTCATTAAGGTTACACCTTGATGAATTCATGGGTCATGGACCGGTTGGGTCACTTTCAAAAATGCAACATTGTTTACTGACTTCGACAATGTAAGGCATGTAAAGGTTTAACCTTGACATTGTGAGTGGCGATATGCGGACGGTTGGAGGTTGAGAGTGTCGTTACGAAAACTTGACAAATATTGTTATATGGTGTATAGTAGAGTAGGTAGTCGCATAATTTGTTTTTGGGAGATTTGGATGACTAAATCAGTTCTTTTCGCTGTCGCGCTCCTCGCATCGGCTGCTTTTGGATCGGGTGCCAGTATGCAAATGTTTCTAAGATTTTAGAGCCGCTCCTTTAATTGAGGAGCGGCTATTTTTACGTATGAGGTCTGATCCTGACTCTAAATCAAGAAATTTATTGCAGCTTTTTTTATAAAAATGTTGGAATATAAATGTAGAGGCTATTTCGGAAATAGGCTCGAACATCCCCCTCCAGTTCGAACCACTATACAAAAAACTCCCCTGAGGGAGTTTTTTGTATATTACTTACAGTATTTATTGTGATACCGACGAAGAACTTGAAGCATTCGATCCAGGAGGACCATACGACTGAATATGAGCACCCGGTGGGCGAAGACCGGTTGATGTACTCAAACGCCCATTTATAAAACCACTCTGCGATCCGCCACCCGCCGAGGCACATCGATTTCTTACGTGCGATCTACTTATTGGCCCAAAGTACCCTGTTCCTCTAATACCAGCTCTTGTCTGGAATTTAATAAGTGCGGCTTTAGTGATAGGACCAAACGTACCGGTGACATTACTTGATGCGAAGATCGTTGGATCTTCTGCCAATAGTCTCTGAAGCGCCCTTACCTCCTCACCTCTTGAGCCTTGCATAAGATCTCTTCCAAACGCGAAACAATTTCCCCCCGTAACACCTGTGCCATTGATACGAGCTGCAATTTGCGCTCGAATCGCTTCTAGCTTTGCCATGAGGACTGCGACATCAGCAGATGCGCTTGATGAAGCATTCATGTCAGAGCTTCGAGCGTTAATTTGCGCTTGAATGGTTGCTAACTGAGCACTCAGCGCCGCCACATTCACAGAAGCGTTTACAGACGTGTTCACGTCTGTCTGTGCAAACACAGGAAGTGCTGCAGAAAGCGAGAGTAGTGCTCCCGACATCGCTGCTGCTAATACCTTTTTATTCATATACATGAAATTCTAAAACTTAAAATAGTAATATGCCTCTTGTGAAGGACTTAACACAAGTTAAGCATTAATAAGAGATGCCTACAGTGCGACCGGGGACAGAACGCTTGTTTGCCTCCTTATTGGTTAGGTGTACTATCCCAATAGACGTTCCTGAAGGCAATGCCTTCTTACACAATTAGGAGCAATCCATGAAAGGCTTTTTCGATAGAGGGCTGCGACAGACGCACCAGAGGAGTCCTGTCATCCTTCCCGAAAGCGTATTAACGAAAGTTGAAAAGACGCGACGAGACTATGCGACGCTCTGCGGTGCAACGGCTACTACTGAATCTGTGAGAGATATGCGAATAAAGAAAGGATACGTTGATTTCCTTCGCATTGTTTCTGATCCTCGAATTGAGGAGATTCTAGTTGACCTTAAAAAACTTGTACTACATGTGGGCACGGCCCCCGTAATACTGACAGATCTTGAAGGAAAAAAGCGTCTCATCGGCCAGTTTATCGTGTCGATGATTGCAGCGCCGGCTAAATTTGAGTTCCAAAACGTCAACAATCCTTTAGGTAGTGGTGAGGCACTGCATCCTCATATCTACGAAGGGGGCAACATCTGCATGTCAAAGGGTACTCAAGAATCGCTCACTGCAATTGTTGATGGCAATTTCTTCTTTGCAACCGGCATGCTGGTGACTGCTCTGAACACTCTTTCATCTTCCCCACTCAAGGTGGTGACCTCTTGGCCTGAGTATAAGGAGAAAATCGATGGAAATTGATACCAAGCGACATGACGATGTCTTTAATTATCGAACCTTTCACGATCCAATTCACATTATTGGCGTCGGAGGGATCGGAAGTCGCGTTGCTGAAGCATTACTTCGGTACAAATGCGGGGTCGTCAACGATCTGCATTTCTACGATAAAGATATCGTCGAGCCTCACAACCCGCCAAATCAGGCCTATGGCATTAAGGAAATAGGCAGACCAAAAGCCGCCATGCTCGCGAAACTTGCGAAAAAGTGGATGGGTACCGATGGGATTCACATACATGAATGTTTCATCGAGGGACACACACCACTTCAGGGCATTGTGTTTGCGTGTCTCGATAAAATGAGTGCTCGAAAGACACTCTGGAATACATGCGTCAGAAAAAATCCCGACATACCGCTTTTTATCGAGACCCGCATGGATGCGTTCAACATCTTGATTCATGTGGTTGATCCAAACAATGAGGTTCACATCAAAGAGTGGGAACGGTTTTGCTACAGCGATGAAGAAGCCAACAATCAATTGGCCGGCTGCGGGGGGCACATCGCCCTTCCAACCACCGTACAGATGGCTGCGTCACTTGCAGTGTGGGAAATGGTCCGTTTCCATGCAATCAGGAATGGTGATAACGACTTCATCAATAATCAGATCAGGTTCGATTTGATTTCCATGAATCTCGAAACCTACCAGTGGACCGAGCCCCAGGTTGGGCCGGAAAGTGCACAAACTACGCTTGACGTCTAACCGATGGCTGATACCCTACAAGAGGCCGTAGTTTCCACGGTCTATTACTAAGGAGGACGTCATGTTGCACAAATCGATGCAAGCGCTCGCAGGAGATGGCCACATCGTCATGACCACTTCTGAAGCCGTCCACGCCCTCGGCAGCGGCCACGCCGCCGGTGCCGGCAGCACCACCTCGCGCGAGCGTAGCCCTGGGTCCAGTCCCGACCTCGAACATCGTCCGTCGCTCGGCTAAGGTTCGACGATCTACTTTCCCCATATAACTGCCCCGCCTGCTCGGCGGGGCTCTTCTTTTGCTTACACGTATACTCAAACCTTGCTACGATACGGGCACATGGATGAATACGTTGAGAAATTGCGCGCAGGCGGCATTGGCGTGATTCCTACTGACACGGTGTATGGCTTAGTCGGAAGCGCATTTAATCCCGAGGCAGTCGAGCGTATATACGCAGCAAAAGGAAGGGATACAGCAAAGCCCTTTATTATACTTATTAGTAGTTTTAAAGATTTGGAAAGATTTGGAATAGAACTCTCCCCCTCTATTACAAATACCCTCGACCAACTCTGGCCTGGGCCGGTCACCGCAGTACTTCCCTGCTCAGGGGAAAGCATGGAATATTTGCATCGAGGATTGCGCTCACTTGCCTTTCGATTTCCCAAAAAACAGGAATTGTTATCTATGATCAAGGAAACTGGCCCACTCGTTGCGCCATCAGCGAATACTGAAGGTATGCCGCCTGCCAAAAATATTTTCCAGGCGCGTGAGTATTTTGGTGAAACTGTAGATTTCTACAAGAATGGCGGCAGCGTTATAAGCGAACCGTCAACTATTGTTAAAATAAACCAAGACGGAACAATCGTAAAAATCCGTTAGGCGAGGACTTTTTTCTTATGTAAGTGAGGCGTGTGCTTACTGCAGCGGCATTTGTCTTTTATATGTTCGTTAAAGTATTCCTTTCCGTAGTCGTACGTGATCTCTTCTCCAGGCTTTATATTCTTAATCGCCATTACATAGACGCGACGCTTGTAAATCTGTACTTCGCAGTTTTCCTTGCATGAGTGATTAATATATCGAGCAAGATTGGTACGAGCGCGGCCATCAATGGTGACTTTTTTTGTTATTTCAAAAAGATACAGCGAGTTGCTCGAAAATTCCTCTTTCTGCGTAATCACCGGGCCAACATACTCAATAACGCACGCGCCCTTCTTGATTGGGCTTAGGGTATAGAGCCCTAGTCCAGCACTCGAGCGCTTGGGGCGAAGGTCGTACTTTTCTGTAATATCGTATTTGCTTTTCTTTTTATTCATAGTGTTGAAATCTGCTTTTACTACAATACAACCACGCTATACTACATGGATTAGTAGCTTATACAAAATTGTATGAAGGGCAAAAATCCTCGCAAAGAAAAGAAGAAGCCGAAGAAAACGTCTAAATAACAAAAATCCCCACCTTGTGTGGGGTTTTTGTTATCAAAAAAACGCCCTTACGCTTTTCTGAAATAATGTAAAACAATGTCCTGATAAGGCTTCCTTAGAAAGGTATGCTGTTGCATGCGATCCTAAGAATTCCGGCACAGATTTTGTTTTTATTGATAGCCCTGATAGCACTAATGAACACCCATATATATGACGGCTCTCTGGGTAATTTATTTCACGCTTCTTTTTGCTTCATAAAAGCCTCATACTATATATATGTATGGGCTAACTGATTCAGAATATAAGCGGCTACATACCCTCAATACGCCCTCAAAGGTCCAAGACTACTTGGATTCAATCCCTTTTAACTATGAAAAGAAGGGCGATACCCTTATGTCGCCCGCCTCGGTGCTTAAGGCTCGAAAAGCAAACTGCATTGAGGGCGCGATACTCGCTTGCGCTGCATTTCTAATACAAGGGAGAGAGCCACTACTTCTTGACTTAATACCAAGCCAGGACGATGACGGACATGTGGTAGCACTTTTTAGAGAAGGAAATTATTGGGGTGCTGTCAGCAAGACAAATCATGCAGTGCTACGCTTTCGTGATCCTATATATACAACACATAGAGAGCTGGCACTCTCTTATTTTCATGAATATTTTTTAAACAGCACAGGCAAGAAAACTCTGCGCGCCTATGGTGGGCCGTACAATCTCGAAAAACTGGGACTTGAGTGGATCGCATCGCGTGAGAGCCTTTTTTATATAAACAAAGCGCTAGATAGCATTCCCCGCACCGAACTGGTTCCGAAGGGATTACAGATAAAATTGCGCAACGCAATACCAATTGAACGCAAAGCTGGAAGGATTACGCAATGGAAAAAAAGCGATCCGCGCACCTAACCCTGTATACTTACGTTAATGAAAAACGATTCGCCAATTACCGCTCTTGCTTCAGCAGTGAGTCTTAGTGAGACAACGGTTTTTATTGGTTTTATAATACTTTTGCTTTGGAGTTTGCTGTGGAAGGGTCTTGCACTCTGGCGTGCTGGTAGGGATGGAGATAAGGGATGGTTTATCGTGTTGCTGTTGCTTAATTCCGCCGGAGTGCTTGATCTTTTCTATCTCTATTTCATCAAGCGCGGAAATTAATCCGCGTTTTCCTCAATTATATTGTAGTGTTTTTCACTCACCGGCAGCACAGAAAGGCGCGCGCCTTTATTTCGTACCATCATGCCATCAAGCTCCATCCCAAGTTTAAGTTCGCCGAGCGTTATTGGTTTTTTGAATTTCTTAACAAATTGAACATCCACAGCGTACCAAATAGGATTTTCTTTTGTTGATTTGGGGTCATAATGGCTATCTTTCTTGTTGAACGCACTCAGGTCGGCATGGGGATTGCTCGCGACTTTTGCGATGCCAAAAATACCTTTCACCTCTGAACTTGAGTGATAGAAAAGGCAGAGATCCCCTTTTTTCATTTGATCCCGAATGAAATTTCGCGCTTGATAGTTGCGGATCCCAGTCCACGATGTCTTCTTGTCTTGCCTCAGATCATCAATTGAGTACACTGTGGGCTCGCTTTTGATAAGCCAATAATTCATCGTTTACTTTCCTTAATCCATTCATATACAACAGGCAGTAGCGAAACAAGCACGATGACGATAATGATATAGGTTAGATATTTTTCACTCTGTGGCCATACACGGCCAAGAAAATAACCGCCGCCTACCATAAGCGTGCACCATAAAATGCCGCCAAGAATGTTGTAACGCAAAAAAAGCGCGTATGGCATTCTACCGACGCCCGCGAGGATAGGCGTAAACGTGCGCACAACGGGTACAAACCTAGCTAGCACAATAACACTTGGCCCATGTTTGGCATAAAACGCATGCGTTCGAGCAATATGTTTTCGATTGAAAAGAATAGAATCATCTTTAATAAAAATTTGGGGTCCTGCCCTAGCTCCTGTCCAATAGCCCACCGAATCCCCTACAATCGCAGCAACAATTGCTCCAATTAATAGAAGCGGAAAATTCACCAATCCTTGCGCTGCAAGCAATCCAGACGCAAATAACAGGCTATCCCCTGGCAGAAAAAATCCAAAAAAGAGCCCAGATTCAGCAAAAATAATCCCCCACACCCCGAGGAGCCCTACCGTCTTAATGAGGGTTGTTGGATCAATGTGGAGCAAGCTTTCCATGCTCGTAGTATATGCGAAAAATTACAAAGACGTCGCCGTCTGTCTCTTGATCAGGAATTTAATCTTTTTAAGTCTTGAAAATATCTTTACATACGAACGCGTAGCTTGTGTTGCAAAGCCAACATCCCTCTTAATTGTAATTGGATGGTTTTTCATGAAAAATTGTACGTGTTGTTTGCCTGAAGAAAATTCAGCATCAGATAAATGTACGTCGTCAAAATAACGACATTTGGAGTTTGATTCGTGGTTCATGGTACTGGTTGAAGTATTTGTTTAAGGTGCGAAAGCCCTCGATGAATGCGAACTGAGACCGTGTTCTCTCTCTCGCCCAAGAAGAGTGCAATCTCTTTGGGCGTAAGCCCGTCTACAAAACGAAATACGATGACTTCTCTGTAGGTATCAGGCAGTTGCTTCAGCGCCTCAAGAGCCTGCTTGCCGTCGAGAATATCTAAGATCCGCTCAGCAGTTTCATCATCGCGTAGCCCAGGAAGCATTCCTTCAGTGTGATCTTCACCCTCGAGAAAGGCGTCCAGAGAAACGGTTTTATGTTTTCGATATTCTTCGATAATGAGATTCGATGCAACTCGGTATAAAAAAGGCCTTAAGGTATCTATTTCCTTGCCTTTAGCAAGATATTCCCACGTACGGGTGAATGTCTCTTGCATTATTTCGAGCGCTCGATCCTTATCCGACAGTCTAAAGAAACAGTGTCTAAAGATCGCATCAGAATATTTGTCATATGCATCCTCGAACCGCGTGATCATTGCTTGTGACTCCATATTCTGAGTCTAGGCATATCCGCCCTAATTCCCTATGAGGATAACTTACAAATACTTCATACCTTCTTCAGATACCTACTTAATGACGAACTAGCCCTTATTCTATTACACAAATTCATTCAATATTCATGTTCGACAATATACGTTGTGGTTAAGTCTCTATTTAGAGACCCTGTCATTTTTCTTTTACAAACTCGTCTAATAGTAGGTGCCCGGCCACATCTTGCTACCAGACAATCAATTTGAGTCTTCGAGATAGAAAGAACGGTGCCAGCCATTATGTTTAACTTATATTTTCCTATGACCAAGACAAATAACATACTTATCCTGTTTTTATCCGGGATCATTGCTCTTGTGCTGCTCACAATCACACCTTAATCATCAGCTCAAAGAGCGTCTTAGACCAATGCTACCTAAACCTGCATGTCTTACCGAAACTACCGCAATAACACAGGGCATGGGCTGAGCTTGTGATATATAACGAAAAGACACTGCGAAGACAGAGCGATGTAATTCACAAACCCCCGAGGTTGAGCGTAGGGGGTTGATTTTGAGTGCTACACTAATCGCACAATAACCGTAATCGCACAATGCGTGTAATAAGTACTCCTCTTTTCTCTTGTGTTGCACTAGCACTTTGCGCATATGTTGCGCTTACCTCAATTGCATCCGCACAAACACTTCAAGAAGTGCGGGCTAAGATTAATGGCATGCAGGCAGTCCCGCTTCCTCCTGAAGCTATTGAAGTATCTGTCACATCGCTTTTGCGCCAAGGGCACACTGGGCAGCAAGTAAGCGTATTGCAGGCAATTCTTGCAAGTGATGCCGATATCTATCCTGAAGGAGCCATCACTGGTTACTTTGGGCCTGCAACAGTACGCGCCCTTAAAAGATTCCAGGCAAAAAATAATCTTGATCAAGTGGGGTTCGTGGGGCCCCGAACTCATACAGTTTTGCGCGCTACGCTCGTGCTTCGCCCCCTTGGATTCTCTGCTGTCACAAAAACAATATGTTCGCTCTCGAGTGATATGACCAATTTTGCGCAAGGGTGGCTTCGCAAAAACGATGGCATTAACCCGATTGTTAAGCCATGCCAAGGTGTTCTTGATATTCAAAACCCGCTCATACTCCAAGCGACTGTGCGAATGTCTGGCACCATTGCTCATATCTCATGGACTACTAACGAGCTTACAAATTCTCAGGTCAATTACGGCACTACCCCCGAGCTTGGAAACACAATCAGAGATGGCCAACTCACCACAAGGCATATGGTTGATATTCCTGGCCTAAGCGCCGAAACTCTTTACTACTTTGCTGTTTCTTCTTCGGACGCCTCAGGAAATGGTGCAACCACAGCCCTCATGACTTTTAAAATCGGCTCGGGCCTCCCCACTTCAAGCTCAAATTAAACGCTTAATAAACCACCCCCACCTGGAAGGTGGAGGTTTTGCGCGTGCGGGTTGAATCCAGCTAGATAGAGCTCAAGCGTGGTGAACTCACCATCTCGGTTATCTGAATGTGTAACCTGAGCACCCTTACCAAGGACCGTCCTTGGTAAAACAAATCTTAGCAAGGGCTACCCTTGCTAAGATTTGTTTTTTCACTTGAAAGGTTCGCCTGAAGGCGAGGGCTTTGCTCCCAATGATGGATAGAAAACAGCACGAACATAACAAAACACCGGCTCTCGCCGGTGTTTTGTTATGTTCGTGCTGATAATTAGATTATTAATCCCAAGATGACTCGTCGTTCTGGTTGTTTCTCCAATCCCACCAGTAGTTCTTGTGCTTCTTCGGTGCGTTGAACGCTACACATGTGTAGGTTCCGCCCGCCGTGATGTTATCAATTCGATCATAATTATCGTAGTTGAGGCCATCTTTGTGACAGAAGAGTTCTGCTGAGTTGGATTTCTTACCCTTTGTTGCATCTGTGAACTTGCGGAACCCATATTCAAGTTCTTCGCGAACCCAGATTGGTCCAGTAGTACTTGCAATCGTTACTGTTGCAGGTCCATTTGCCTGCGAGATGGTGTCGAAGTTATTCCATCCCGCGGCACCCCAGAGGAAGTTACCCTTCTTCTTTGGAGAACTTGATGTTCCCCACTGGAATGACCATCCATCTTCAATCCAGCACACGCCGTCCATCAAATCGACGTACTCTTGTGCGGTTGTTGATGAGACCATCGTTGGGCGTCCATTTGCATTCTTTGAACGTACCCAGTCTGGGAGGTATTTCTGTTTTTCACACATAACCTTCCATGTGTTGATTGTTATGTCGCCGTTTGTTGGTGGCGTAGTAGTTGCTCCACATGACTGATTGCGGACAATCACATAGCGATCACCCGAGGCACCACTGAATACTGGTGCTGCACTGGTTGTTGAAGCACTTTGTGCATCAGTAAAGCTCGTTGCACTTACTGAATAGCCAACTAATCGGTATTTTCCCGCTACACAGTCAGAACCGATCGGAAGTACGCTTCCCGTACTTGTACTCGTGACCTCCGAGGTGGTGTAGTAGTACGGCGCGTTCATAAGCGCAGTATCAGCACCGTAGAGGTTTGATGCGCCGCCATGACTATTTCCAAGTACATATGAACCACTTGAAGTTGCGCCACCACCGAGGTTAGACGCTGCCCAAGTTGCCGACATTGGGAACAAGAAGTTGTTTGATGAGGATGCAGTTGCAATTGCACCATCAAGATACTTCAAGATATGCACCTTTGCAGTGCCCGGCGTTGTTGTTGGCTGACATGAGATGTTTCGCACAACAATAAACTTACTAGACTGCAGATTGCTGAGAGAAGAAGATGAGGTTGCTGTAGTTGAAGCAGCTGCAGCTGAGGCTAGTGTGGCGCCGGTAGAGTAGCCTCCAAGCATATACGTATTGTTGCCGTTACAAGTCGTCGAGGCAGTCTCAGAGATGCTGTAATTTGAACCTGCTGGCATTACTGCGGTCGTTGCCTGGTATGGATTTGTGTTATTGAATCCAACTGGTCCAAGCGAGAAGTTGCCTTCGCCTCCTGGAAATACTGCGTGCATTGGGAAAGATGCGCTACCCGTAGAGGATGCTGTTGCTGGCGCTCCATTGAAGTACTTAACAATCGTGACTGTAATTGGCGTTGTGGTTGGCGTTGAAGTTGCAATACACTTGATGTTTTTCACCACAACGAACATGTTGCTCTGAAGGTTCGTGAATGATGGTGAAGAACTTGAGGTTGACGATGCTGCTGCAGCGGCAAGCGTTGTGCCGGTCGAGTAACCATTAAGCGCATACGGCTGGCCGCTTGTGCACGACTCTCCTACAACAGAACCCCCAGTCACTTCATTGACTGAGTAGCTTGATCCTGCAGCCAAGTTTCCTGACGTTGCCTGGTATGGATTCGGGTTATTTAGGCCCGATGGTCCAAGGTTTAAGTCACTGGTGCCTCCAGTGAATACCGCATGCACAGGGAACAATGCGTTACTGGTTGATGCTGCCGAGGCTGGCTGGCCATCTATATATTTCACGATAGTGACCGTAACTGGCGCTACTGCGACCTGGCTTGAGAGAAGCGAGAGATTATCTACATAGAATCCACTACCCGCTGTAGCCGGCGCTGGAGTTCCACTCACTCTTATAAGCAGATTGTCTGTGGTGCGCGGTGTCTGTTCTGCTAAAGCTTCTGTGTCAAAGCGATAGTAGTTCTCCCATGAGGTACCAGTCTTCACCAATACGCCATCGATATAGATCAATACAACGTCGTTAGACGGTCCATTAACGAAGTCCATAACAAACTTCGCGGTGTGTGTGCTTGTACGAGAGAGGTCATTTGCGACTTGTACTTCCGTGAAAGTCGCTGGACTTGAGGTTGAAGTAACGTCATCGAAGTACACATCGATGCCGTTTACATCATCAACAAAGCGCAAATAGCTCATACGTGAACCATCCCCTCTATCTGGCGATACAGACATCGAGAGGCCCGGCTGCTGAGTTGTTGAAGCTGAAGCGAAACTAAATTCCGCTTCAAAATGATTCTGGCGCGTACCGCCTGACATGCCATTGTTTGTTGATGAAGCTTCTCCAGCTTCATTTACTAATGACTTTGAGAAAGTTTGGTCGCCAAAAGATCCGCTCGTAACAGCATTTGAGACGCGGAGACTTTGTGCGCCAAACCCTGCAGGCAGAGACGACGTTGCAATTACTGCTACGTCATAGGGTCCGGTCTTAGACCATCCATCCTGTCCGTTGATATTTCCCAGTGTATAGGTTGGACTTTCGAAAGTAACACTTGTTGAATCTGCCGCAGCAAACTTGGTCATTTGCGATATCGCAATAGTGCCAACGATGCCGGCAAGAAGAATCACAAGTGCATATCGTAATCCTGAACTTACTCTTTTTTCCATATTGTATTTTTAATGAATAAACTAATAAACTGATAATTCAACCAGATGCTAGGGTAGGTTAAGAATTAATGAAGCTGTCTAAGGAGACGCGCTCCTTGCCCTCGCATATATTTAATAACGATTCAAATGGCGACGCATTACTGCTTTTTGCTATATAAATGTGTTGAAACTATTTCAAAAAACCCTTTATCTGCTTGATTATTTAGAAAAATCGATATAAACGAGTGACATGTGTGCATGTGACGCATAAACACGCAGTAATACTATATATAGTATTTAGTATTGAGTATTGAGTATTGAGTATTGATACCATTGGCTCGGGATGGCCGAGACAATTATCTTTGTTTTGGAAAGTTTAAAGTTTCTCCGTTGTGCAAAATGTAGAAAATCACACCATTGTTTTATCCATAATCAATGATCTAACAAGTCACTTCACAAATCCCTCATCGTTATTATACTGAGTGCATGTATACAGGGCAGCTCCTTATTTAAAAGGAGCACTGTGTGCGTTATTATCAATAGTCATTTGAACACTATGCCACGGACCCTTAAGACAGCAATTGCGACCATTTCCGCAATTGCCCTGCTCTCTCCGGTTTTTGTATTTGCACAAACTGCAAGTTCGACAACCCAATTAATAGAGCAATTAAAAATGCTTCAGGCGCAAATGGTCTCTCTTCAAGCACAACAAAAAATCGTTGTGCAAGCTCAGAATGAGACTGTTGCACAACTTGTACGAACGCTCAGACAGGGCGTATCGGGCGATGACGTAAGTGCGCTTCAAGCCCTCCTTGCTGCTGACGCAGATCTCTATCCAGAAGGAACTATTTCTGGATTCTATGGACCTCTGACTGCCAAAGCAGTTAAGCGCTTCCAAAAGAAGCACGGTCTCGATCAGGTTGGGCATGTTGGCCCAAAGACACTTAAGAAACTGCAGGAATTTCTAAATGACAATCAGATTTCATTCGTAGTTGGTGCTTCTGCAACATCAACGCCAGGCAATCATGGACATTCTAAGAAACTTTGTGCAAAGGTTCCTCCAGGACACCTTATTGCTCCAGGATGGCTCCGAAAGCATAACGGTATAGCACCTATCGTTCCTGAGTGTCAAAAACTTCCGCGTGGAATTGACGATCGCGATGATCGCGATGACGATGATCACGGAGGAAACGGCACCACTACAGATAGAACCGCTCCAGTGCTCTCTTCAATTGGTGTAACGGTCTCAACGTCTTCAGCAATGCTTTCTTGGACTACAAATGAGCCATCATCACGTAAGGCGTTATTCGGTACAACCACTAGCTATGGGAACACCGTTGAAAACAGCACCCTATCACAAATCCACTCGCTTACTCTAAACGGTCTCGTAAACGGCACTCTCTACCATGCTCTTGTGTCTTCAAAGGATGCTGCCGGAAATACGGCAACTTCAAGTCCTTTTAACTTCACGACTCAATCGTTAGTAAGCGACATCACTGCACCTGTCATCTCTGGCATTGCAACGTCTTCAGTCGCAAGCACGTCAGCTACAGTGTCGTGGAACACAAATGAAGCAGGAACAACAAAGGTGTACTACTCGCTGGCGACGCCGATTGTGCTCTCAAGCGCATCAACGTTTATTGTAGGAACACTGGTCACGAGCCACATAGCGGCACTCACAGGTCTCACCGCCTCATCGACATACAATGTTGTAGTTGAGTCGACAGATCTCTCAGGCAACACCGCGACCTCAAGTTCGTTCATGCTTACTACAGGGAATTAATCTTCCACTGTGCTAACAAAAAAACAGCCCCACGAGGGGCTGTTTTTTTGTTAGCATTATATTTTCTTATAGTGCCTTAAATTCTGTGATTCCTCTTGGAGATCCAAAGTTGATATATGATTATTGAAAGCCGAAACAAGAAGTGCTGAAACAAAAAGAATGATTGAAAGTGATACGACCAAAACATTTTTAGGCTGCGTGGTGCGCCCAAATACCATTTAAAAATAAAGCATTATTAAATATAACATATATCAACCCTTCTGTCAATCACATGCAGGTAGGTGTGAAGTTACTCAATTGCATAATCACCCGTTTATGCACCCATTTCTATGCGTGGTATTCTAAAAGAATAGCGTTCGGGAAGCTTAATCAACATAACTCAAAAAATAATGAAATCTGTAAATCGTTTACTTGTACCAATTACGGTCTTTGTGCTTAGTCTGAGCGTCGTAGCACCTTATGTCAGCGCAAATCATTCATGGGGCGGATACCACTGGGCGCGCACCGCTAATCCATTTACACTAAAGGTTAACGATAACGTTTCCCCTGCTTGGGATTCGTATCTCGCCACTACCGCGTCAGATTGGAGTGTGTCAGCGGTACTAGAC
>Ga0163150_10003405_pt1 | contig 22431 bp, 21 predicted proteins | sample OliLakLV19P2IB_FD_148628 | JGI IMG/M metagenome (GOLD analysis project Ga0163150, IMG submission 148628) | Freshwater microbial mat bacterial communities from Lake Vanda, McMurdo Dry Valleys, Antarctica - Oligotrophic Lake LV.19.P2.IB | ecosystem: Environmental > Aquatic > Freshwater > Lake >...
GTTTATGCGGAATATCCGGCTGCAGGGGATCTTTGTGGGCTCGCGGGTAATGGCCGAGGATATGCTTCGGGCGATGGCGGCGCATGAGTTACGGCCGGTGATCGACCGGGTGTTCGAGCTTGGGGAGGCTCGGGAGGCGCTCCGTTATATGGAGAGCGGGGCGCATTTCGGCAAGATCGTGCTGCGGGACGCGAGTTAGTCGTCCGCGTCACATCTGGTGGGGCTGTCCGGTCATGCTGTGTGGAATGGAACGAACGGACATGCTCGACCAAAACCGGCGATATCTCTTTGGGCTTGCTTACCAGATGGTGGGCAGCGCGGCGGACGCGGAAGATCTGGTGCGGGACTGCTGGCTGCGCTGGCGGGGGCGCCGGATTCGGCAGAGCTGGCTGAATCGCTGACCACGGCGTTTCTGGTGCTGCTGGAGAGCTTGTCGCCGGTGGGCGCGCGGTGTTCCTGCTGTCCGAAGTGTTCGGTTACGACGCGGAGGAGGCGGGGCGCTTCGTCGACAAATCGGCGGCCAACGTGCGCCAGATTCTGCACCGGGCGCGGACGGCGGTCCAGTCGCGCCGGGATTGTGAACAAAGGTGCTCTGGACGGCATTCGCGCGGAGTGGACGTAGATCAACGGCCAGCCTGGCGTGACTGGCCGCGTGTCGGACACGGGCGAGGCACTCAGCACTATTTCCTTCGATATCGAGGACGGACTATTCGAAGCATTTACATCGTTTTTAATCCGGACAAGCTCCGGTTGAAAAAATTTACTCATACTCTCATTGGCTCGGCCGAGAAGGAACGCAGGACGCCGTAATCGGCGTTCCGCATGTGGCCGAGCACACGCGAGATTGCGGATTACCATCACGCACTCCCGCCCGAGGTTTATTACGTTGCAAAGATCGCGGCGTACCGGATGGAGGACTGTGGCTCCTGCCTGCGGATTGTCACGCATATGGCGCGGAAGAACGGCGTGCCGGCAAGCATTGTGCGGGCCGCGCTGGAAGGAGAGGTCCACTTGTTACCGGAGGAACTGCAGGCAGTGTATGGCTTCGCGCAGAAGCAGGGAGAACGGGTCGACGACCCCAGCATTCGCGCGTGGCTGAGGGAAAAGTATGGGGATCAGGGTGTGATCGAGATGGTGATGGGAATCGCGAGTGCGCGGTCATTTCCGGCGTTCAAGCGGGCGCTGGGATTTGCGAAGCGTGCATCGGAGGTCAACGTTGAGGTTTGATTCGTCGTAGAATCTGACGCATGTGCCTTAACTCTCACGTCAAGCAAGCGCACGCGTCGCGGCTGTCGCGCCGCGGACTTCTTTCCACAGTGATTCCCGCGGGCATGTTCGCCGCGGGGGCGGCGGCTCAGCAACCGGCGCAGACCCCCGCGGCCATGATGGAGCGCTTCCGCCAGATGTCGAAAGATGCGGAAGCGAAGGGTCTCGCTCAGGCTTTCAAGGGCTTGACTACAAATGGCACCGTCGAACCGGACCTGTTTGCGGTGAAGAAGACCGGGGTGTCGACGGCTGGCGTGCGGAGTGCGGCGGAGCGGTTTGTGGAGTCTCTGAATCCGGCGCAGCGGTCGCGGGCGATGTTCACGGTGGATGATCCGGAGTGGCGTAAGTGGATGAACCAGCACTTCTACCGACGCCAGGGAGTGGGCTTCGATGAAATGGACGGTCGCCAGCGCGATGCCGCGTTTGCGCTGGTGCGTTCGGGGCTGAGTGCCCGGGGTTTCGATCTGGCGCGCAACATCATGCGTCTGAACGAGACGCTGGCGGAGCTGACCAACGATCACGTTGGCCTCGGCGAGTGGCTGTACTACATCACGATCATGGGCAAGCCCTCGGCGACCGAGCCCTGGGGCTGGCAGCTGGACGGGCATCACTGCATCGTTAACTATTTCGTGCTCGGTGACCAGGTGGTGATGACGCCGCACTTCTTTGGCTCGGAGCCGGTGAAAGCGACCTCGGGGAAATACAAGGGCACGACGATCCTGCAGGAGGAGCAGAATCGGGGACTGGAGATGCTGACAACGCTCGGGGAACCGCTTCGGAAGAAGGCGGTGCTGGAGTTTTCGAAGACGGGTAATAACAACCTGACGGAGGCGTTCAAGGACAACGTGGTGCTCGATTATGCGGGCGCCCGGGTTGCGGATATGGCCGCGGCGGAGAAGAAGCGGCTGGTGGAACTGGTGGACCTGTATGTCGCGAACATGGACGAAGGGCACGCCAGGGTCAAGATGGACGAGGTCCGGAAGCACCTCGACCGGACGGCGTTTGCCTGGATCGGCGCGTCAGACGCGGAGAGCGTGTTTTACTACCGGATCCACAGTCCGGTGATTTTGATCGAGTTTGACCATCAGACTCCGGCGAATCTGCGGAACCTGCCTGGCGCGAAGCGCACTCCTGACCGGGAGCATATCCACTGCGTCGTTCGTACGCCGAATGGGAATGATTATGGGAAGGATCTGCTGCGGCAGCATTACCTGTCACACAAGCACGCTTAGTCAGTCGCGCGTTCGAGCCGTAACTCTTCGAAGATGGCATCGGCATCGAACGGGATCGAAGCACCGGTTGGCAGGGTCAGTTCCGTTTTGTGGAATTGCACCAAAAGTTGCCCCTCTAATCGGTAAGCGGCGTAGCGCTCCGGATCCATGAGCAGGGCATTGGGTACGCCGCGTTCCCGATACTCAACGAAGCGCTTCTGCATGTCGGCATGAGTATCATCGGGCGAGAGGATCTCTATGATTACCCAGGGCACCACTTCGACCAGCTTGTCTGTCGGCGAGAGTCGCGGGCACAACTGGATATCGGGCAATCTGTAGCGCCGGCGATCTTTGACGACCGTCCGGGCCTCGGACAGCACGTTGCAGTTGTACTGTCTACGGACGGCATAGAAGAAAGCTCCAAGTATTATCTGCAGCAACGCATGGGAGACTGTTGGCAATGGACGTTCCACAAGCAGGCCGTCGACATATTCCTTGTCAGGGTGCCAGCTCGAGTTGAGGTACTCGTCCACGGACATCAGTGGAAGGACGGGTGCGCTCGCCATACGTTCAGCTTACTCCTGCCGCGTAGTTAGTCGCGTTCTCGCTCGCTTCGTAGCTGGGCGAAGATCGCGGTTGCATCGAAGGGAAGAACCGTCGCGTCGGGCAGCGGAATTTCGGTAGTTTCAAACTGGAGCGGGGATCCGTTTGTAAATCGGTGTGCGAGGCAGCCCTCCGGGTCCATCATGAATGGGAAATTGTTGGCACCATGCGGTCGACCAGCATCCCGTCGACATACTCTTTGTCCGGGTGCCAGCTCGAGTTGAGGTACTCGTCCACGGACATCGGTGGAAGGACGGGCGCGCTCGCCATACGTTCAGCTTACTCCTGCCGGACGGGTACAAGCACGCGTAGTTAGTCGCGTTCTCGCTCATAGCGAAGCTTCTCAAACAGCGCGTCGATATCGAATGGGATAGTTCCGCCTGGGACTGCGATCTCTGTGGCACTGGTGCGAAGCAGCGACATGCCTTTGAACCTGTGCGCCGTGTAATTCTCCGGGTCCAGCAAGAAGATCTCGGTCACCCCAAAGGCTGCGTAGTCACGGAACCGTTCGAGTGTTTCCGTGATCCGGTCCTCGGGCGAGACAATCTCCATGACAGCAAGCGGGACTACATCGACAATTCTGCCCTTCGGCAGGGGCCGCGGACAGAATAGAACGTCCGGAATTCTGTATCGCGCCCGCTCGACCACCTGAGTCCGGGCTTCCGGTACTGCGACGAACCGGTACGGCTCCTCGAACTGTTCAAACAGACGAATCAGCAGACGTTGCAGCAGGGCATGAGGGAATGTCGGCACAATGCGATCCACCAGCATCCCGTCGACATACTCTTTGTCCGGGTGCCAGCTCGAGTTGAGGTACTCGTCCACAGATACCAGTGGAAGGACGGGTGCGCTCGCCATAGCTTCAGCTTACTCCGGCAGCGCGGTACCCTTCGGCTCGGGGAGCGCGAAACTTGCGAGGAATCCTACCGCGTATACGCCGAGCGCAACGGCGGCAGCCGCATAGGCCAGGCGGGTTGGGGCTGTCGCTCCAGGCATGTTGTTCGCGGCCTGAGCGGTGACCACAGCCATGAAGGTGCCGATCATGCGGCCACCGATATTGGCGGCAAATGCCTCGCCGGTACCGCGCAGGTGAGTCGGATAGACGCGGGGGAGGTAGTTCCCCCAGAAACTGAACTGCGCCACCGTAAAGAACCCTGCGAGGAACACGCCGTACTTCAACAGCTCCAGATTTTCGACTGCGGGAATCGCGAAGACCAGGGGGACCAGGATCAGGCCCGGCACCTGGAATACGCGGAGGAGATTCCGCCGGCTCACGATCCAAACCGCCAGAAACGCCAGCGCGACGCGTCCGGACAGTCCGCCCAACTCCTGCCAGGCCTGGACGGAACTCACAACCTGCTGCTGAGCCGGGCGGGCCAGATTCACAACCTCGGGCAGACCTGGAACGATGCGCGGCAGGTGCTGAATGGCGCCGAACGCCGCGCCGTAGCTGCAGGCGAACATGAGCGTGGTGACGAGTGTCGTCATTCGCAGCTCGGGGCTGAAGAGTTCGGCGACGCTGGGTCGACGGAGTGTTCCGGCTGCCTTTTTGGCGCGCCAGGCTGGAGATTCGGGCAGGAATGGCCGGATGATCATCAGCGGGATGGCCGGGATGACGCCCGAGATCAGGGTGTAGCGCCAGGGGTCGTGCGCGCCGTAGATGGCCGGGAACGACTGCGAGTAAGTTACCGCCAGGTAGTAGGCGCCGGTCACCAGTATTCCGCCGATGGAAGAAAACGCCTGCGTCCACCCGAGCACCTTTTCGCGCCGTTTCGGATCGGGAAACAGTTCGGCGAGCCACGCCACGGCCGCCACGAACTCCACGCAGACCCCGACAAACGTCGTGCAGCGGAAGAACAGGAGCTGCCAGGGAGTGGTCGCCATCCCGGCCGCCAGCGCGGAGAACGCGTAGAGAAAGATGCTCCACGTCAGTACCGAGCGGCGCCCGAACCAGTCCGTGAGATACCCGCCGAGCAGGCCGAAAATTCCACCCGCGACCGCCGGAACGTAGAACAAAAGGCTGACCCAGTCGTTAAACGCGGGGGTCCCGGGTTTGATTCCCGTCATTTCTGTCAGCGCAGGGCCGACAATAAGGGGAAGGACGAGGAGTTCATAGATGTCGAAGGCGAATCCGAGAGCGGCGACTGCGCAGATGGTCCATTCCACTGCGGTCATTCCCTCTCGGGGGCGGACGGTTCCGGTTTCGGCCATGGAAGCTAAGTTTACCCGACGCTAACCTTTCACGTGTATGCCCCGTCGTAACACCCAATGGGAGTTTCGCGTTTGCGCTACTTAGTTCTGTTCGCCGCCATTGTCTTGTCGGCCTTTGCTCAAACCACCAGCAACCTGACTGGCGTGGTCCGCGACGCCTCCGGAGCGGTGGTCTCCGGAGCCGCCGTTAAGGCGAAGCATGTCGATACGGGCCTCACCCGTTCGACCGCCACAGATGGCTCCGGTCGTTTTCTGTTCGGCGTGCTCCCTGCCGGTGCGTGGGAACTGCGGGTGGAGGCCAAAGGATTTCGCCCGCTGATCCGCAAAGGCGTCCAGCTCACTGTGGGTGAGACGGCGAGTCTTGAGGCGTCGCTTGAAGTCGGAAGCCAGGACCAGGAGGTCACAGTTTCGGCGCAGGCGTCGGCGGTGAATGTCTCGACTTCCGAACTCAGTTATCTGGTCAGTTCCAACGCGATTCGCGAGCTCCCACTCAACGGACGTAACTGGACCGACCTCAGCCTGCTGCAGCCGGGCGTGGTTGCATTTCCGCACCGCGACGGCGGATCGGCTCCGGCGCATGGGCTGGGCATGAGCATCAATGGCCAGGACGTGCGCGCCAACACCTACCTATTGGACGGCACGCCGATGAACGACTTTACGAACGGCCCGGCGGGCAGTGTTGCCGGTACCGCGCTCGGCATGGACACCATCCGCGAGTTTCGCGTCGAGACCAATGCCTACAGCGCCGAGTTCGGCCGCACCTACGGCGGCCAGATCAACGTGCTGACGAAGAGCGGGTCCAACGACTTCCACGGTTCGGTGTTCCATTACCTGCGGAACGACAACTTCGATGCGCGCAACTTCTTTGACCCGGCGAAGCGCCCGGAGTTCCGGCGCAACCAGTTCGGCGGCACGGTGGGTGGACCCATCCGGCGCGACCGCACGTTTTTCTTCGCCGGATTCGAAGGCTTGCGGGAACAGCTGGGGCGAACCATTCGCTCGGCCGTCCCGGATGTCGCCACTCGCGCGGGCACGGTCGACCCGGTGATCCGGCCCTACCTGAATGAGATCCCGCTGCCTAACGGCCCGGCGATAGGCGGTGGGCTGGCCACGTACATCTTCCCGTTCAGCCAGAACCTGACGCAGAACTTCGGACAGGGCCGCATCGACCATACGTTCAACGAGAAGCTGCAGGCGTTTGGCCGTTACACCCACGACGTCGCCGACCAGGTGCTGCCGACCGACTTTCCGCAGTTCCCGCGCACGTTTCTCTCGCGCAGCCACTTCTCGACGGCCGAGCTTCGCCAGGTGTATTCGCCGACGTTGCTGAACACCACGCGATTCAGCTTTGCGCGCACGCGGCTGGGGCAGGAAGTGGAGGCGAACACCACGCAAACGCTCTCGCCGTTTATCCCCGGACGCACGATTATGGGGGACATCGACATCGGCGGCATGCCGCGCTTCGGCCCGCAAAGCTCGGTGAACCTCCGCCTGACCCAGAATGTGTTCGGCGTCGAGAACGGGGCCTCCTGGCAGCGTGGCCGGCATCTGCTCAAGTTTGGCGGGCTGGCGGAACGGTACCAGCTCAACATGATCAACCCGACGTTCGGGCTGGGCATCTTTACGTTTAACGATCTGCCTTCGTTTCTGGCGAACCGGCCCGCGCGCTTCATTGGACTGGCTCCGAACGGCGCGCTGGACCGCTACTGGCGCTTCACGCTGATGGGTTTGTATGTGCAGGACGACTTCAAAGTCGGCTCGCGGCTGACGGTCAACGCCGGTATGCGGTGGGAGGCCACCACGATGCCAAGCGACATCTACGGCCGCGATTCGGCGCTCCCGAACCTCAGCGACCCGGCGCCCACCACGGGCCGCCTGTTTAAGGACACCCCGAAGGCGAACTTCTCTCCGCGCGTGGGTTTTGCGTGGGATGTGTTCGGCACCGGGCGCACGGCGATCCGGGCCGGCTACGGTCTGTTTTACAACGTCAACAACCAGCAGCACCTCATTGTGACGGTCACCAATCCGCCCGCCACTCCGCGACTGGTTATCGCCAACCCGACCTTCCCTGTGCCGCCCTTTGAGCGCGGCGTGGGCAACTCCATCCGCCCGATGCAGTGGGACATCCAGAACCCGAAGCTGCATGTGTTCAACTTCAACATTCAGCAGCAGCTGCCGCTGGACGTTGTGGCGACCATCGGTTACGCCGGCACGCGCGGGTCGCACCTGTGGCGTTCCTGGGACGTGAACACGGCGAAGCATCAGGTGCAGCCGGACGGGTCGATTTTCTTCCCGGTGGGTTCCCCCCGCCAGAACACGGCGTACTCGACGGTGGAGGCCAAGACCAGCGATGGCGAGTCCTGGTACAACGCGCTGATCTTCGAGCTGCGTAAGCGTTTCGCCAACGGGCTCAGCCTGCAGTCGTCTTATACGTTCGCGCGGAATATCGACACCACGCAGGGCTCGGTGTTCTTCAGCGACGCGACCAACGCGACCACATCGGCCATGCCGGAATTCCCGGGCTTCCAGTACAACAAGGGGCTCGCCGATTTCCATGCGAAGCACAACTGGGTGATGAACGTGCTGTATGAGCTTCCGTTTGGCAAGTCGCTGACCGGACCGGCGGGAGTGCTGTTCAAGGGCTGGCAGGTGGCTACGATCGTGAATGTGCGGTCGGGCAGTCCGCTGACGCCGTTTGTTCGGGCCAACCGGTCGCGCTCGCAGTGGGCTCCGTCAATCGGTGCGGGGATCGGTAACGACCGTCCGAGCATGGCTGCGGGGCGCACGTATGAGAGCGCTGTCCTGGGCGGCCCGGACCGCTACTTCGACCCGACGGCGTTCCGTCTGCAGCCCGCGGGCTATCTGGGCGACGTGGGGCGCAACACCTTCATCGGGCCGAATCTTCGCACCGTGGATGTGTCGCTGGCGAAGAACTTCCGCTTCGGTGAGCGGATCAACCTGCAGTTTCGCTCCGAGGCATTTAACCTGCTGAACCGTGCCAACTTCGGGCCTCCGAACCTGATCGCTTTTGCCGGTACGGTGGACACTGAACCGGCGACGGCCACGTTTGGACAGATCCGCTCGACGGTCACTTCGGCTCGTCAAATTCAGCTTGGGCTGCGGCTTTCGTTTTGAAAACTGCGCGGCGCGGCTGAAATCGCGCAGCCCGGGTGAGGGCACGTGAGAACATTGAGTAAGTGAGTATTCGAAACATCGCCATTATTGCGCACGTAGACCACGGCAAAACAACGCTGGTGGATGCCATGTTGAGGCAGAGCGGAATCTTCCGGTCCAATGAGGCTGTGGCCGAGCGGGTCATGGATTCCAACGACCTCGAGCGCGAGCGCGGCATTACAATTCTTTCCAAAATTACCGGCGTTCATTATCACGGCGTCAAAATTAACATTGTTGACACACCAGGCCACTCCGATTTCGGTGGCGAGGTGGAACGCGCGCTGAAGGTGGTAGACGGCGTCATGCTGCTGGTGGATGCGAGCGAAGGACCGCTCCCGCAGACACGCTACGTACTGTCGAAGGCTCTGGAAGCGGGGCTTCCGCGCGTTGTCGTTATCAACAAGATCGACCGTCCCGATGCCCGCATTCCGGAAGTGCTGAATGAGGTTTACGACCTTTTCATCGATCTGGACGCTACCGAAGATCAACTCGATTTTCCGGTTATCTACACCAACGGGAAACTCGGCATCGCGAAACTTTCGCTGGAAGAAGAATCGGACGATTTACGTCCGCTATTTGAAACGATTTTGAAGCATATCCCGGAGCCGAAGGGCGATCCGAATGCCATTCTTCAGGTCCTGGTGAATAATCTGGATTACAGCGACTATCTGGGACGGCTCGCCATTGGGCGTGTTTTCCAGGGCACGCTGCGGCATGGCGACGAAGTCAGCATCTGCAAGCTGAACGGCACCATCCAGAAGACACGCATCACGAAGCTGTTCACGTTTGAGGGGCTCAAGCGCGTCGATGAAACCACGGTGGAGCCGGGCTCACTGATTGCTATCGCGGGCGTGGAAGGTATCACTATTGGCGAGACGATCAGCGACGTGGAGACGCCGAAAGCGCTGCCCGCGGTCCGGATCGACGAACCCACCATCGGCATGGTGTTCTCGGTCAACAACTCGCCATTTGCGGGGCGGGAAGGCCAGTACGTCACTTCGCGGAACCTGCGCGAGCGCCTCGAGAAAGAACTGCTGACCAACGTGTCGATCAGCGTGGAGGAAGCGGGTGGTCCCGACGCCTTCAAGGTGATGGGCCGAGGCGAACTGCAGCTGGCGATTCTGATCGAGATGATGCGGCGTGAAGGCTATGAACTCATGGTCGGCAAGCCGGAGATCCTGACGAAGAAGAGCGAGACCGGCAAGACGCTGGAGCCGCAGGAACTGCTGGTCATCGATTGCCCGGAGCAGTATGTCGGCGTGGTGATTGAGAAGCTGGGTTCCCGCAAGGGCAAGATGTCGAGGATGGTCAACAACGGGTCCGGCCGAGTCCGCCTGGAGTTCCACATACCGTCGCGGGGGCTGATCGGACTGCGCAGCGAGATGCTGACCGATACCCGCGGCACAGCTATCATGAACTCGCTGTTCCATGCATGGGTGGAGTGGATGGGTGACATCCCGATGCGCCAAACCGGCGTGTTGATTTCCGACCGCACCGGCAAGGCCACGGCCTACGCGATGTGGAACCTGCAGGAACGCGGCGAACTGTTCATCTCTCCGATGACCGAGGTTTACGAAGGGATGGTGGTGGGTGAGAACTCCCGCGATGCCGATCTCGACGTCAACATCATCAAGGAAAAGAAGCTGACCAACATGCGTGCGTCGAGCGCGGATGAAGCGATCCGCCTGGTCCCGCCCCGGCTTCTCAACCTGGAGCAGGCCATTGAATTCATCGCGGAAGACGAGTGGGTGGAAGTGACACCGCAGTCCATCCGGCTTCGCAAGAAGATCCTTAGAATGAACCAGCGTTAAATCGGGCTGACGGGCCGAGCTCCTTCTCAATCCGAAGGAGCTCGTTCCACTTGGCCATGCGCTCGCTTCGCGAAAAACTTCCCACTTTCAACTGACCCGCATTTGTTGCCACGGCGAGGTGCGCGATGAACGCGTCCTCCGTTTCCCCGCTGCGTGCGCTCACCACCGGCTTCCAGCCCGCTTCCTGCGTCAGCCGAATCGCCTCCAGCGTTTCGGTGACGGTCCCGATCTGATTCAGCTTGATCAGCACTGCGTTCGCGAGGTGCTGTGCGATGCCGTCGCGGATGCGCGCCGGGTTCGTTGTGAATAAATCGTCGCCGATCAGTTGGATGTTGCCGGCGATCTTCGACGCGATCAACTGCCAGCCTTCGATGTCGGAGTCGGCCATGGGGTCTTCCACGGAGATGACGTTCCAGTTGCGGCACCAGCCGTCAATCAGGGTCGCGAACTCGTCGCGCGAGAAGGTACGGTTCTCGAGGTGGAATCGGTAGCGGCCGTCTTCGTACAACTCGGTGGCTGCGATGTCGAGGGAGAGAGCGACGTCGCGGCCGGGCTCGTATCCGGCGGCTCTGATGGCGCGGTGGAGGAAGTCGAAGATCTCGTCGTGATTCGGGAAATCGGGCCAGAAGCCGCCCTCGTCGGCGACGCCGCTCAGCTTGCCCGCCTCGCGGAGCAGCCGGGCGGCGGTGTGATAGACCGTGAAGACGATGCCCATGGCTTCGGCGGCGTTCTTCGCGGACACCGGCATGATCATGAAATCCTGCACGTCGCAGCGGAAGCTGGCATGAGCGCCGCCGCCCATAATCTGGATCTCCGGCATGGGAATCAGATTGCCTGTGCCGAGGTATCGGTAGAGGGGGAGTCGAGCCGCCCGTGCCGACGCGTCAACGCAGGCCAGCGATACCGCGAGGAGGGCGTTCGCTCCGAGGCGGCTTTTGTTGGGCGTGCCGTCGAGTTCGATCAGTATCTTGTCGAGCCCGGCCTGATCCGAAGCGTCATGGCCCTTTAACGCGGCAGCGATCTCGGTTTCGACGTGGCGGACTGCGTGCAGTACGGATCGGCCCAGCAGCACTTTCGGATTGCCGTCTCGGAGCTCCAGCGCTTCGTACGCGCCTCGGGATGCGCCAGAGGGGACCAGGCCTCGGCCAACGGTGCCGTCCTCCAGCTTTACATGGGCTTCTACCGTGGGATTCCCACGGGAATCGAATATTTGCAACGCGAAAATATCAGCAATTTTCATCGAACCACTCGCGAATTATTGTAGCCAGTGAATCGACACCCTCACGAATGCGAGGCGTGGTGAACTGACGCACCCGCTCCCGCTTCCCGGGTGTCAGGTATTCCACGGGCGATTTGCCGTCGACGCGGGCGAGCATGAGCAGAAGCACAAGACGGGCGGTCCGCTGGCGAAGTTGGGGGGACGGTTGGTACGCGTCGAGAAATGCGGTGACCGAGGCTTCGAATCGCGGCTCGGCCAGGTGCAACGCCTTGAGGTGCAGGTGATTGAGAAGGAATGCGAGGTCGAACGCCGGGTCGCCGAACCAGGCCACCTCGCAGTCGAGCACCACGAGGCGATCGCTGGTTACGAGGATGTTCTTGGGGCTGTAATCGCCGTGTACGAGGCACTCAGACGCGGCGCGAAGCCCGGCGGCAGCGGCGTCGAAGGCGAACCGCAGGTCAGGATGGCGCTGGCCGGTGGTCAGCAGGTACGGGTCGATTCGAAGCTGGTGGAAGTTCCCGAGCGTTGCGAAGGCGTGACGCAGATTGGGTTCGTTTTGCGAAGCGGTGTGGATGCGAGCCAGTGTCGACCCAGCCCGTTCGGCGTGGACCGGCTCGCACCGCCCGGCGAGCATGAGCGACTTCCAGTTGTCGAAGCCGGGGCCCAGGTACTCCATGGCGAACCAGCCATCGCCATGCCCGACCACCTGGGGCACCGACCCTGGACACACCCGGGCGGCATACTCCAGGTACGCGCGTTCGTACCGGTTCCGGGACACGTCGGCGAGCCACTCGTCGGCCACGCGCAACTGAGGCAGGGCACGTTTGACGACGACGCGTTCGTCCACCAGCACGATCTCCGAGGAAACGCCGCCTGTGAGCGGGCGCAGCACTGGAGTCGCGGTGTGAATCAGCCCCGCGGCCCGGAGTTCGGGAATCAGGTCGATCATCGAAGAACGGGCTCCACGCCGAGGCCGGGCGCGGTCGGCACCACCCACGCCCCGTCGCGCATCACCAGCGGGCTCGCGAGGTACGCGTTGGCGGTTTCCAGCACGTTGGGGTTGAACTCCAGCAGTTCGCAGCCCGGCGTTGCAGCGGCGAAGTGAATCGCAGCGGCGATCTGCGGTCCCATGGCGATGCTGAGGTGCGGCGCGACGCGCGCACCGGCCGCGGCGGCGCAGGCGGCAATCCGCACCGACTCCGTAATTCCGGACCGGCCCAGATCAGGCTGAACCCAGGCAAGCGCCCGAGCCTCGAAGTACGGACCCAGCTCAAACCGCGTCCGGTAGCTCTCCCCAAGGGCGAGCGGCGTTCGCGTGGAGTGCGCCAGCGCAATGTGATCGGCGGTCAGTTCGGGGAACAGGGGCGCTTCCAGCCATAATGCCCCGCCCCGCTCTTCGAGTGCGGCCGTCAGGGCCTGAGCCTCAGCAAGGTCCAGACGCCACAGCGCGTCGACGGCGATGCGCATCTCCGGCCCTCGATTCTCACGCACGGCATCGAACGTCGCCAGCAGCTCCGACACGGAGCCATGATGGAACAGCTTGCAGGCGGCGAACGGGGCCGTTGCAAGGGCATCCGCCACGCCACTCAGATAGGCCGGAATGGAGGCGCGCGGCGAATCGGACAACAGCGCACTGACTGGTTTGCCCGCCATCTTCCCCGCGAGATCCCAGAGGGCGATGTCGACCCCGCTGATCGCGTCCAGCATGAACCCGCCGGTTTGCCCACGCACGCGCATGGTCCGATACATGGAGTCCCAGAGCGCCTCGATTGCGGCGCGGGAGCCGTCGAACTCGGCGCCCTCGACGACGGGGCGCAGCAGTAAGTCGACGATGGTGCAGGCTACCTCGGGGGCAAGCGGCGCCTGTGCCTCGCCCCATCCGACGAGTCCGGTGTCCGTTTCGAGGCGAATCAGCGCGGTTTCAAAGTGGGTGGAGTACAACGCGGGCACGGTGGTCGACCAGCGGTACATCGCCTGCCCGGCTGCGAGCGTTGTGGGCGATCCGGCGGTGCGCTCGGCGCGATCCCGATCCCGCGGATACCGGATCGGGATTGCCTCAATCCTGCTGATCCGCATCCGTCTTCCGGCGCTGCATCTCGGCGACCATGGTGTCGCGGGCGCGTTCGATGTGGGCGCGTACCGCCGCCACCAGTTCGGCTGTATTGCGCGCTTCGAACGCGCTGACGATACGCTCATGCTCCGCCTGTTCTTCGGCGAGCCGGGTTGTCCATTCGCCGCTGCTGCTGTGGAGCCGCGCTATCTTGATATGCGCGTTCAGTGCTTCGTAGACTTCAACGAGACGCTGGTTGCCGGAGCCCTGGATCAGCACGCGGTGGAACTCCAGGTTGTTCTGCTCGTGAGCCTGCCGGTCCTCGTCCGTCTTCACGGGTTTTCGCAGCAGCTTCAGGAGATCGCGCAGGTGCCGAATCTGCGCCGGTTTTGCCCGCTCCACCGCTTTTTCCGCAGCCAGACATTCGAGTGCGCACCGGACGTCGAAGGTATCCGAGATCTCCGATGAGGTGAGGCTGGCGACGAACGTTCCGCTGCGTGGCTTGATGTCTACCAGACCCTCGGTGGCCAGCTGCTGGATGGCGTGGCGAACGGGCGTGAGGCTGACACCGAGCTTGCGGGCGAGATCGTCCACATTCAGCCGCTCTCCGGGCTTCATCAATGAACCGAGGATCGCCTGGCGGAGCGCCTGATACACCGCGTCGACGGCGCGTTCCCGCTGGATACGCGTAAGTTCCATTGCTATACATCTTAGATGAGCGATGAACTGAACGCGAATATTTCAGATACTCCGTAGTCAGTCAATCCACTACACGGACACAGCACCCACGAAAAACGTGGCGGGAATCGGAACGCGGGCTCGCTTGTGTAGCATGACGCTCTCCCGCTGGTCCGAACGTTGCGAGCACCTGCCGAGTTTCTTTGAGAGTCCCCCAAAAAACTCTCGCATTACAAACTTTCCTGTGCTAGCATTTTTTCCCATGCGACACGTAGCGGTATTACTTATCCTGGCGTTGCCCGCGTTTTGTGCGGATACTGCACTCACGCTGGAGGAGAAAGAGGAATTTCTCAGCACGGCGAAAGTCGCATCCTCCCGCGGGGCGAAAAAGGGGATCGCCATGACGGTGCGGGCCAAACTGAGCGACGGCAACGTCAAACACGACGCGAGCATCCAGCGCATCGAAGAAGAAAAGCCACGATTTGAAACAGACAAAGGAACGGAAATCAATTTCCGGGACAGCTGGCAGTTCAATGTGGCCGCCTACCGTCTTGGCCGCATGCTCGGGCTGCATGACATGATCCCACCCTCCGTTGAGAGACCATTCGAAGGGAGGCGGGGCGCGTGGACATGGTGGATTGAGGACGTGACTATGGACGAGATCGAACGGGTCAAAAAAGGCGAAAACGACCCTGACAGCGACCACTGGGCACGTCAGTACCAGATCATGAAAGTGTTCGATCAGCTCATCTCCAACATGGACCGTAACCAGCAGAACATGCTGTATGACAAGCACTGGAGACTGTGGATGATCGACCATACGCGGGCTTTTCGCGTGCGAACGACGGTTCCGGACCCAAAGGCGCTGCAGCGATGCGATCAAGTTCTGCTGGAGCGAATGAAAGCGCTCAATAAAGACAATCTCACTGACTGTATTGGAAAATACGTGCGACCTCGGGAGATTAAAGGCCTGCTCGCCCGCCGCGATCAGATTCTGGCGACCTTCGAGAAACTCGGCCCGAAGGCCGTGTACGACTACCTGCCGGTCCGGGCAGAACAAGACTACAGGTACATCAGCGCGGTCCCAAAGTCGAGCGGACGCCGTGGTCGATAACGTACGCTGAGCCGTTCTCCAGCACCAGGCAAGCACTTCCACGGCGGCCAAACGGGGCTGACATCCCGATGTCGATAAGCAATACTTTTCCGCCGAAGCGCTGTTCGATTTGACCGTTGGTAGGCGTATGCCCAGTGACAATGTACTTTACGGACTGGGCGGCCAGCACCTGGTCGACATGAGCGGCCAGTTCGTCGCCAGCGGGCTTTGCCAGTCCGCGATACCAGAGCGGACCATCATCGCCAATGATGACGTCGCCCTCCTTGATCGCTGAGAAATCATTCAGTTTTGCCCGGACGGCTTCATTGATCCCGGTGATGCTGGCGGTGGCGAATAGCGGGCTGATTCCCCCGTGGAGAAACAGCGCGTCATTGATGCGCACCACCGTGTTCCGAGTCCGCAGCCACTTCCCATAGCTGCCTTCCGGGCCGAAGGCCATCCGGTGCTCCACCCATCCCAGTGGATGTTCCGCTTCCCACTGCTTCCGGAATTCCCCAGTGGGCTTCGAGGGAAGTGTGCGAATTGTCTGCTCCCAGAGCAGCGTTCGATTTGGCTCGGAATCGGCGGTTCTGAACGCGGCGAACTCTTCCGGCGAAACATACTTCAGGTCGCCGTAAAGGTTCATGGCTTCGTGGTTCCCGATGAGCGTGTGGACCCTCCCGCCAGCCTTCGAGGCCTGCTTCTCCAGCGCCATTAAAAGGTCCATTACTTTGCGCGACTCGGGTCCGCGGTCCAGGATATCCCCGGTCTGCACCAGGTGCGTCTTGCCGCCGCTCCATTTGTCCTTCTTGTCAATCAGGCCGGCAGAACGGAGCAGAGTCTGGAACGCCTCGAAATCGCCGTGAACGTCGCCGGTCGCGACGATTCGCCCGACGCCGGTGAATGTGTCCTGTGGCGGTGCCGCTACTGCAATCGCGGATAAGAAAAGTAAGCCGAATATCAGCATGGCAGGAAGAGAAGCACTGTTGTTCCCTCACCTTCGCGACTTTGGATGCGCATTTCGCCGCCGTGGTCGCGAATAAATTGCCGCGATGTGAACAGGCTCCAGTTTCCTGTAGCCACGCGCCCGTCGGTTACCTGAAAGCCTGGCTGGAAAATGTGCGCCAGCCTGTCCGACGGTATGCCGCGGCCATTATCGGAAATAGAAATTCTCACCCGGCCAGCGTCGACTCCGGTGGAAATGGAAATTCGTCCGACTCCGCCGGTTGCCTGGATGGAGTTGGTGAGTAACACGCTGAATACCGCGATCAACTGCTGTGGACGGCACTGGAATTCGGGCACGGGCTGCAGTTGCATTTCGAGCCGCAACTCGGCATGTTGCTGGATTGCTACGAGGGCGGCCGTCTCCTCGAGAAGCGAGTTTATGCTGGCCATGCGCGTTCCGGCTTCGTCGAGACACGTCAGCCGCTGGATTCTGTTCACCATCATGCGGAGCCGTTCCAGCGACCCCTTTAATGAACGCGCCAGATCCTGTTGCAGCGAGATCAGGCGCTCCTGTTGTTGTGGCGTGGTCGCCGAGAATACGCGCGTCGACAACACCAGCAATGTGTCGATACCGCTGCCCACAGTGCCTACGGGCTGACTGAGCTCGTGCGCCAGCGCGGCTGAGAGTCGAACCATGGTGGTGGAGTTCTCGGCGAGCAGCAGCCTGGCCTGGAGGGATCGAAATTCCTCGGTGGCCTGGAGCACCGACAGATACGATTCGTAGTGCGTGCGGCTCTGTGCGTAGAGGGCTGCGCTGATGGCTGTGGCCGAAGCCACCAGAACGATCAGGAAAATGCGGTGATCGCACTGCCACGCTCCTGCCAGCACCGCTGTGCCAATCGCAAGGGTCTGGAGAGGGAGCAGCGGGAGCGTGGCCACGGCCGCCAGCATCAGCAGGACGGGAGCGACCAGCGCGAAGTCGGTGTCCCCCGAGATGGTCAGCCCCCATCCGGCTGCCAGCCCGGCTGCGGCGGCGCACAGCACTCCGATGGCTCGGTTATGGGCGTATAGCCGGCTCACCCGGACGCTGGTCGCCGAGCCAATTCCTGCCGCCAGGATCACCGCCGCGTGAAACGGGGGTAACAGGCCCAAAAGCCCAGCGAGTCCAATGGCGGTCTCGACGGCAGCCAGATAGCGGAGTCCACGATGAGCAGTGGTCAGGTTCTCCTGGGAGAACCCTTCGCCTTCGTCCAGAGACGGAAGCAGCCAGCGAATGAGAGGTCGGGCGGGAGATGGAATCACTGGCTCACGGATACGGTATTCCCATGGGATAACATAATGGCGCTTCAATAACCTACGCATGACCAGAAGACAATTACTTTTTGCGGGCCTTTCGGCGGTGACGGCGGGTGCCGCGTCGGCTCGCCCTAACGTCGTCATCATTCTTGCGGACGACCTTGGGTACGGGGATACCGGCATGACCGGATGCCCGGACATCCGCACACCCAACATCGATTCCATTGCACGGGCTGGTGTTCGATTTACACAATTTTATGCCAGTGCACCGGAGTGCTCGCCAACACGCACGGCGCTGCTTACGGGTCGATACCCGCATCGCGTGGGAGGGCTGGAGTGCGCCATTGGGGTCGGCAATAACGGGCGCTACGACGAGGCGATCTGGTTGCAGAAGCGTGGTGAACTCGGGCTGCCCGAAACGGAGCTCACGATTGGCAGGCTGATGCGGGGCGCGGGTTACGATACCGCGGCGGTGGGCAAGTGGCACCTTGGGTACCCGGAGAAGTTTTGGCCGAACCGCCACGGGTTCGATTACTGGTTTAGTCTGCTGGGCGGTGGCGCGGATTACTACACCAAAGAGGAATTTAATGAGGGCGTCGGGCAGGTGCACCTGCTGGAAGATGGCCGGCCCGCGCCGTCGAAGCAGTACACCACGGACCTGTTTGCGTCGAAAGCCATCGCATGGCTCAGGACGCGGAGCAAAACGAAGCCATTTTTCCTGTATCTGCCTTTCACCGCTCCACATGTGCCGCTGCAGAATCCCGCTGAGTTCGACGCGGCGACTGGAACCGCCCCGGTTCGCACCAAAGATCGCAAGGCCTATGCCGCGATGGTGGAGCGGATGGATCACTGCATCGGAGACGTGCTCGCGCAGCTGGATGCAATGGGCGTTGCTCAGGACACGCTGGTGATCTTTACCAGCGACAACGGTGGTGAGGCTGCTGCCCGCAACGATCCGTTTCGAGGGAAAAAGAGCTCGGTCTATGAAGGCGGGCTTCGTGTACCCGCGGCAGCCCGGTGGCCCGCGAGAATCCGTGCGGGTCAGGTCACCGACCAGGTCAGCCTGACGATGGATCTGCTGCCAACCGTTCTCGCCGCGGCCGGCATAACGCCGCCGAAGGAGCGCAAGCTGGACGGCATAGATTTGCTTCCCGTTCTCGATGGCCGTGAGAAGTCGCGTTCACGAACCGTGTTCTTTCGCTACAAGCGCGGCGAGAACCGCAGGAAAGCGGTGCGGAAGGGCGACTGGAAATATGCAAACGATTCGGGCAAAGAGGAGCTTTTCGATCTTGCCCGCGATCCGGGTGAGAAGACCGATTTGCTGGCAATGAAGCCGGAGATTGCGAAGGACCTTCGTGCCGAACTGGATCGGTGGGAAGTCGATGTCCGAGCCCCTCGGCTACGCGATTTCCGTCCCTGAGCCGCCGCCGAGCTGTCAGCCCTGTTCGCAGGCGACGCGGGTCTGACGCAGAATTCTGGTAATCAGCCGCTGCGGCCGCTCCGTCATGGCGGTGATGGCTTTGTGTCTAATGCCGGGAAGCCGGAGAATCGCGCACGGGCTGTACATGGCAATCGCGTCGACCGAGCGCGCCAGTGTCACCGATTCATACTCGGCGTACACGGAGTCGCCGGACTTGATCGCCCTCCACTGGCTGTCCGAGCGCCAGAGAACCCCGTGCCCATGGTCGGGAGCCATGAGATCGTTCTTCGAATTGCGGCTGTCGGCGCGCTCCGGATGGCCGCCGTCCGATTCGCGGATTTTGGTGGCATTGTTGGTGACCAGCAGCGTGGGACTCGCGCTGGGGCCTGTCCATCGGAACGCAGATGCCGATTCCACCTCGAATGTGAAATGCATGTCGGGCAGAAAGGGCGCTGGTTTCTCGAGAATGTCGTGGAGCAGCGTTACGACTCGAAGCTGCTTGCCATTGGATGAGACCGGGGTGGCCCGGCATTGGGCGATGTAGGGCGAGTACCAGCGAGTGTACATGTCGTAGCGGAGCAGCGTCCGCTCCAGTGCCTCTGTGGCGGGTACCTTGATCCGGATCGCACCACCCCAGTGGATGATGACGCCTTTTCCCAGCTCCAGTACGCCGTTTGGGCCAGAGGCGTTGACGTTCCAGACGCGCGGCTCGGCGCCAGTCGGCTTAAGCGCGGCCGGTTCGAGCGGCTTCTCCATCTGGGGACGCAGACGGTCGAGGTAAGACTTGTAGTGCGCCGCCGTTTCGGCGTCGAGGGTGGAGGTGCAGGTGGCTGCGGGAATCAAAGTGGCGCCGGCGAGGGCGGAGGCGGAACAGCGAAGCAGAGTACGGCGTGTCAAACCGCTCGCAGGATAGCACGCGTTTTTTCGGTCCTGTGGGTGCAGGGCGGATGCTATCCTGAAAGGAAGTCGGGGCGTAGCGCAGCCTGGTAGCGCACCTGCCTTGGGCGCAGGGGGTCGGGCGTTCGAATCGCCCCGCCCCGACCAAATCTACTCAATGCTTTAGGGCTTGAGCATATCAATCGTAGTCGGGCATCTATCGGGTACATTTGCTCGAACAATAGGCGCAATAACCCAGCCAGTCACCTGCATGCATCCAAAATCGCTTGTTTCGCGACATCCGCTATTCTGAGGCTTTGCGGGTAGTCGCTGCATCAAATCGCAGTTCTCCTGCGGGCCGACTTCAGAGGCTAGCGCGAACGAGCAAACGTGTGAGCATATACTGTTACCTTTGGTATTGCATTGCAACTGTGCGAGAGCATTAGGATAGGGAACTACAATTGCTCACAGAAGATCCTTTGGAACTGGATAGGGCAACTCTTTTGAAGGTGAATGGTGGCGCTCAACATCCCAGAACGCTTTAAGCCAGCGTTGAAGAAAGTGGCATCGCTCTCCGACAACGATGCTGCGGTTCTTCAAGCGGCGTTGGAGCGCTTGCCCGTTGTTCGGAATCCGGAGAAAGCCGCCTCCAGGCTTGCAAGTCATCCGGGAGACCTGACGACCCAAGACGTCGAAAGCATCATAGCGGTTCTTGGCGCGCTAGCCAGCTTGCGTGCCAACTTACCGGTGAGCCCGTCCAAATTTGTAGACGAGCTTTGTGAAGGGCTGCTTGGCTCAAACGTTGTCGAAGAGGATAAAGGAGGCAGCCTGAAACGGCGACTCCTATCTCTTCTTGATACTGAAAGCGTTGTGATAGGAGCTAAGGCGCGGGAGATTCAGCGGGAGCATCAAAACGTTTTCATGGGGGCGCGAGTATACTCGGATCTGCGTCCAGTTTTCTCTGGAGCGGCTCAGTCTATTGCAGGTGCCGTCGTCGTACACAATTTCCGTCTGGCCTATATGTACCAAAATGAGCCGTGCGAGTTGTATGTGGCGATGGACGACGAAGACCTGGACACGTTGCAGAAGGTCATTGCGCGGGCTCAGGCGAAGAGCAAGACAATGACCGATCTAATGAGGCGTGCAGAAATCATCGATTTAGGTCGAGACGACGAGAATTAAGGTAGTGTCTACGAAATATCTGAACTCTGATGCCGATCACGAGAAGCTAAACTCGTGCGTGGATTGGATTCGGGCGTATCCGAAGGACACAGAGCCTGCTTGGGAAGATCCCGCCAACGAGTGGATGCCACACACTAACGCTCCGTATAGCAACGTCCAAGTGCCATTGATACCAGTGTTAGAGGGCGGGATGCCTTGTATCTTGCGGGTTGACCCAGATCAGGCCCACTGGAGTTTCATTAAGCCTCGCGTCGAGAAGGCATCGCCAGAGCGCTTGGCGCTGCGCTTCTTTGGGGGCCTCTTCACTCAGAAGCTTGAGCGCTTTCACGCCACTCAGCCGTCAGCAGAATCTGAAGAAGACCTGTTGGTCGCGGGCCAGAATCTTATTGATCTTCTCGATGAACTTAATGACCTTGCTTACGATGCGGTTGAGGACGACCATGGGCTGATTCGGCCCAGCTACTACAGCATCAAGCACGCGATGCGTTTTTTGCTTCGCCTAGCCCGTAAGTCAGCTCTGTTACGGCCAAACAACATAACTACTGACAACAATGGTGACATTCATATCTCTTGGGGTAAAGGCGATCGAGAGCTTGATTTGATTTGTCCCTACGAAGAGTCTGAACAGCCGTACCTGTACTATTCGAGCGGAGGCCCGAAAGAGTTTGGAGTCGACGCAAACACTGATATAGCCCATATGGCACGTCGCATCCGCTGGGCCGTTCTAGGCGCGTAACGATCAGATGTCGGACAGTCTCGATAGGGAAGGGCCTATTCCTGAAAGTACACGCATTGTTCGAGGTATAAGAGCGAAGTACGCCAAAAACGGGAAGATTGACAAGGCTGCCTTCCTGCCGCGTACGAATGGCAAAGACGACAACGGATTGTCGCTGTCTGAGCCGAAAAATGATAATGCCGAGCAGCTCAGAGTTCGGATGCGGCGCGAACCCGACGACCGCTTCTGCATTCTTACAGCCGCGGAGGTAAGCAGTGTTGCAAGGCTGTAGCGGAACTCGAAATTTTCGCTGCGCCTCGCCCGTGGGACCCCTTTCATGCCCTGATGGTCGGTCTTCCGACCGGCAAAGACCCAGAGTCTAAGGCACTGGCGAACAGACTTGCTGAGCTTTTGGCGGCCAATTCGAGCGAATATCCTCCGCCAGAAGATGATCGCAGTGAATGAGTTTTATAGTGGACCCAGGAATTCAGACCAGACAATAAGCTAAGATTCGGACGGAGTCATTGACAAGGAGCGGTTGATGGCAACGACAAGAAAGACCTATAGTCCAAAGTTCAAAGCGCGGGTTGCCCTGGATGCCCTGCGAGGTGAGAAAACACTGAGCCAGTTGGGCTCTCAGTTCAAAGTACATCCTATTCAGATCGCCAAGTGGCGGAAGCT
>Ga0163150_10003406_pt1 | contig 22429 bp, 16 predicted proteins | sample OliLakLV19P2IB_FD_148628 | JGI IMG/M metagenome (GOLD analysis project Ga0163150, IMG submission 148628) | Freshwater microbial mat bacterial communities from Lake Vanda, McMurdo Dry Valleys, Antarctica - Oligotrophic Lake LV.19.P2.IB | ecosystem: Environmental > Aquatic > Freshwater > Lake >...
CACCCGTCGCGACAGTTGGCTCCCCATCACCGCGGCCATCATGATCCTCCTGACCATCGTGATCCCCTGGTTCATGGGCCCCGAATATCGCTACGGCCCGAACAAAGTGAAGTTCTCCTGGCACATGCTCGACAACGCGTTCAAGACGACCGGCAGCACCATCGTCGGCATCTGGATCATCGTTACCTGGGTCGTCGGCCTCGCCACCGTCATCCTCGCCCCGCTCACGCGCGGCCTCGCCCGAGCCGCCATCCTCACCGGCCTCGGCGTCCTCGCCTCCATCTTCCTTCTCATCGTCGTGTTTCAATCCGACGTCGGCGGCGCGGGGCCCCAATCAGGCATGAGCGAAGGTGAAACCGCGCTCGGCGTTATCTCCGCCATCGCCATCCTCATCATCGCCATCGTCATGCATCTGGCGCGGCGCAGCGGACACAACCAGGCCACGCGCATTATTCAAATCGTCGCCGCATCGATCCTCGCGCTCTGCTCGCTGCTGCTGCTCATCTTCTTCTTCGCGGCGTCGAACTCGATCTTCGCGCAGTACGGCGGGTTCGGCTACAAATCGCCGTGGGGCACGCTGCTGCGCATCGCGTCGATCCTCACCTACGCGGGCTTCATCGTCGCTTCACTGCTGGTCATCTTCGATGCCGTCGGCGGCGGGCGCAAGACGGGTCGATCCACCGCCGCACTGACCGTGCTCTACCTCGTGGCCGTGATCTCCGTGCAGGCGAACGCTTTCTTCGAGGCACAGGCGAAGGAACAGTTCGGGATGGTGTTCTTGAGCAACTGCATGCTGCTGTTGATGGGCGGCACCATATTCATCCTCGGCAGCGGGATCGTGCTGCTGATCGACGGCCTGCGGCGAAGCGGCAGATGAGGCGACAAAACCGTGCCCCACAAGCCCGATGATGAGGTCCGCCGAATCGTCGGGGTATCGGATTGAGAAGGCATACCCCGACGATTCGCAAAGCCTCATCATCGGGCTTGACCATCGACAATCACCGTTAGAAAAGTCTTTGAACCATGAAACACCACACGCTCCTCACCACATCACTCCTCGCCGCGCTCTCCGCCCTGGCGTCAGCCGAGGACAGCAAAATCACCCACTCCTTCCTCGCCACCGGCGGGCAGACCTACATCATCGAGTTCCCCGCGGCGAAGCCCGACGCCAAGCCCGCGGCCGAAGCGCCCAACGATGATGTGGTGTTCGAGGATTTTGAAAAGGAACCCTACGAAGGCTGGACCGCCGAGGGCACGGCCTTCGGCGATGGCCCGATCGAGCTGACGAAAATTCCCACTTATCAGGGCAACGTCAACGGCCAGGGCAAGCGCGTCGTCAATTCGCACAACACCCGCCCCGGCGCCCCCGGAAGCGATGTCACCAAGGCCGACGCCCATACCGGCACGCTCACCAGCAAAGAGCTCACCATCACCCACCGCTACATCCGCCTGCTCATCGGCGGCGGCAACCACGTTGGCAAGACCTGCGTCAACGTCCTCATCGACGGCAAGCCCGTCGCCAGCGCCACCGGCAAAAACAGCAACGCGATGGCGCTGCACCACTTCGACCTGAAGGATTTCGCGGGCAAGAAGGCGCAGATCCAGATCGTCGACCAGGTCGCCGGCGGCTGGGGCAACATCGGCGTGGATCACATCGTGCTCACCAACCGCGCCATCGACGGCGACCCCCGGGAGGCCCGCGCCGACGGCGGGAAGATCGTCTGGCGGTCGCCGCGCAACAGCCGCGACGGCTGGGTGCTCGAAAATGGCAACGTGCTGCTCGCCGTCGGCAAGAGCGGCGACCTGCCCGGCGGCGGCATCGTCGAGGTCACCCGCGATGGGAAAGAAACCATCCGCTACAAGGGCACCCAGAGCGAGGTCGACACCGTGCAGCCCCTGAAGGATGGCGGCATCATGCTCACCGAGGCTGGCGCTAATCCCAGGCTGCTCGAACTCGGCAAGGACGGCAAGATCATCGTCGAGTTCAAATTGAAAACGCAGACCACCAATCACCACATGCAGCAACGCATGTCGCGCAAACTGGCGAACGGCAACTACCTCGTCCCGCACCTGCTCGACAAAGCCGTGCGCGAGTACACGCCCAAGGGTGAGATCGTCTGGGAATGCCCGACCCCCAACTGGGCCTTCACCGCCATCCGCCTGGAGAACGGCAACACCCTCGTCGGCTGCACCTACGGCCACACCGTCGTCGAGTTCGACAAGGACAAGAAGATCGTCTGGCAACTCGAACCCAAAGACGTCGAAGGCGTCAGCGCCCTCAACGACTGCTGCGGCGTGCAGCGGCTGCCCAACGGAAACACCGTCATCTGCGATTACGGCGCCGGCGGAAAAGGCGGCCCGAAGATGATCGAAGTGACGCGCGAGAAGAAGGTGGTCTGGACCTTCAGCGACAAGAGCAACGCCGGCATCCACCACGTGCAGATCCTGGACACCAATGGCAAGCCGCTTGAAGGCGCGCCGCTGCGGTAGAGCCGCCATGAGCGATGCGTCCCCACACGCTGACCGATTGTTTTTCAGAGCCGGGCATTGCATGCCCGGTCGGATGCCAAGGCCCGTCCGCGGGCCGCAGGCATCCGAGTCACCATCGCCCACGCGCTGAACACCGAAGTCACCGCCGATTCGCCGCGCCGATCTCGGTTCGCTCGGCTTGCGCCTTCGCGAACCGACCGGGCGTGCAATGCCCGGCTCTGAAAGGCGAATACAATCCCGCGCATGTCCACCGCGACGCCCGCGCCGCCGGTCAGCCGGTTTCCGACCGACGACTCGCTCTGCGAGACGTGCGGCTACAGCCTGCGCGGCCTCGCCGGCAGCGAGAAGTGTCCGGAGTGCGGCACGCCGCTGGCGGAGTCGGACCCGGCGCGGAGAGTCGGGTTGCCATGGCAGAATAAAATGTCGATGGGGAGTTGGGTGAAGACGACGTGGATGATGGTGTGGCGGCCGCGACAGGTGTTCCGGATACTCAGAATTGGACACGCGGGTGACAAAGAGGATCAACATGCCGCGGCCTTCCTATTGATATTTGCTGTCCTTGCGGGGCTGCTAGCGGTCGTCCTCTGTTTAATCGTGCGAAACGAATGGGGCGTCGGACGCCGGCAGATTCCGCGCCAGACTGTGCCATTCCAAATCGCATGTCTCACTATCGTTGGGAGCGCCGTTGTACTTCTGTCGAGGTTGGAAGCCATTGGCGTGACGCTCGTCGCCAAGCGCCGACAATGGCGCGTCAGCTATCGAACAGCCCGACAAGTGACGTCGTACGCGGCGGTGGCGTGGATTTCAGTCGTCGCGATCAACGTCGTCGTTCTGATGGTTCATAACGACTGGTTTGTTTGGAATCCGTTTCCCACACACTGGGTGAGTCGGGTGTTTTTAGTCGCCATCTTCGCCATCTCCATCCTCTGGTTCGAAACCCTCGTCTGGCTCGGCGTCCGGCAGGTCCGCTATGCGAATTTTGCTGAGCCGCCGGGTGCGGATTTGACGCGGTAACCCCTTCCTAATTATCATCACCCGTGCCGAACGCCGGGCCTGTGCTTTTTGCCGGGCCCCTTCCATCGCATCAGGCGAGGCTAGTCGATCGCCTGAAACCGAATCGTTGCGGCACTTATAACCGGCACGAGCCAGCCGAGGTGAGCCTTGGCCTCGCAGCCGATCAGCCTGTGGTGTGTGCGTTGTGTCGTTCGCACCGCGGGCCGTCTGGGAACCAGACGGATAGATTGACGATGATTCAGCCCGGTTCGATTGTGCTCGCGGTTGCCTCACGCTGGGGTCTTGCGTCGTCCGCAATACTCAACCGATGGGTGGATGCTCATGGTGCGCGACCGCTGCACCCCCTGGCGTTCACTCTGCGGGAGAGTTCCTGACGCCACCCCCGGACGCCCGGAAGCCCGGAAGCCCGGCCCCGGACCCCGAACCCCGGATTCAAAGCCCGAAAGACGCCATTCCTCTTTCGGTTCTTTCCGGGACGCCGCCAGACATCCGTTCCTCAAGGCCCGTCGTTCAATCGCTGATCAGTAAGCCGCCCCGGACCCGATTGCCGGGGGGCAGCGAAGCCCTGTCTCCCGCGTCGAGCCTTCCGCTCAACGCGTGCTCTTCTGGCGACTGCCCTGACAACGCGGGACTTGGTTGGACGTGAAGACGCAAGCGTGAATAGGTAACGTCGCGCGAAGCGAGAGGCGCCATGCCTTTTACTTTGCACTTTGTCCTTTGCACCTCGCCCTTCCCTTCCCCTCTCCCGCCATAGATTGAGAGGGCCGTTACCTTGCAGATGACACTCGTGCTCGCAGAGGTCTCCACCGGCGTGGCCGTCGCGCTGGGACTGGTGGGACTCATCGTCGGCGCCGCCGCCGCCATCGGCCTGGCCAAAACGCTGGGCATCAAAACCATCGCCCAATCCAAACGGGAGTCCGAAGGCCTCATCAAGTCCGCACGCGGCGAAGCCGAGACGCTTCGCAAGCAGATCGAGCTCGACGGCCGCAACGACATCGCCAAACGCCGCGAGGAGTTCGAGGCCGAGGTCGACAAGGAGCGAGAAGGCATCAAGGAGCAGGAACGCCGCCTGACGAAGCGCGAGGACAACCTCGACCGCAAGCTCGACACGCTCACCACGAAAGAAAAATACCTCGACGACCTCGACTCGAAGATCAAGGTCCGCGAGAAGACGGTGGCCGGGAAGGAAGCCCAGCTCGACCAGCTCATCGCCGACCAGCAGAAGCTGCTGGCCGAGTCGGCCCAGGAGCAGAAGCTGATCCTCCTCCGCGTCGCCAAGCTCAGCGAAACCGAGGCGAAGGACCAGGCCCTCGCCATCGTCGAGCGCGAGTGCCAGCACGAGGCCGCCCAGATCATCCAGCGCGTGCAGCAGCAGGCCGAGGAAGAGGCGAAGACCACCGCCCAGAAAATCACCCTCCAGGCGATCCAGCGTTACGCCAGCGAGCACACCGCGGATTCGACGGTCAGCGCGGTCCCCATCACCAGCGACGACATGAAAGGCCGGGTCATCGGCCGCGAGGGCCGCAATATCCGGGCCTTCGAGAAGGCGACCGGCGTCGACGTGATCGTCGACGACACGCCCGGCGTGGTGGTCGTTTCCTGCTTCGATCCGGTCCGCCGGGCCATCGCCGCCGACTCGCTGCGCAAGCTCATCGACGACGGCCGGATTCACCCCGCCCGCATCGAGGAGGTCGTCGAGCAGATGACCAAGGAGATCGGCCAGAAGATCATCAAGTTCGGCAAGGACGCCTGCATCGAGACCAACGTACAGGGCCTGCACCCGAAGATCAGCGAAGCGATGGGCCGGCTGTATTACCGCACCAGCTACGGCCAGAACATCCTGCGCCACTCCGTCGAGGTCGCGTTCCTCTGCCAGGTGATCGCCGATGAACTGGGCTTGAACGGCGAACTCGCCCGCCGCTGCGGCTTCCTGCACGACATCGGCAAGGCGATGGACCACGAGATGGAAGGCGGCCACCCCGCCATCGGCGCCGACTTCTGCAAGAAGCTCGGCGAGAACGAGGCCGTCCTCAACGCCATCGCCGGCCACCACAACGACATCCCCTCGACCACGCCCTACACCCCGATCGTCATGGCCGCCGACGCCATCAGCGGGGCAAGGCCCGGCGCCCGCCGCGAGACGCTGGAGAAATACATCAAGCGCCTCGAGCAGCTCGAGCGCATCGCCATGGACATGAAAGGCGTGCGCCAGGCGTTTGCCATCCAGGCCGGCCGCGAGGTGCGCGTGATTGTCGACCCGGACAATGTGGACGATGTGAACTGCACGTACATCGCCCGCGACATCGCCAAGCGGGTCAGTGAAGAGATGACGTTCCCCGGCGAGATCCGCATCACCGTGCTGCGCGAGATGCGCACGGTGGAGTACGCGCGGTGAAGCCGCTTGCGGCTTCGCGCAAAAACTGAATCGCGAGCCGGGCCGTCCGCGGCCCGGTTTTCTTTTTAACGCAGCAGTCGCGGCCGGTATGATGAAACCGTGTTCGTCGCACATGGCGTCCAAGTCGCGTTCCTTTGGAGGCTCAAGCCATGCGGTCTCCTCTTTTTCGGGTGTTCATCCTTGTTCTGCTCGCGGCATCGCCGCCCTCATCGGCAAGCGCCGACGACGCCGACGACCTCTATCGCTCCGTCTTCGAGCCGAAGGTGAAACAGGCGTTGTCGACGCCCGATCGAAAGGATGATGTCGCCGTCGCGGCGGAACTGCTCGCCGCCGCCCGCCAGCAGGCCGACCTCTCGCAGTTGGCGAAGCTGCTGGCGAACAAAGCCTACGACCTGACAGCCCGTGAGCCGTTCGGTTTGGCGGTGGCCGGTGACGCGCTGATGCTGCTCGTGGAGCTCGACAAGGAGCGCCGCGGGGAACTGCTCGACAAGCTCGTCGACGTCCGGCAACGACAACTCATCACCGCGCGGGCCGATGCGAAGACAGCGGCGGCCGACGGACTCGTCGACGCCCTCCTGCTCATCGCGAAGCCGAAGGTGGACGCGAAGGATTTCACCGCTGCTTTGCCGTTCTATCGCCGGGCCGTCACCGCTGCGACGCAAGGCAAATCAGACCGTGTCACCGAGTTGAAGATCACCCTTGAGACGCTCCAGCGGCAGCAGAAGGCGATGGAACAGGTCAGCCGCCTGCGCGAGCGCCTGCTCGCCGACGCCAACGACCTCGCCGCCATCGACGAGCTGGTCCGGCTGTACATCATCGACTTCGACGACGCCGAGGAAGCCTCGACCTACGCCGCCCGCGGAAAGGACAGCGCGATCAAGGAGCTCACCGGCCTGGCGATGAAGACTGTCACTGACCTGACTTCCGATGAAGCGCTGCGTCTCGGCGACTGGTATCGGTCGCTCGCCGCCTCCATCACCGATGACCGCAAGCGGACGCCGCTCCTTCGCGCGAAGGAGTGTTACCAGGCGGCGCTGGAGTCACCCGCGACAACCGAAATCCATCGCCGTAAGGCCGACTTGCTCGCCAAGGAAATCGAGGGCAGCATGAAGAAACTCGGGATCGGCGCGGAGGTAAAGCCTCCCGAGCCGAAGGCGGCGGAATCGCAATGGATCGACCTCATTCGTCTCGTCGATACTGCCAAGGGCGTGCCCGGCGCCCAACTGAGCATTGATCGAAAAGGCGCGCTCGTGCACCGCGCAGAGAGTGGTGAGTCGTGGATCAGGGTGCTCCTCCAGCAAAGCGGTGCCTATGAATGGCGCATCAAATTCGAGCACAAATCGGATGGCGGCTACCGATTCGTGTTTCCAGTCAACGAACACAAGGCATGTTTATTGGTCGTCGGTGGGCAGACAACTTTCGTCGAGTCAGGGCAAGTTAATAGCCGCGATCCAGCTAATCGCGCAGATTTCCGTGTTGACAAAGGCAGTATTTATAACTTCCACATCATCGTTCGCCCGGACGCCGAGAAGTTTTCGCTGACGCTGAAAGTAGATAATAAAGTGCAGATTCAAACGATGATTGAACTCGCGAAGCTAGGGCACAATGAAGGCGGCTTCGCTCTCAATCAAGGAACCACGCACACGATTTTTCACGAGGTCAAGGTGCGCGCCCTCAAGGGCGGTGAGATCACGGTGCCCGACTCGCTTCAGCCAAAAAAGCCGTGATGATCGCTTGCAACCTGCGGCGTCGAACGTTCAACTAGGGCGATGAGTGACGCCCAGACATTCAGCCCCGCCCGCTACGACAACCCCGCCTTCTTCCGCCGATGCGGGCGCTCCGGCCTGAAGCTGCCCGCGATCAGCCTCGGCTGCTGGCACAACTTCGGCACCAACGCGGATGCCGACAACGCCCGGCAGATGCTCTTCACCGCGTTCGACCACGGCGTCACCCACTTCGACCTCGCCAACAACTACGGCCCCGTCCCCGGAAGTGCGGAGGAGCGAGTGGGCGGCATCATCAGGGACTCGTTCGCTGCGCACCGTGACGAGTTGATCATCTCCACGAAAGCCGGCTACCTGATGTGGCCCGGCCCCTACGGCGAGTGGGGCGGCCGCAAGTACCTGCTCGCGTCGCTGGATCAATCGCTCAAGAGCCTCGGCCTCGACTACGTCGACATCTTCTACAGCCACCGCTTCGATCCGGACACGCCGCTGGAAGAAACGATGTTCGCCCTCGACACCGCGGTGCGCCAAGGCAAGGCGCTGTACGCCGGCATCAGCAGCTACAACGCGGCCCAGACCGCCGAGGCCGTGCGCATCTGCAAGGAGAACCGTTTCGCGCCGCTGCTCATTCACCAGCCCAACTACTCGATCCTCAACCGCTGGATCGAAATGAAGGGGCTCATCGACACCTGCGATGAGCACGGCCTGGGCATCATCGCCTTCTGCCCGCTGTATCAGGGTGTGCTGACCGACAAATACTTAAACGGCATCCCGAAGGACTCGCGCGTCTCCGACCCGCACGGGTTCCTCAAGCAAAAGACGCTCACTGATCCGCTCATCGCCGCGGTGCGCAAGCTGAACGACCTCGCGCAGCAGCGCGGGCAGACGCTGGCGCAGATGTCGCTGGCGTGGGTGCTGCGCGACCCGCGCGTGACCACGGCGCTCATCGGCGCGAGCAAGCCGCAGCAGATTATCGACAACGTCGCCGCCCTGAAAAACGCCGCCTTTTCCGCGGAAGAATTGAAGCAGATCGATTCGATCGTCGGTTTGCTTGACCTGGGCAGGAGCCCGTGGGCATCGGGAGAATGAAAAACGAGCCGCGACGCAACGCGTCGCGAACGCGCCCAATCAGCCCCAACGCGCCCGTTGCGCCGGCACGCTCCAATCCGCGACGTCCCTGCTGCAATGAACCTCCACCGAGTTCCCAGGCGTCCGCGACGCGTTGCGTCGCGGCTCGAAGCGTGCCACTGATGTCCACCCCGCGCGGAAACCTGATCATCATCGGCGCCAGCGCCCGCGCCGCGGCACAGTCCGCGATCCGCGCCGGCTACGCGCCGTGGTGCATCGACCTCTTCGCCGACCGCGACCTGCAAGCGATCGCGCCGGTTAAACGCTGCCCGCGCGAGACGTGGCCGCGCGGCGTTCTCGACCTGCTCAAGGAGGCGCCGCCGGGCCCCGTGTTGTTGACCGGTGCGATGGAAAATGAGATCGACCTACTCACAATTATTGAGCGCGACCGACCGCTGCTGTGCGGCTCGTCCTCCGCGGTGATGCGGCTGCGCTCGCCCCGGTCCGCGTTTCATGCCCTGTCCGACGCGATGGCGCGGTGGTGCGGCACGATGCACTGGCGCGAGGGCCTCGTGAACTGCCCCGCGCTTCACTGGGACGATGATGTCAACACGTCGCTGCCGGATCACTGGCGGCGGTTCCTGGTGACCCACACGGACCGAAGGATTCAGTTCCTCATCAAGCCGCGACGCAGCGCTGGCGGCCGAGGGATTCGCTGGTGGTCGCCCGGCGACGACGTGGGCGTCGGAGAATACGTCCAGCAGTATGTTCCGGGACGATCGCTCAGCGGCGTTTACTTCGCGAGCAACGGCGCGGCCCGACTTTTGGGCGTGACAGAGCAACTCATTGGCGCCGAGAACTTCGGCGCGCAGACACGCTTCACCTGCGTCGGAAACATTTATCCAGCCGGGACGACCGACGATGTCTGGCGGCAGTTCGCCTGTGTCGGGCGGGCGGTCACGGAATGGTCCGGGATCGAGGGCATTTTTGGCATCGACGCGGTTCTTCCCGAACGTGATGACGCGAGCTATCCCCTGAACCGCGACAGGATTCACATCGTGGACATCAACCCGCGCTACCCCGCGTCGGCCGAACTGCTTGAGCACGGCGCACCCGGCGTGAGCGTGCTCGACCATGAGATGGTGAGCTCGCTTCAAGCGCGGACCGATCGAGCGGCGGAAGTTTTCATCGGCAAGGCGATCGTCTACGCCATGAGCGATTGCAACGTCGTCGACCTTGCCGCCGAGTCCGATCGCGGGCAGTTCGCTGACATCCCGCGGCCCGGTGAAGCCATCGCGCGCGGGCATCCCATCTGCACCGTCCTCGCCGAGGCCCCGACGCGCGACGCGTGCTACGCCGGTTTGCGTCGGATGGCGGAGAAGGTCTACACTCGCCTGCATCCCGCATGACACAGGCGACGCGCGACAATGCGATCGGCATCAGCGACGAGCTGCGGCGCGACCTGGCGCTGGTGCTGCCGGAGGTGCGGGCGGTCGGTGGGATGAAGCGCGCGGAGGCGCAAGCGTGGGTCGGAGGACGCGCGGCGTCTGTGGAGGACGCGGTGACGTACGCAGCGGAGTTGCTGCGCGGGAGCGCGGCACCGGCGATCGTGGGGTTGAACGGGTTGACGCTTGAAGCGGTGCGCGAGGCGGTGGCGCTGGCGGAAGCGGCGCGGGCGAGATTGTTGCCGATGCCGCTGGGCGATCCGCTGTCGATGCGCATGAGCGTGACGCAGGCGGCGACGCTGGGGCACGCGATGTCCGCCGACTTGCGCGTGGTGATTCAGGATGGCGCGCGAAAGGCGAATGCGATCGAAGCGCTGATCGCGGAGCGCGTGCCCAACGCGCTGTTCATGCCGGGCGACCTCGGTGCGCTCCTGCAACTCCGCGCGACGGTGCGCGAGCAGGGCGCGGCGGCGATCACCAGCACCACGGCACTGCCGGTGAAGCACGTGGTGATTCCGCTGCCGGCCGACACGGACCCGCGCGTGATCGGTCAGTGGCACCGGCTCGCCGCAGACCTCCAGCGGGCGGTCCGCGTGTCGGCCATCACCGTCCCCGATCTCACCAAGGTGGCGAATCTTCGCGGTGCCCTCGAAGTGATCACCTGGCAGACCGGCCTGTCGTGCGCCACCGGCGGCGTTGATTTCGCGGACGGCGCGCCGCGGCCTAGTGCGGCGGCGGCCACGCTGATCCAACGCGGGGGGATTGATCTCGCGGTTGACACCGGCTGGCGTCCGTTGCCCGTTGAACTCGCAAGCCAATGCGCGCATCGCATTCGAATCGGGATCGAGGCGGATGCGAGCGCGGACGTTTCCTTTGTGACGCCGGGGCTCGCCGCAGGGCTGCGGGCCCGCGTCATGCGCTTCGATGGCGTCATCCTCTGGTTGTGCGATGACCCGGCCCCAGCGGCGGGCGCCGTCGACGACCCGGCGGTGTCGTTGCTGCGGCGGTGGATCGACGAGGTGCGTTGACGGACCCTTGCACGGGAGTGCGTGTGCTTTGTGGATACGTTGATCTGATGAGTGAAATGCTCCGCATCACGAACGGCCGCGTGTACGACCCCGCCAACGGGATCGACGGCGCGGTGCGCGACATCTGCATCGTCGATGGCCGGATCGTCGCTAAGTTTGATGACGCGGTGCGGCCCGGGTCCGTCAGAACCATCGATGCCACCGGCATGGTCATCATGCCCGGCGGCGTCGATATCCACTGTCACATCGCGTCCGCTTCCGTGAACCGCGCCCGCGCGATGCTCGGCGAGGAGCACGCGACGCATGTACACAAATGTTCCAAGCGGTGCGAAGCCGCGAGCGGCTTGCGCGCCGGCACCGGACACCTCACGCCCTCGACTTTCCTCACCGGCTACCGCTACGCCGCCCTCGGCTACACCACCGCCATCGACGCGGCCGTCTCCCCCACCGGCGCCCGCCAGACGCACCTCGAGCTCGACGACACGCCCAATCTAGACGCCGGGTTTTTTCTCCTCGTCGCCAACCACGCGAAGCTCATCGAGCTGATCGGCCGCAACGATGAAGAGGGCGCCATCGCCTTCATCGCGCAGCTCGTGCACCGCACCGGGGCGCTGGGCGTCAAGGTGGTGAACCCCGGCGGCGTCGCGTCGTGGCGGGCCGATGCGACGCAGCATCTCGTGAGCACGATCGATTCGCCGGTTGCCGGGGCGGGCAACGTGACGGCTCGGCGCATCCTGCACACCGCCGCCGCCGCCGCCGAGCGACTGCAGTTGCCGCACCCGCCGCACGTCCATTGCAATCGTCTCGGACTGCCGGGAAACGTGGCGACGACGCTCGACACGCTCGCGGCGCTCGCCGGCCGGCGCGTGCACCTGACCCATCTTCAGTTCCACAGCTACGGCGAAAGCGACAAGGGTGAGTTCACCAGCGAGGCCGGCAGGCTCGTTAATTACATCGACGCACACCCGCTGGTCACCGCCGACGTGGGCCAAGTCATGTTCGGCAGCGCGATGACCCTCACCGCCGACACGCCGCTGGAGTATGTGCTCTGGCAGATCACCGGCCGGCGGGCGAGCAGCCCGTATGTCTCGATCGAGAGCGAACTCGAAACCGGCTGCGGCCTGATGCCCATCGAATACAGCGACAAGAATTACCTGCACAGCCTTCAGTGGGCCATCGGGCTCGAGCTCATGCTCACGGCGAAGAACCCTTGGCAAATGCTGCTCTCGACCGACCACCCCAACGGCGGGTCGTTCCTGACCTACCCGCGCATCATCGCGGCGCTGATGAGCAAAACCATCCGCGACGAGCAGATCGCCAGGGCCAACCCGCGCGCGATGCGGAACTGCCGGCTGCGCGACCTCACCCGCGAGATGACGCTGTCGGAGGTCGCCATTCTCACCCGTAGCGGACCGGCCCGCGCGCTGGGGCTTACGCACAAAGGCCACTTGGGCGCTGGGGCGGACGCGGACATCACGGTCTATGATCAGGGGCTCGCCGGCTCCAGTTCCGGGTGCGGAGGCGGTGGCGACTGGCAGAAGATGTTTGAGTCGCCGCGGTACGTGATCAAGGGCGGGAAAACCATCGTGAGCGATGGGGAATTGCGCGAAGCCGCAAGTGGCTTGAGGTTGCGGGCGAAGGTCGATGCGGATGAACGCGGCGAGCGCGAAGTGCGCGACTGGTTCGATTCGCACGGCAGCTACAGCGTGACGCAGTTTGGCATGCACCCGTTTGAGCGGGAGCGGATGAAAGAGGTGTGAGACCCCACGCACGGGAGTGCGCGGGCTTTACGGCGCGTTGGGATTTAAGGGCGGTTTTCTACATGGAAAACGTGGCGGTCATCAAGGACGTGGCGAAGGTGTACCAGAAGGGCAGCGCCCCGGCGGTCTACGCGCTGCGCAAGGTGTCGCTGACCATCCCGCGCGGGCAATACATCGCGATCATGGGGCCGTCCGGCAGCGGCAAAAGCACGCTGATGAACATCCTCGGTTGCCTGGATCGGCCGACCAGCGGCAGCTACTTCCTCGCCGGCCGCGACGTCGCCCAGATGAACGACACCGACTTGAGCAAGGCTCGCGGCGAGCACATCGGCTTCGTCTTCCAGGCGTTCAACCTGATCCCGGAGCTTACCGTCGAAGAGAACGTGCAGGTCCCGCTCTTTTATCAAAGCGTGCCCAAGCTCGAGAGCCGCCAGCGGGCTCACGAGGTACTCAACCTCGTCGGCCTCGGCGATCGGCTCGGGCACAGGCCCTCCGAGCTCTCCGGCGGGCAGCAGCAACGCGTCGCCATCGCCCGCGCCCTCATCACCAACCCCAGCATCCTGCTCGCCGACGAGCCGACCGGCAATCTCGACAGCGTGACCGGCGAGGCGATCCTTTCGCTCTTCGACAATCTCCATCGCAAAGGCCTGACCATCATCATGGTCACCCACGACGATTCCGTCGCCGACCGCTGCCAGCGCGTGGTGCGGTTGAAGGATGGCAACATCGACCGCGATGAATCGGTCGATCGATTGCGCCCCGCCGCGGACGCCTTGCCTTTGCATTGATGGAATGAAGGAAGCGAGCGCGTCGGGGCTCACACGGCTGCCGGCTTGCGCGGCGCGAAGATGCGCACGCAGTTGCGGCCCGCTGCTTTCGCGGCGTAGACGCCGCGGTCGGCGGCCTTGAGCAGCTCGTCGACACAGCGGAAGAAAGTGCCGTCGTGCGTCGCGGCCCCGAAGCTCGCGGTGATCGAAAGTGCCTTCCCGTCATCGCACAGAACGACCGTCGACGCAATGACCTGCCGTAGCTGCTCGGCCTGCCGGGCGGCGGTGACGCGGTCGGTGTTGGGCATCACCACCGCGAACTCTTCGCCGCCGTAGCGGGCGACCAGCGCACCGACCGGCGCCCCCCGCTTTAAGGCAGCGGCCTGCTCGACGAGCACGCGGTCGCCCAGTTGGTGGCCGTAGGTGTCGTTAAACTTTTTGAAGTGGTCGGTGTCGAGGAACAGCACGCTCAGCGGCCGGCCGGTCTTGGCCACCAGCTCGAACTGCTCCTTCATCCACTCGTTGAAAAACCCGCGATTGGCGACGCCGGTGAGCGAATCGGTGGTGGCCTTGGTGAAGAGCTGTTGGTTCCGCTGCTCGAGCTCGTTGGTCTGCTGGCTCTGCTGGAGGCTGAGGTTCATCAAGGCCTCGTGAGCGCTGGCGAGGATCTGCGACGGGTTGCCGAGGTTGCCGGTGGGCAGGTCGAAGAGGCGCCGCATCTCGACAGTGTTCTTGTGGATCTCGGTGAGCAGCGGCTCGGCCTGGGCCCGCTCCAGATTGAACCACGATTTGGCCTGCTGGTAATAAAGCTCCAGCGATTCACCGGCGGATTCGAGGATGAACACGTCGGCCACGCGGTTGCCCAGGGCGACGACCTGCACCATGGGGAGCAGCTCGGCCGGGCCCGCCTCGGGGTTCTCGTGGAACCGGATCGGCGCCAGAAGCAGCGGCGGCAACTTCCACTTGGCGGCCAGCTCCGCGCCGACCTCCGCGTGGTCCATGCCCAGATGGGTGCGCTCCATGGCCACCAGTTTGCGGTGATCATTGTGGGCTTCCGCGATCATGTCGAGGTAGTCGACATCCAGCGCCTGCGACATCGCGAGCAGCCCCAGGTCCTGTAGCAGGCCGCCGAGGAACGCCTCCTCCTGCTGAAGAATCCCGATGCGCGGGGAGAGCGTTCGCGCCGCGACGGCGGTGTAGAGGCTGCGCTTCCAGTAAGCGACATGATCGAAGCCTTCCTCCGCGCGGGTCGAGCGGAGGTTGCCCACCAGCGTGAATCCGAGCGCGAGGGTCTTGATGCTGTTGAGCCCGAGGACGACCAGCGCGTGGGTGATGGTGCTGATCGACTGGGTCTGGCCGTAGAAGCTCGAGTTGACGGTCTTGAGGATCTTCGATGAGAGGGCGGGGTCGTGGCTGATGGTGTGGGCGATCTGCTTGATGTCGACGTCGCGCCGCTGCACGAGGTCGATCACCTCCAACGCGATCGTCGGCAGGCTCGGCAGCCGCGGCGATTGCAGCACGCGATTCATCAAATCTTCGTTCACGAATGACCCCACTGACGGATCGAGCCGCAATCGCCGCCGGTCGAATGACCGCCGTGTCGCGCGTCGCACTCCGGTAGTGTCATCGTCGTCATCGGCCTCGAACTTGACCGCTGGGCACGCGGAATCGGTCGGTTTTACCGCAAGAAAGTGGGCATTATCGGGCCGCGCGATCGCCGTCTTCTGCCCAGCGCACCTTGAGTTCGTGCTCGACCTGAAGCAGGTCGAGCACCCGGCCGGCGACAAAATCGACGAGGTCATCGATGGTCCGCGGCAGCATGTAGAACCCGGGCGAGGCGGGGCAGATGACCGCGCCGGCCTCGGTGGCGGCGGCCATGTTGCGGATATCGATCAGGCTCAGCGGCATCTCGCGGTGCACGAGGACCAGCCGGCGGCGCTCCTTGAGCGACACGTGGGCCGCCCGGTGCAGCAGGTTCTGCGCCGAACCGGTCGCGACCGCCGAGAGCGTGTTGGAGGAGCACGGGATGATCACCATGCCGTCGTGTTGGAACGAGCCGCTGGCGATGGGAGCGCCGACGTCCCGATAATTGTGCAGGACCAGGTTGGCGGGCACTTCGCTCTGCCCCGCCAGCGCCGGCAGATTGACCCCTTCCATGCCCAGTTCGTCATGAAGGAGACGCTGCCCCAAAGGCGTGACCACGAGGTGCGTCTCGACGCCCGATTGCACGAGCAGCTCGACGAGCCGCTTCGCGTAGGCTGCGCCGCTGGCGCCACTGATGCCGACGATGATGCGCTTGGGCATGGCAGGTCCTGTCGCGGTTGACGTGCGATTCTAGGCACGGCGCTGCGGATCGCACCGAGCCGCGAAGCGAGCGGCAGCCGGGAACGCCTTGCATATCGCGGCTTCCGCACGCTTACGCGTGGCGGCTCTGACAACACTGCTTCAAATCAGCGCCGCCGCCGGCCGCTCGATGCCGCACTTCTCGCAAATATGCCCGACCAGCGCATCGTGCAGCCGGCGCGAGACGGGACCGAGCCGGCCGCCGCCGATTGTCTTGCCATCGACCGACGCCAGCGGCGTGACGTGCGAGGTCGTGCCGCAGACGAACGCCTCATCAGCGCTAAGTAGGTCTGCGACGGTGAAGGTCTGCTCGCGCACGGAGACGCCGATCTGACGGGCGAGATCGAGGAGCACGGCCCGCGTGATGCTGCCGAGGATGAACTGGTCGGCCGGGTGCGTCCACAATTCGCCCTCCCGCACAATCATCACGCTGGTCGCCGTGCCCTCGGTGACGACATCGCCGCGGTGCAGAATAGCTTCGTAGGCCCCCTGCTCCTCGGCCTTCTGCTTGGCCATCACGTTGGGCAGCAGCATCAGCGACTTGATCGAGCACTGGTGCCATCGCAAATCTTCGTGCAGGATCGCGGTCTTCGGCTGCGGCATGGCGGCGGGGTCGAACTTCAGCGCGGAGTAGGCGATGACGAACATCGTGGGCTTCACCGAAGCGGGCGGGAACACGTGCTTGCGCGGAGCGCTGCCGCGGGTGATCTGCCAGTAGACGATGGCGTCGGACATGTTGTTGCGCTGGAGCAACTCGTCGCTGATGTGTCCGAGCCGCGCGACCTCGGCCGGCTCCTCGATGCGGATTTGTGCGAGGCTGCGCTGGAGCCGGCCAATGTGTTCCGCCATCGCGAAGGGCCGGCCGGCGTAGTAACGGGTCACTTCATACACCCCGTCGGCGAACATCGCGCCGCGGTCCTCCAGGTCGAGCTTCGCCTGCGAACGGGGCAGGAACTGACCGTTGAGCCAGACGTATCGTTCGGTGTCGGACATGGGTGGTAGATTAGCAGGAGACGGCCGGGAGTCGGCAGTAGAAGCTCTGAAGAACTTCTGAATCTAACGCAAAGGCGCAAGGGCGCAGAGATCGCAGAGAAGAATCACGTTGAAACCAACGGTTTTTTCTCGGCGGACTTTGCGTCCTTTGCGCCTTTGCGTTCGTCTTGAGGTTATTCAGTGGTTCCAGTAGGCAGTAGCAGGGGATAATGCGTTCGTTCGCACCGCGTCCGTTATCATCGTGTCGAACGTCGCCGACCGAGTGGTCTTTCCGACTGCCTACTGCCGACTGTCTACTTCCTTATGAACCTCACCCGCCTGATCCTCCGCGAACTCGCCCACCGCAGAATCAACGCGCTGCTTGCCTTCCTCGGCGTGGTCGCGGCGGCGGCGTGCCTGACCGCGGGCATGACGCTGCTGCGCGGGCACGATGTTGAGACCGACGAGATTCTTACAACGGCCGCGGAGAAAACGAAGGCCCGCGTCACCGAGCTCACCGACGATTATCGCAAGATCGCCCTCGAGCTGGGATTCAATGTTTTCATCCTGCCGGCCGACTCATCGCCGAGCGATGCGGTGCCGCGCGAGATGCCGTACGACCACGTGAAGAAGCTGGCGGGCGCGGGCATCATCACCATCGAGCATCTGCTGCCGAGCCTGAGCGCTTCGGTGTTCTGGCAAGAGCAGAAGCAGCAGGTCACGCTCACCGGCATCCACGGCGAGGTGGCGATTGAAGGGAAGGCGAAAGGCAAGAAGAAGCAGCCGCTGATCCAGCCGGTCGAGCCGGGACAGATCGTGCTCGGGTTTGAAGTGGCGAAGCAGACGGCGCTGAAGCCGGGCGACAAGGTCGCGCTGCTCGGCGAGGCCTTCACCGTCAGCAAAGCGCACCCCGCCCGCGGCACCAACGATGATCACACGGTGTGGATCGACCTCGCCGCCGCCCAGAAACTCCTCGGCAAGGAAGGCCGGATCACCGCGATCCAGGCGATCAACTGCCTCGCCCCCAACTGCCACCCCGACGCCACCGGCATCCCGTCCGTCTCGCAGGAGATCGCCAAGGTGCTGCCCGATACCAAAGTCGTCATCGACATGGCCAAGGCCCGCGCCCGCATCGACAACCGGGTCCGCGCCATGGAGGAGGCGAAGGCGGCGATGGACGCCGAGGCGGCCCGGCGCGCGGAACTGCGCGGGCAAATGAGCGCGTTCACCTCGATCCTCGTGCCGGTGGCGATCGCGGGCTGCGGCCTGTGGGTCGCGGTGCTGGCCTTGACCAACGCCCGGGAGCGGCGCGGCGAGGTGGGCATCCTGCGGGCGCTGGGCCTTAGCGCCGCGTCCATCATCGCCATGTTCCTCGGGAAGGCGATGGTCATCGGCCTGCTCGGAGCCGCTTGCGGCTTCGCGCTCGGCATCGCCATCGGCGCGGGATTCACCCGCGTTGAAGTAACGCAACTCGTCGACCCCCTCGCGCCGCGGATCGTCCTCCTCGGCGTGCCGCTGCTCGTCGCCTTGGCGAGCTGGCTGCCGTCCATGCTCGCCGCGCAGCAGGACCCGGCGACGGTGTTGGGCAAAGATTAATCGCCCGCCGACAACTGGCTTCAGAACGGATCCACCACGGATAACACGGATCGCACGGATGGGACAGGTGCATCAAAACATGACTTTATCCGTGCCGTCCGGTGTTATCCGTGGTCAACTTTCTTCGCGTCGAGCCCGCTTCCCAATGAAAAACGGCAGCCGCGAGGCTGCCGTCTTCATTCGTGGGTCTTGCGATGGTCGCAATGCGGTCGAGAGGATTTGAACCTCCATGGGTTTTACCCCGCCAGCACCTCAAGCTGGTGCGTCTGCCAATTTCGCCACGACCGCGTGGGCACCCTGGGCGGTGCGAGATTCTACGGACGGAACAGTATAGAAAGTCAACCGCCGTTGTCGAACGGGTGGTCCGTGCCGAATTGATGTAGATTATTCGCCCTTTGGAGAACCCGCCCATGGGCGTCAAAGTCTGCAAGTTCGGCGGCACCTCACTCGCCGATGCCAATCAAGTCCGCAAGGTGCAGGCGATCATGCTTGCCGACGCGGACCGCCGGTACATCGTGCCGTCGGCCCCCGGCAAGCGCACGAGCAAGGATCAGAAGATCACCGACCTCTTGTACCTCTGCGCCAGCCACGCGAAGCAGGGCCTGAAGTTCGACGAGGTCTGGTCGATCATCGCCGAGCGCTACCGCGAAATTGTGCGCGACCTGGGGTTGAAGCTGAACATTGATGCCGAGCTCGCGGACATCAAGTCGCGGATCGCCACCGCCGGCACCCCCGATTATGCCGCCAGCCGGGGCGAATACTTGAGCGGGCTGATTGTCGCCGCCCTGCTCGGCTGGGAGTTCATCGACGCGGCCGAGGTGATCTTCTTCGACTCGCGCGGCCGGCTCGACGCCGCGAAGACGCAGGAGATCCTCGGTGCCCGGCTGGCGAGATCGAAGAATGCCGTGATCCCCGGCTTCTACGGCTCGACGCCTCACGGCGAAGTGAAAACCTTCTCGCGCGGCGGGTCGGACATCAGTGGCGCCATCGTCGCTGCCGGCGCTCACGCCGACATCTACGAAAACTGGACCGACGTCTCCGGCCTGCTCATGGCCGACCCGCGCGTCGTCGACAACCCCAGGCCCATCGACGCCGTCACCTACCGCGAGCTCCGCGAGCTTGCATACATGGGCGCCACCGTGCTGCACGATGAAGCGATTTTCCCCGTCCGGCAGGCGGGGATCCCCGTCAACATCCGCAACACCAACCGCCCCGACGACCCCGGCACCTTCATCACCCCCGACGCCGGCCCCGTCGCCCACAAGGGCACCATCACCGGTCTCGCCGGTCGCAAGGACTTCACCGCCCTGACCCTCTACAAGGCGATGATGAACACCGAGGTCGGCTTCGGCCGGCGGCTGCTCAGCGCGCTGGAAGACCACGGCATCAGCTTCGAGCACGCCCCCACCGGCATCGACACCATGAGCGTGGTCATCGCCGACGCCCAACTCGATGGCAAGCTTGAGAAGGTGCTCGAGCAGATCAAGGTCGACTGCGAGCCGGATTCGATCGAGGTGTTCCCGCACATGGCGCTGGTCGCGGTCGTCGGCCGGGGCCTGGCGCGGACGCCGGGCATGGCGGCGAAGACCTTCGCGGCGCTGGCGGAAGTCGGCGTCAACATCCGCATGATCGACCAGGGCTCCAGCGAGATCAACATCATCGTCGGTGTCGATTCGGGCGACTTCGAGAAGGCAATGCGGGCGATCTACAAGTCGTTCGTCGGGTGAGAGGGACAGCCGCAAAAAGCCGCAAAAGGCGCAGAAGGGGATGGCCACCAAAAGGCACAGAAGGCACAAAGGGGCAATGGAAAGTTCATCCAAGCCCGATGATGAGGCCCTGCGAATCGTCGGGGCAGGCATCGCCTTTGAATCAATACCCCGACGATTCGAGGACTCATCGTCGGGCTTGAGCGTCGTCCTTATTCCTTTCCTTTTTGCGTCTTTTGTGACATTTTGTGGCCATCCCTTCTTCGGCATCCGCGGCATTGATTCTTCGCGGCCGCACGCTCACTACAATCCCCGCATGACCGCCCTCGATACACGCATGGAAGCGGCGAGCGAAGCGCTCGCGCGGATGGATTACCTCGCGACCGAGACGCTCTGCGAAGAGGCGCTGGCGCAGGCAAAAGCCACACAGGACTGGGCCTACTACGGCCGCATCCTGCTGCCGCTTCAGGAGTGCCGCCGGCAGCGGCGCATGATCGCCGCCGAAGGCGTCATCCGGCTGGGCACCAGTTCGCTGGGGCACGGCCCGGTGATGTGGCCCAAAGAGTTCGCCGCCGGCTGCGTGGTGCTGACACACCCCCACCACTCGCTGCACGCCGCCCGCCTGTGGCAGGAGATCCGCGCCTGCCGGCTGTTCGGGGAGGTGTTGATGGCGGATAACAATGTGGGCGATGCGACCTGGCGGGTGCGCACGTTCTGCGAGCCGGACGTGGTCGTCGAGATTCTCGCGCCGCCAACCGATTGGCGTGACCGCTGGTTGACACCCGTGCGGGAAGCGCAGTCTGCCGAACCGGGAGCATCGCCGCGCGGTATCAAACCTACCCCCGCCGACTGGTTCATCGATGCGTCCGAGAAGCTGGGCGACGCCCTGCTGGCGACGGTGAACGCAACGTCGCCCGCCGATCGCGTCGATGAACTGGAACGCTGCATCCACGCGGCGCCCGACCACGAGATCCTGCACCAGCGCCTCGCCGACGCCGCGAAGGCGGCCCGGCTGGGAGCCGATCCGAGCCGCAACGCGTAAGCGTGCGGATGGTGGAGAATCAAAGGTTCCGGGCTTCAACTCGCTTACGTTTCACGGCTCAGACTGCTGCACACGACCAGTCTCGGCGGCATCGTACTGGACGCTTTTATGACCCAAACTCCTTCGCAAGTGCCCCCGCCGCCGGCCCCGCGCAAGCGCCGGTTCGGCTGCCTGTCGATCGTGCTGACGCTCCTGACATTGATCATCCTTGCCGTCGCCGTGGCGATCTGGATGGCCAAGTCGGAGCCGGCCGAGTGGCTTGAGGTGAACAAAATGATCGCCGACGCGACGCCCGAGGAAAAGAGCCAGCGCGCCGAAAGCCTCGAGAAGCGCTTCGTCGGCGAGTCGCAGGGCATCGACACCAAGACCGGGCCGGTGATCACGCCGGGCTTCGACCCCAGCGCGCCCACCGAGCGCGACATCTCCATCAGCGTCGCCGACGCCAACATCTGGCTCGCCACCCGCCTGGAGAAAACGCTGGCGAACCAGAACTCCGCGATGCCCAAGGCCATTGCCGACCCGCGCGTCTGGATCGAGGACGGGCAGGTCGTGCTCTCGGCGAAGGTCGAGCTGCCGGGCGCCAACATCAACGGCGTCATCAGCGTCGCGCTGGAGGCGAGCATGCAGCCCGATGGGCAGATGGCGATGAAGGTCGCGAAGGTGCGGGCGGGCAAGCTGCCGCTGCCATCGGGCGTCGTGGCCGATCAGCTCCGCGAGGAGTTCAAGAACGCCGAGGCGAATGCGGTGCAGATGATCGGCAAGGCCTTCGACGGGATGACCATCGATCCTGTGTTCCCCGATGCCGGCGACAAGAGTCGAGAGACGCGCATCCTCGATTTCAAGATCCACCCGGACCGCGTGGACTTGAAGTTGCGCAACACGAAGAAAGGCACGCCGGCGAACGTTAAGAACCCGTGAGAATCGGCCGCCGAGGCGGCGCAATCAACGCTCCGCGCGCTCCGAGTAATACGGAACCCGAAAAGTGCTCGCGCGCGTTCGGCGCTTGTTAGGTCTGGCGCGATGGCCCGCGGTATGTCACACTGTCGGCCCCCAGCAAGGAGGCTGACCATGGACGTGAC
>Ga0163150_10003407_pt1 | contig 22429 bp, 21 predicted proteins | sample OliLakLV19P2IB_FD_148628 | JGI IMG/M metagenome (GOLD analysis project Ga0163150, IMG submission 148628) | Freshwater microbial mat bacterial communities from Lake Vanda, McMurdo Dry Valleys, Antarctica - Oligotrophic Lake LV.19.P2.IB | ecosystem: Environmental > Aquatic > Freshwater > Lake >...
GGAAACAAGACAATGCCGAAAAAATGCTGGCGCTTCGAGTCGTCCGCGCCAACAACGACTGGGAGGCCTACTGGCAGAATCCTCGCAAAAAAGCGGCTTGAGGTGTCCGTCACTTTTAATCGCACCCGGCGTCAGGTCCAGACTTGACATTACTTCGTGAGTTTGTAATTGGTTCGCTGAGCTGAACGAGCGGCCGAAGGGTTTGAAGTTTGTCCCCCTTAAGAACCCTCAAGAAGGGGTTTGAGGCAAACTGGCGGCCCCCTGCCGCAGAAATCGCGGCGAGGCTTTCTCAAAGCTTCGACTCCCTTGCCAAGGGGGACAAACGAGCGTTTGTATTAACCTCTTCTTTCCTTCGCCATCGAAGGTTTTGCGACTTTGCCCTCGGATTTCGATTCTTTGACGGCAGAGGCGTTCTTACTGAAGATTTCTTCGAAGATCGCGGCCTCCTCAGGATTCTCCCAGTTGTTAATCAGAGCACCGCTCTCTTCCTTCGAAAAGACGAGCTTCTCGTCCCCTTCGTCATAATCCACATTCACGAGATCGCCGAGGGCCACCTGGTTGGTCGCTACCAGATTTGACAACGGATAGACCAGATAACGCTCCAGGGCGCGCTTTAAGTGGCGAGCTCCATACTTCAAGTCCGTTCCTTCCTTCAGCAGAAATTCCTTGGCTTTGCGCATGCACTTGAAAACGAACTTTCCCTCGCCCCGAGAATTGAGAATTCGGTCCTGCACCATGCCCAGTTCAATTTCCAAAATCTTCTGCAGATGCGATGCCTGCAGCGTCTGAAACACCACCACCTTGTCGATCCGGTTCATGAATTCAGGCGAGAATTTGCGCTTGGAGGCCTCGAGAGCGGTCTTGTAAATTTTCTCATCAATCTCACTCTCACGCGAGGCCGCAGACGCCGGAGGCGCGAATCCGAGCCCGCCAGTAATAAACTCGCTCATCTCGGCAGCACCAAGGTTGCTCGTCATAAAGACGATCGTTCGGCTCATGTCAACCCGGCGATTGTCGCCCAGCGTCAACGTGGCTTTGTCGAGAATTCCCAGCAGGAGCTGCCACAAGGCATCGTTGGCTTTCTCAATTTCGTCGAACAGCAACAGGGTTAGTTTGAGCTTGTCGGTGTGGTATTGGTCCACTGCTTCTTGTGTGAGCAGCGGGGCCGTCTCGCGATGGCCCAGGTATCCCGGCGGCGAGCCGATGAGCTTGGCAATTTCATGGCTGTGCTGAAACTCGGCGCAATCGATCTTCAATACCGCCTTGGAGTCACCGAACAAGATTTCTGCCGCAGCTTCGACGACGCGTGTTTTGCCGGAGCCCGTTGGGCCAAGGAACAGAAGGTTGCCCACTGGGCGGCCGGGAGAGGCCATGCCCGACAAGAAGACTTGGTAGAGACTCGTCAGCTGGCGGACGGCCCGATCCTGCCCGACAACCTTGCTAAAAAGTTTGTTCTCGAACTCCTGCGCCTCAAAACTCTTAATCGTTGGATCTAGGAGGATTCGTTCGCTCATGATTCCTTAACCTCACCCAAAGAAGGCGTCCTGCACGCCCAAAAACAACATTCTGAATTATCGGTGCCCAAAACTTTTTCTTTAACAAACGTTCGTTGCGCTTTCGCTAATTCTCAACGGGCGGCCAACCGTCATTGTATCACCCGGAATCTGTCGTAACACCACCGCTCTGTTCCATCGCCTGATCCCGACAAAAGGCATCCCATGACCGAGTCATAAGCCATTCTAGGCGCATTTTTTTGTTGTCTTGATATGTCATGTGATGCATGATCCTGCGTGTCCAAACAGTCACTCTATGCTAACAGACTCTGCGCGCGGCAGCGAACTGCCCCGCACTCACTGAATCGACTGCTTTGATGTCACTGCCCGGTTTTTTGATGTCTTCCCTGCAGGGCTCTCTATTTTTCAACTGAAAGGAGTTTCTATGAGAAAACTCATGTCGAGACTGTGTGCAGCCTTTTCTATTGCCTGCTTGTGCCTTGCGATTGCTGGCGCTGCGCAAGCGCCAGAGAAATCAGCGAAGGGCAAGGAAGCCGCTCCAACGGCTCGCTCAACTGTCAAAAAGCCCGACAAGCCGGTCGATATCAACAATGCCACAGAGAAGGAACTGATCACCCTTCCTGGCGTCGGTGCGAAAACGGCAAAGGAAATCGTGGCGGCGCGTCCCTTCAAGACCGTCGACGACCTTAAGAACGTCAAAGGGATCGGAGACAAGACGTTTGAAAAGCTGAAAGCTCACGTCGTGTGCAACCCTCTCAAGAAGTAGTCCACTCCAGATCTAGATCCGTTCGATATGATCCAAACGCGGAAAAGAAAGTATGATGTGATCTGTGGGGGAGCAGCGGGTTAGGTTTGACGCTCGATGCTTCCCTGCCGGTTTGTTTGATTGGATCTTCGAAGAAAGCTCTTCTCGGGAGGGGTGGCTGGCTCAGCGACAGTGGTCGCACAGCCAGACGGGGTGGGTTGTCGCTTAGAAGCCACAACACCTCAGGGCCTGACGGCCCTTGCGCCTCCCGAGGGGGGATTCTTCTGAGGTTTTCTTCTTTACCTTCAGCCACCTCGAGCAGTGTTAGTGCCTTCCCAAGAACCTGACTAACTCCGGTTCAGAATCTCTGTCACGGCCTGGCAGCACCCAAGGGCGCATCGGTAGAATCAAACTTGCCTTTTTCCAGAGCGATTCCAATCACCATCAGCTCGAAGTCGTCTGACGCAGAGTTCTCGAAAGCATGAGCCTCGCGCAACCGAACGGGCACTGCATCGCCCGCAGCAATCATCGCTGTTTCGCCATTGACAGTGACGCGGCCCTTGCCTGAAATGACGTAGACAATTTCCTCCTGCAGATCGTGGCGGTGGTACCCCAAAGACGCAGCCGTAGGGATGGCAAGATGGTCAACGTAGCCCCAGTTGGTGCGAAACACTTCCGGACCAAGGGCGCGACGGTAGTGAACTGTTCCCTTCCCGCCGTGCAAAGCCGGCACGGGCTTGAGCAGTGACTTGTCGAGTTTCATGTTCATGAAGACAGGCTTTGCATCGAGGGGAATCCCCACGCGATCATCACCCAGGTCGAAAGCGTCGTAACGCCCCCGCACCGAGCCCACTGCAATATTCATCCACTGGGTTGGCGCATCCGTCGGATTGTAAATGCCGTGTGAACTGCCCATGCGGCAAGGCGCGCCCGCAGGCCCAGTCAGTTCCGCTGTGCGCCCATCCATCGTGAATTGGGCCTTGTTGTCAAAGATTACGAACATCTCTTCCATCTGGTTGTGGAAGTGGTGTCCAATGCCGGACTTTGGTTGCAGAACTCCTCGATGAAGAAAGATGAGATTGACATTGAAGTCCTCCGGACCGAGAAGCCCGCTGTAGCTCAGAGTCCCCGCACCTCCATGAACATTCGATGCGCTTCGATACTTCGACGGGTCCGAATGAACAATTCGGCTTTGAAGGCGGCTGTCTTGCAGTGAAGTCTGGGCCTGCAGACGAGACACAGCAAAAAAGTAAACAAGGATTGCTGCCACACAAGAATACGACTTTACCTTGATCATCATTGTTTCCTCTGAAATTACCCCGTTAACAAAGAGGGGAAAACAAGGCTGCGGCAAAATCTTGAGAAGAATTGACTTGATCGTTTCGCAGCCACTTTTGTGTGAAGGGAAGTACTTGCTGCCAGCCTAATTAGCGTCGCGCGTCGACAGAAAACAGTCCGCTGGAAGCACCTAGGCCCACTGCGGCCCACTGCGCCCCCCTCAATGCGCCGGGGCCGAAAACGGATCCGTCTGCCAGTTCAGAATTCTCAGTTGCGCCTCATCGAGAGTGATTTCCTGGCGCCGCAGCTTTGCTTGCAACTGCTTCTGCACCCGGTGCTTGATTTTCGCCTGGCTCTTAAGAAGCGCTTCAATGTTCGAATAGGCATTGGAGCCGCCGAGAGACACCGGCACACGGTATTCGGCAACGTAGTTCCTGCGCAGGTTTTTGGGTATGCGGTAATCCTCAAAAACTGCATTGCGTTCGGCCCTGTCGGGATGCTTCTTTTCGGTCGTGAATAGGGACCCACTCCGTGGACCTCCAGTACGGTCAGGACTGCCGCCGGCTCCTTTGTATGGATTCTTGTCTTTGGCCCAAGCTGGCGCCAAAGGGAGGCACAGCACCGATGTAACGCAGAGGATTCCAAGAGATTTACGCATTTTCGGTTCCGATGCAACGCACCGAATATCCCGCATCGCCTTTGAGCACACAGCCTGTGACCATCGTGGCTTCATCGGAGGCCAGGAAGGCAATGACGTTAGCAGCATCTTCGGGACTCTGAAAGCGGCCCATAGGCAAACACTCGCCCTTCTGCTTGAGCCAATCCTGGTCCCGCCCTTCCTTGCCTTGAATTTCAATTTCGGTCGGCGACAACACCCAACCGGGGATGAGGTAGTTCACTCGGATTCGGTCATGGGCCAAAGCGACGGCCAGGTTCTTGGTCATTGTGAGCAGGCCACCTTTGGAGACGGCGTAGGCGAACAGATTTCCAGCTCCGCCCAGCCCATGCACCGAACCCATGTTGACGATGCTGCCTCCGCCGCGCTGCCTCATGAATGGAACCGCGTGCTTGCACAAAAAGAAAGGTCCTTTGAGATTGATCGCCAGCATCTGATCCCAGAATTCTTCGGTCGTCTGTTCAAGCGTGGAGCGCGGATAGATTCCAGCATTGTTCACGAGCACATCAAGACCGCCGAAATGGCCGACCGCCGCTTCCACGGCACGCTGGCAGTGGCTCTCACTCCGCACGTCGGTCGCTTGAAAAAGCGCCGCTCCGCCGCTGCACCCTATTTGGGCGGCCGCTTCCTCGCCTCCGCTGGATTCCAGGTCCGCCAACACGACACTCGCGCCTTCCGCGGCCAGACGCAGCGCGCAGCCCCGGCCGATGCCTGACGCAGCCCCCGACACCAAAGCAACTTTGCCCATCAATCGCTTCTGCATCTCGTTCACGCTTGGCATTTAAACGGTTCCACTCGTGTGACAAGAATCCGGTTGCCTTCGGTAAGGAAATAAAATCTCACCTTGCAAATCGCGCACTCAATGACCTCGTTCGATTCACGATCGGCAGAAATCACGGCAGAAACTCCCAGCAAATCGCAGTGCTCGCACAGGCGCAACACATTCCGGTGTTCGTCCTGGCCGGCATGCTCGTCCTCTAAAAATGATTTCATCCGGAGAATGGCGGGAATGACTTGGAGTGTCCGGGCTTCACTGGCCACGCCAGGCGCGCAGCGTTCATCTGCAAGAACTCGCTTCAACCCGGCCTCGAAGCAGGGGGATCAGCGGTTCTCTTCCTCCATCAGAGCTTTCAAGATGGAGCTCAGCGCTTCGATCAGTTCTGTTTTCTCCACCTTGCTGCGCGAAAACTTGAGGTCCAGTGCGAACTCTTTGCTGGGTGGACGAAAACGGAAGACGTAGTTCTGAGGCCTCGGAGTGGCGCCTTGCAAGCGCTCTTTGCGCGCTTCGTCGCGCGAGAGCTCACCGTGGGAGAATCTCTTGAGCAGTTCGATCATTTTGTCGCGGCCTGGCTGGCGGACAATCTGCAATAGCATTGACTTGCTCAACACGCTGGCCTGGCGGCAGAGTTCTTTGACATCTTCCGGCAAGCTGCCGATGCTCAAGGTTTCGGTCACCGAGGAGCGCGCCTTGCTGATCTTCTTCGCGATCTGCTCGTGCGTGTAGCCAAATCGATCAATGAGAGACTGCAATCCCTCAGCCTCTTCGAACGCCGTCAGATCCTTGCGCTGAAGGTTTTCGATAAGAGCAATCTCGGCAACTTCAGCATCGTCCACGTCTTTTTCGATGCAGGGCAGTTCCTTCAGTCCTGCCGCCAGGCTGGCCCGAAAACGGCGCTCGCCCGAAATAATCATGAACATGTCAGTCGCGCGGGAATGCCGCACCAGGATGGGCTCCAAAACACCCTTTTCCATAATGGAGGCCGCTAGGTCGCTTAGGTCACCCACCACCTGTCGCGGCTGTTCGGGATTTACCTCCAGCCGGTCTATGGGAATCATGCGCCCGACGGGGGCACCGCTGCGGGAAGACAGCTCATCGACATAGTGAAAGTCGTGCCGCATCTTGACGGTGACAGGAAGCCCGCTTTTCTTAGACACGATCCAGCACCTCGTCTGAGAGTTTGAAGTATTCAATCGCGCCCGTGGAGTGGGGAGCGAAGGAGAAAATGGCTTCCTTGTAGGCCGGACTCTCCTCGAGCCGGACATTCTTGGAGATCACCGTCTTGAAAACCTTCGCACCGAACACATTTCGGATCTGCTTGTAAATGTCTTTCGCGAGCACCGTCCGCTTGTCATGCAGCGTGATTAACACACCCATAACCTTCAGATTCGGGTTGGGCCGCGCCTTTATCCGCTCTACGGTTTCCAGCAGATCATCGGTCCCTTCCAGCGCGAAATACGACGACTGAATAGGGATCAGCAAATGTGTACAAGCAACCAGAGCGTTCACCGTAATCAGCCCGAGCGTCGGTGGCGTGTCGATGACCACAACGTCATACTCTTTTCGGACAGCATCCAGCTTGTCCTTCAAGCGGAAGGGCGCATCAAACTCTCCCACGAGATTACTCTCTAGTTTGGCGAGTGCTATCCGCGCCGGCGCCACGTCCAGATGTAGTACCGAGGTGTGCTGGATGACATCTTTAAAGCCACATTGCGGGTCAGTAAGCACGTCGTAGACGCTTTTCTGCACCTGATGAATGTCCAGAAAAGTGATGGAACTGTTGGACTGCGGGTCCAGATCGAGGAGAAGAGTCTTCTTGCCCTTTTTCGCGAAGGCGGCCGCCAAGTTGATGGCAGTCGTGGTCTTTCCAACCCCGCCCTTTTGGTTAGCTATGGCCAGGATCATTCAACATTCCGTTTGAGGCTGCAATCATTAAGGAACAGGGTGGATCAGGGCTTGTGGGATTCGCAAGGCACTCAAACTGGTGCGACGGCGGCCAGAAACCGGGACTACATCTTGTACTTGCCCAAATCCTCGTCGTTCAGGTTTTCAAGCCAGCGCTTCAACTCGTCGTCACCCATTTTTTCTTGTTTTACTGGAGACGACTTGGAGGTTTTAATCACCTCTTCATCAACAAAAATGGGAGCGTCCGTTCTCAAAGCAAGAGCCAGCGCATCGCTTGGGCGAGAGTCAATCGAGATCAGCTTCCCTTCACGTTCCAGCCAGATGATGGCGTAAAACGTATCATCTTTGAGCTGGTTGACCACAACTTTGTTTACAGAGCACTCCAGCCCGGTGAGTACATTCTTGATCAGGTCATGCGTCATGGGCCTTGGGGTTGTCACTTTTTCAATTTCGACCGCGATCGCGTTCGCTTCGTAGACTCCGACCCAGATCGGGAGCAAGGCACTTCCTTCGACGCCTTTCAAAATGACGATGGGAACATTAGTTACCGGGTCCATCATCAACCCCCGGATCTTCATCTCGATTTCCATTGGGTCACCTCTTGTTTTGCCTGCCGCACCTCACCAGGAAGAACAGTGGCGAGAGCTTAGCAGAAACAGTATTGGGTGACAACGCAGACTGCTCAGAACTCCTCAAAACGGGCGCAAAGCTTGCTCAAAACTGCCAGTGCTCCCTCGGCCTTCTCGGACGAGATCGCCCGGACCTTCGATGCCAGCAAAGATCAAGCGCTCACCGGCTGGCATCCCGGAAATCAGGCTTCTGGGTCGTCTCTGAAGGGAGTACAATGGTCCTTCTGCCTGGGCAAGAGCTTGCGTTGTACCAGGAGTGTTTCGTTTCAGGAGCCAGATCATGACTCAAATTCCGGAGTTCCGAAATTATGTCGCTGGCGAATGGGTTCGGTCCTCATCGGGAGCCACTTTTGAGAATCGCAATCCGGCCAATCGCAACGAGGTCCTGGGAATTTTCCAGAAATCAACAGCCAAAGACGTGGAACAGGCCGTGGTTTCGGCTCGCGAAGCCTCCTCTAGATGGCGGCTGATGCCCGCTCCCCGCCGAGGTGAGATTTTGTTTCGAGTGGGAGAGCTTCTGCTTAAACACAAGGAAGAGTTTGCCCAGCAAATGACTCGTGAAATGGGAAAGGTGCTAAACGAGACGCGGGGTGACGTTCAGGAAGCGATCGACATGTCGTTCTTTACCGCCGGTGAGGGTCGGCGACTTTACGGACAGACGACACCCGCCGAACTGCCGAACAAGTTCGCCATGAGCGTGCGGATGCCTCTGGGTGTTTGTTCTTTGATTACGCCTTGGAATTTTCCCATGGCCATTCCTTCATGGAAGCTCCTCCCTGCCTTGGTCTGTGGCAACACAGTGGTGATCAAGCCTGCTTCCGACACTCCGATGTCCTGCTATAACCTGGTGAAGGTGTGTGAAGAGGCAGGCGTCCCGGAAGGAGTCGTCAATCTAGTCACCGGCTCGGGAAGCGAACTGGGCGCCACTTTGACGACGCACTCCGAGGTTAAGCTCGTTTCATTCACCGGTTCGACCGAAACTGGCAAGACCGTGTCGACGGCCTGTGCTCCGAGCTTCAAGCATTGCAATCTGGAAATGGGCGGCAAGAACGTCATCATGGTCATGGACGACGCTCACTTGGATCTGGCGGTCGAAGGAGCAGTGTGGGGCGGTTTTGGAACGTCGGGTCAACGCTGCACGGCTGCGAGCCGAGTGGTGGTGCACAAAAAAGTCTACAAAGAGTTTGTCGAGAAATTTGCCGCGCGGACCAAGTCTCTACGGATCGGCAATGGTCTGGATCCGCATGTTGAAATGGGGCCCGTCGTCAACCAAGGGCAGCTTCAAACCGTGGAAAAGTATGTTGAGATCGGCAGAAAAGAAGGAGCCAAGTTGCTGGCGGGCGGGCACCGCTTGGAGGGTGGCGAGTATGCTCAGGGATTCTTTCATGAGCCGACGCTATTTGGCGATGTAGCCCCAAGAATGCGGATCGCCCAGGAAGAGATCTTCGGACCCGTCGTTTCTGTGATACCGGCGGATCACTTCGAGCAAGCGATTGATATCGCCAACGACGTTCCCTACGGTTTATCAGCGTCCATCTACACCCAAGACGTCAACAAGGCTTTCATGGCCATGCGCGACATGTACACCGGTATCTTCTACGTCAACGCTTCAACGATTGGAGCCGAGGTACATCTGCCGTTTGGCGGAACCAAGCAGACCGGAAACGGCCATCGCGAGGCAGGAGTTCAGGCGCTGGATATCTTCTCAGAGTGGAAATCAATCTACGTGGACTACAGCGGAAAACTGCAGAAAGCGCAGATCGATCATGATTAGTCGTCGTCCGTTGTAAGTTGTTGCCTGTAGCCGCCGGGGTAACGAGGAGGAATCCGCCTCCTCACGTCGGCGGCTACACGACGGACGGGAGTGAGATCGCATGATTGTCGGCATTCCAAAGGAAATCAAGGATAACGAGTACCGCGTTGGCATGGTTCCAGCGGGGGTGAAAGCCTTGGCCGACGACGGCCACACTGTGCTGTTTGAGCAAGGCGCCGGCGTAGGGAGCGGCATTGCGAACGAAGAATTCATTCAAGCGGGTGGAACTCTGGCCAGCTGCGAGCAAGTCTGGGCTCGCGCTGAGATGATCGTCAAAGTCAAAGAACCTGTCGAGCCAGAGTACCCGCGACTGCGCGAACAGCAAATCCTTTTTACGTATTTGCATCTGGCGCCACTCCCTGAGCTGACGCGAGTCTTACTGGAGAAAAAGATTGTTGGAATTGCGTATGAGACCATTAAGGAAGACGATGGCAGTCTGCCCTTGCTGACACCCATGAGCGAAGTCGCCGGGCGAATGGCCATTCAGGTCGGCGCCCAGTATCTGGAGAAGAACCAGGGCGGGCGAGGTATTCTGCTCAGCGGCGTGCCCGGTGTGCCACCGGCGCAAGTGGTCATTCTAGGTGGAGGTATCGTCGGCCTCAACTCTGCCAAGATCGCTCTGGGAATGGGCGCTCATGTCACCGTTCTCGACAACAACGTGCACAAACTTCGCTATCTGGATGATGTGTTTCTTGGCCGCGTCGCAACCCTGGCTTCCAACAGCATCACCATTGCACATTCGATTCGCAAAGCGGACCTGCTCGTCGGGGCGGTGCTCGTGCCCGGCGCTTCCGCCCCAAAGCTGGTGACGCGCCGGATGATTTCGACCATGAAGAAAGGCGCCGTCATCGTCGATGTCGCCGTGGATCAGGGCGGCTGCATCGAAACAACCCATCCAACCACGCACAGCCACCCCACATTTTATGTTGACGGTGTTCTGCACTACTGCGTTGCCAACATGCCTGGCGCTGTTCCCAGAACTTCAACCTTTGCACTAACCAATGCGACACTTCCTTACGTCATAAAACTGGCGAAGTTGGGTGTGGCCCGGGCTGTCCGATCGGATGCGGGGTTCGCCGAAGGCCTGAATGTGTTTGACGGTCACGTGACCTATCGCGCCGTTGCGGATTCCCAAGGCATCCCTTACCGGCCCATCCTGGAACTGCTAACTTGACCTCAAGCCCGCTCTCTTCCGCCGTTCAGTCCACGCCTTGGAGTGTCCTGCTTGACGGACCGCTGTCTGGGCCGTTCAATATGGCGCTGGACGAAACTCTCCTGGATGACGTTTCCAAACCGCAAGCCCGCCCACAAACCTACCTCAGGTTCTATCAATGGATTCGCCCTACCCTTTCGCTCGGTTTCTCACAAAAGGCAGAACGTGTCGTCGATCTCGATTACTGTAACGTGCACGGTATTGATGTGGTCCGGCGCCCCACCGGCGGCAAAGCCGTATTGCACCATCGCGAATTAACCTATTCGGTAATCTCGAACGATCCAGCGTTCTTTCCGATCGCCGATATCTCGAGAACCTACTGTCTGATCGCCAATGCATTACAAAGTGGATTTCGTTTTTTGGGCATTGAGACCACGCTCGCGCAGTGTCGCGGCAGGAGCACTGCCACAGGGCCGCTGCCTGCAGCCTGTTTTGCCGTATCAAATCACCATGAACTGCTCTGGCAGAATCGCAAACTCGTCGGCAGCGCGCAACGGAGAACCAAGACTGCTTTTCTTCAGCATGGATCGATCTTGATCGAGTTTGACGCCGAACCCCTCTCAAAGGCCCTGCGGTCGTGCGACATCGCGTCTGTGGGCTCTGCTGTGACAGATCTGAAGACCTGCGTGGGTTCGATTCCTCCTATTCACGATCTCATTGAGGCGATGTCCAGAGGTTTCGAAGGGGTGTTTGGAGCGAATCTTGTGAACTGCGAGTTGAACCAGGATCTGTCCGCGCGGGCTCATGACCTGGCAGAGCAGAGATGAGAGCCACGAAACGCGAGACTCGCTACTCGGGAACCAACAGCCCCCCTCTCCCGACCTCTTCCCCCGAATTGCCAAAAGGCGGGCGATTCGGGGAAGAGGAGAAGGATAGGTCGAAACGTTGACCTAGGGCGGCACGAGGGGGGACAGCGGTCCCGAGGGTCGGCGGTCCCGAGATCCTGCCCTCGCTTGCCCTACCTTCTGACGCCCTTCACAGGGCTCTCAGCTTCGGTGAAACAATCATCCGCGAGCCACGATTGACAGGCGGTGTTCTTCTATCGTGGCCCCCCATTTGCCGAGTGCTTGTCCGGATCGTGGCTTGCCGGGCCGGTCCCACTGCAAAAACCCACGATTGCCGTTGAAGCGCGTTAATCGTGGCCAAGACCTATCGCTTCTAATCTGTGTGGATGGACGATGCGACTTCCTCCGACCGCAGTGACTCCACGCAGCATCTGAGAGTTGCCTGGATCAGGAAGTCCCAAAGTCTTTCACAATCGATGACGCCCGTTGCCAAGGGCATGTTTTCAGCAGGCCCCGGCTTGTTCCCGGAGCCGCGAAATGGCCGTAATTGGCTTGACACCAAAGGTCTTGCATACTATAAAACCCTCGCTAGACGCGGCCTGAGGTCCAGGGGTCCCAACATGGTTTCGGACAGAAAACCCGAGTTGAATGATCGAGAACGCGAGATACTGAAGTCCATCATCAAGTACTATATTGTTGACGGCAAGCCCGTGGGGTCGCGTTTCATTTCCCGGAAATGCCGCAGTGATTTAAGCCCCGCGACCATTCGGAACATCATGGCTGACCTGGAAGAGGCTGGCTATTTGGCCCAGCCACACACCTCGGCCGGACGCATTCCCACTGACAAAGGGTACCGATTTTACGTTGATAATCTGCTGGAGTCTGCCCGGTTAGACAAATCGGATCAGGCATTCATTGACGACAACATTTTTGACGCAAGCTCGCACGACAGCGTTGTAGAGCGTATTTCGCACACCATTTCCCAGGCAACCGATAACATCGGCTTCGTGATCTCACCGACGCTGGATCAGAACCAACTCAAACACATCGAGTTCATTCAGGTGGGCGAGGGTAAGATTCTGGTGATTATTGTCTCCCGCTCGGCGTTGGTGCAGAACCGCCTGGTGCATGTGGATGAGCAGTTCACACAGACGGAGCTCGACCAGACAGCGCGGTACATCAACGAGCACTACGCGGGGCAGAGCCTGCTGCTCATCCGCAGCGACATCCTGAAGAAGATGGGTGAAGAAAAGGCGCTCTACGACCGGCTGCTCAAGAACGTTATCCTGCTCTGCAATCGTGGGTTGATCGATGAAGTTTCCGGACAGAATGCCGATATTTACCTCGACGGTCCTTCGAACTTGCTGAGCAAACCGGAATTTGCGGACAGTTTGCGATTGCAGTCATTGTTCAAGACGTTTGAGGAGAAGAGCAAGCTCGTCAAGATTCTCAACGAATGTATCCGCAGCGGCTCAGGCACCGGGGTTCGCGTCATTATTGGTTCGGAGAATGCAACGCCTGGAATGCAGGAATACACGCTGATTTCCTCTCCGATTACGCCGCAAGACCCCAATCTGGGCTCCGTCGGAATTCTCGGGCCAACCCGCCTGGAGTATGCGCGGGCCATCACCATCGTGGACTATGTGGCAAAGCTATACGGACAGATTTTCAATGCCAACTAGACCCGGCGCCGCCGCCCCGTTTACCATTGCCAAATGTTTGTCCGCCGACGATGACCAAACGATTCTTATCAAAGCTGCGGCGAGTCCTCTCTGGAGAAAACGGAATGGGTGAAGATCGCAAACAGCAAGACGCCAGCACACAAACGCCGTTGGATGCGCCGTTGAACGGCAGCGGCCTAACCGTGGCCGAAGAAGGCGCCACAGTGGAGGCGGCTGTGCCGCTCTCCACGCAAGGCACTGCGGTTGTGCCGGAAGCGGTTGCCGAAACCAGCGAAACTGGCCGGGCGGATGCTTCCGCTGCTGAGCCACCTCCGGCTGTGTCTCCCGAGCAATTCGAGACGGTGCAAAAGGAAAAGAAGGATCTCTACGACAGGCTCTTGCGAAAGCAAGCCGAGTTCGACAACTTTCGCAAACGAACCGAGCGGGAAAAGATCGAATCGTATGATTTCGCGGTGGCTGGTTTCATCCTAGGCCTGTTGCCTGCGCTCGACGGCCTGGAACGAGGTCTGTCGGTGACCGAAGGCGAGACAGTGGAAAGTTATAAGAAAGGCATTGAACTGATCTTGAAGCAGCTTCGCGATCAGCTGGCCTCCGCCGGTGTGCAGCCCATCCGAGCAACGGGCAAGATGTTCGACCCAAACTTTCACCAGGCAGTGATGCGTGAAGAGAGCGCCGTTTTGCCGGAAAACGAAATCATTGAAGAAATGCAGCGCGGCTACACGTTCAAAGACCGTTTGCTGCGGCCTTCGATGGTGAAGGTGGCCGTGGCATCCGCTCAGGCCCAGGTGGAAGAATCTGCGGCTCCTGCGGAGGCAGCCGGAAATGAATCCGGGGCTGTCGACTAGGCTAACATGTGACTAGCGAGAGCCACGGGCTGATCGTTGCGACAGGATCGGGTACGGGCGAGAAAACCATCTGGATCGCTGACGCAGTCTGAAATAGCGCGTTTCATCCCAGGAAGGACTTATGGCAAAAATCATCGGAATCGATTTGGGAACGACCAACTCTTGTGTGGCCGTGATTGAAGGAGGCGTGGCCCAGGTCATTCCAAACCGCGAAGGCGGACGAACCACACCATCCGTCGTGGGCTTTACGGAAAAGGGTGAGCAACTCGTCGGTCAAATTGCCAAACGCCAGGCGGTAACCAACGCCAGGAATACCGTCTACGCCGTGAAGCGCCTCATCGGGCGCAAACTGAGCGCACCTGAGGTGCAGCAGGCTCAGGAGGTTTTGCCGTATCAACTGACGGGGTCAGAAACCAGCGATGTGCGCATCCACATTTTGGGAAAAGATTACAGCCCGCCCGAAATCTCGGCGATCATCCTCAACAGGCTGCGCGAGTCGGCTGAGGAATTTTTGGGGGAAGAAGTCACCGAAGCGATTGTCACAGTGCCTGCCTACTTCGACGATATCCAGCGACAGGCAACCAAAGATGCTGGAAGGATCGCAGGACTGACCGTCAATCGTATTATTAACGAACCGACCGCGGCCGCACTCGCTTATGGACTCGGCAAGCATGAGAACGAGAAGGTCGTCATTTTCGATCTTGGCGGAGGCACCTTTGACGTTTCGATTCTCGAACTGAACGATGGCGTTTTCGAAGTGTTGGCCACCTGCGGCGACAGCTTTCTGGGTGGCGAAGACTTCGACCAGAAAATCCTCGCTTGGATTGTTGGGGAGTTTCAAAAAGAGAATGGCATTGACCTGCGCGCCGACAAACTGGCCCTGCAGCGGTTGAAGGAAGCTGCGGAGCGCGCCAAGTGCGAACTCTCCAGCACCATGGAGACCCATATCAACCTTCCGTTCATCTCGGCGGACCGTACCGGCCCCAAGCACTTCAACAAACTGCTGGCGCGCTCCAAGTTTGAACAGATGGTGGCTGACCTCGTTGAACGCACTGTTGAGCCCTGCCAGAAAGCGCTGTGGGACGCAAAGCTCGAGCCAAAAGACATCGATCAAGTGCTCTTGGTCGGCGGACAGACCCGGACCCCGCTTGTGCGTGAGCGTGTGGAAAAGATCTTCGGCAAACTGCCCTGCCTGGAGATCAATCCGGATGAAGTGGTTGCCATCGGGGCTGCGATTCAAGGCGGCGTGCTCAAGGGGGAAATCAAGGACATCGTCCTGCTGGACGTCATTCCTTTGTCGGTGGGCGTTGAAACCCATGGCGGGCTGTTTACGAAGTTTCTCGATCGAAATACCACCATCCCCACAACCAAGACGATGACGTTTACGACCGTTACCGACAACCAGTCGACTGTGGAGATTCACGTACTTCAGGGTGAGCGCGAGCTCGCGGCTGCGAATCGCTCGCTGGCAAAGTTTGAGATGATCGACATCCCTTCTGCTCCACGCGGAGTGCCACAGGTCGATGTGACATTCGACATTGACGCGAGTGGTATATTGAGTGTGTCCGCAAAGGATCAGGGTTCGGGACGCGAACAAGCTGTCAAAGTAACGCCCTCCAGCGGCCTCTCCGGTGATGAGATCAAGCGCATTATTAATGAGGCCAAATTTCGGTCGGATGAGGACCGGAAGCAGAAAGAGGATCGGATTCTGAAGAATCGCATGGGTGGCTTGCTGCAATCGACGGCCAAGACCTTCACAGAGTTTGGATGGCTTTTGCCGGAGGACGATCAGACCTTTGTGCGGGATGCGTTGAAGACGGCCAAGCATGCGGATGAAGGCATCGACACAGACGTCAACTATACCCGCTTGATGCAGGACCTCGAACAAGCGGCCTCATTGTTGACGCAGGCCATGTTCTCTTCGCAAGCCAGCAGCAAGGATGGCAAAGCTCCCCAGACCGCAAAACCCGACGACATGCTTTCCTGGCTGAACAGCCCGAACATCGACACGAAATAGAGAAGGAGATTTGGATTGAGCAAGCGTGACTACTACGAAGTGCTGAGTGTCGGACGGTCGGCCTCAGACCAGGAAATCAAGAGCGCCTACCGCAAACTGGCTGTCAAACACCACCCGGATAAGAATCAGGGAGACAACGCAGCTGAAGAGATGTTTAAGGAGGCCGCGGAAGCCTACAGCATCCTGAGCGATCAGCAAAAACGCGCACACTACGACCGGTTTGGCCACAGCAACGGCGGGTCGGGTTCCGCAGGTTTTGACCCGGCAATCTTTTCCGAGTTTGGCGACATCTTTGGAGATCTCTTCGGCTTTGGCGACATCCTGGGCGGAGGCCGTCGCCGGAGCGCTGCGCAGCGCGGGGACGATCTGCGCTACAACCTCGAACTCACTTTCATGGAGGCCGCCTTTGGCCTGAAGACCAAGATCAAGATTCCTCGTCTGGAACCGTGTGAACGCTGTTCGGGCAGCGGAGCGGCTCCCGGCGCCGGTTCCACTCCCTGCCCGACCTGCCAGGGACAAGGGCAGATCCGATATCAGCAGGGTTTCTTTAGCATCAGCCGTACCTGCCATCATTGCCAGGGCAAGGGAAGCATCATCAAGAATCCATGTAAAGAATGCCGTGGTGAAGGCCGGGTACACCGCGACCGAACTCTGGAGATCAAAATCCCCGCCGGTGTGGATAACGGTCAGCGAATGCGTCTGGGTGGCGAAGGAGAATCCGGTGTCCATGGTGGGCCGTCCGGCGATCTCGACGTCGTCTTCATCGTCAAAGAGCACGACGTTTTTGAGCGGCAGCAGAATCATATCTACTGCACCATTCCGATCAGTTTTCCACAAGCTGCCCTGGGCGCCGAAGTCACCATTCCCACACTGGAAGGGGAAGACAAGCTGAAAATTCCGGAAGGAACACAAAGTGGCAAAGTCTTCTGTCTGCGCGGCAAAGGCATTGCCAGCCCCACCGGCAAGGACGGGGTGATCAATATGTTCGCGTCAACGTTGCGACTCCGGCCAAGCTGACGCGTGAGCAGCGCAAGGTGTTGGAACAGTTTGCTGAGATCAGTGACGTGAGCAACAAGCCTCTCGAAAGAAAAATTCTCGACAAGGTCAAAGATATTTTTGGATGAGACACTGGAACTACCTCCAGGCTTCGTTCCCGCCCGACGACCTCGACGAAGCCTCGGGGATTCTCTGGAGCCTCGGCACCAACGGTATTGAAGAAGACCCGCTGCGCTCCGGCAGGCTTCGCATCAAGGCCTACTTTGACCCCCTCCAAGACCTCCAAAGGTTGCATCACGAATTCAAGGCTCAGTGCCGCAGAGCCGGAATTCCGCTGTCGCGGTGCACCGCTCGGATCCAAACCGAACGCGATTGGTTCAAGAGGTGGCGCCAGCAGCTGCAGCCCTTCACGGTCGGCCAGCGTTTTCAGATTGTCCCAATCGACAGCGAGAGTCAACCACAGCCTGTCATCGAAACCTCCCGCCTCGCTTCCACCGAAGGTGGCCGCATCCCGATTTTCATCGAACCCGGCATGGCCTTCGGTACCGGCACGCATGAGACGACCCAGTTGTGCCTGGAGGCCTTGGAGCGTTATCTGGCGCCCGGAGCCACCTGTTTGGACGTCGGCACCGGCTCCGGCATCCTCGCAATTGCCGCTGTCAAACTGGGTGCGCGGAAGGTGGTGGCTTGTGACATCGACCCGATTGCCGTGGAGATCGCATCCCAGAATGGCTCTCAGAATGGATGCGGCGCCAAAGTTCGCTGGGTCCTGGGCGGCATGGAGAAGACCCGCCCCTTTCAGCCCGGTTGCCTCGTTGCCAACCTCACCGTCGAACTGATTGAGGAAGAGTTCTGGAAACTCGAGCAGCGCGTGAAACGCGGCGCTTTCATGATCCTCTCCGGCCTCCTGAATGGCCAAGCCAGGCGGGTCGAACGATTGCGGCGCCAGAGTTCTCTTCGCCTGCGCCGGCGGTTGACCAAGGGTGAGTGGACCTGCCTGGTCTATGTTCGCCCTTAGCCGGGAAACGTTCGCAATCGCAGTTCTCCCAGTTCATGTCCTCACGACGATTCTTGCTTTCGGAAACCCCTTCGCAAGGCAGAGCCACACTGCACGGAAGCGAAGCCCATCATCTTCGCAATGTCTTGCGGGCGGCGCCCGGCCGCGTCGTTGAGCTTATGGACGGTTCCGGCCGGGTTTGGCGCGCCGTCGTTGATCAATGCTCGGAGGGCGGAGTCGAGCTGTGCCAAGCCGAACTGCTTGAAACCCCTTTGGCCGCCGCACGGCTTGGGCTGATTCAATCGTTGTGCAGAGCAGACAAGCTGGAATGGATTCTTGAGAAATGCACCGAGATGGGAATCGATGACATCTATCTTCTCGAAGCGGCGCGCTCCGTTGTAAGGATTCCCAAGGAACGACTCGACGCCAAGATGGAACGCTGGCAGAAGATCATTCTGGCCGCGGTCAAACAATCGCGGCGCAGCACGCTTCCGGTGCTCCATCCGCCAGCTTCGCTGCCGCTTCTTTGCCGGCACCTGCCGCCGGGCTTGAAGCTCTTGCTGTCCGAGAGTGAGCGTGGCACAAGCCTCAAGCGCATCGTGCGTTCTGCAACCTGGGACCATGCCATCTTCTGCATTGGGCCAGAGGGTGGCTGGACGGAAGAGGAACATCGGGAACTCGTGGAGTCGGGCTTTCACCCCGCCAGCCTCGGCCCGCAGATTCTGCGCACCGAAACGGCAGCCCTTGTCGTGGCGGCAATCCTGAAATACGAACGGTCAGAGTCGTAAGGGCGCACCCGCGGGTGTGCCCTGCTGGGTTGCGCCCTGATGAAAATCCTGCGCTGCCCGCTCCAAAGGTGGACACATGCGTCCGCCCCTGCTGTTTCGCTAACCCAACTGGTCTTCATAGGAATGCGACCCATGCTCTCTTTCCCGTCTGTACTCCGCTGCGCTCACTGGTTGGTTCTCGTTCTCCTCCTGAATGGCAGCTCCCTCCTGGGCCAGCAGCGTCCGCTTCAGACTCAGGATCCCGCAATTCAGCCGCCCGAAAGCCTTTCGCTGCAGCTTGGCTTTGATTTCCTTCAGGATGCCAAGTATCCCGTGTCGGGCTTGCGCGGCGACCTGACGAGTCTTGGCGTCATCAGTGTCTACGCCGGCCTGGGTGAGCTTGTCGAATTCCAAATGCACGGCACCGTGCATGATTTCCTCTCCATCAGTCAGCGCACGGCCACGCCACTCAACCTTAAGCTGAACTCGTCCGGCACGGCGGCGAGCGATTTTGGAGACTTAATGCTGTCCACCAAGATCCTAACGCTGCGTGAAAAGAGCCGTTCGCCCGCTCTGTCATTTCGCATTTCCGTTCAGCTTCCCAACGCCTCCGCCGCCAGGGGCCTTGGGCTGGATAGCACACAGTTCTACAACACGCTGCTGGCCGGAAAGCATTTTGGAAAGCTGAACCTCTTTGCCAATGCGGGGCTCGGAATCTTGAGCAACCCCGTCCAGGCCGGCGTGCAAAACGACGTCATGGTCTATGGGCTGGGCGGGATTTATCCGATAGCCCCGGCAATCAAATTAGCCAGTGAGGTCTTCGGGCGGTGGAGTACGCGCGCGAGCGGCGCTCCTCTGGGAACCGAGAGCCAGTCGCAATTTCGACTCGGCGTCCAGATTCACGGACTCGGATTCCGCTGGGACGTTGCCGGTTTCGCGGGCCTGGCCGAGAACTCACCCCGTTCCGGTATCGTCTTCGGTGTAACCAAAGAGCTAAGGGGAGTTCGCCTGGGCGGAAAGAAGAACTGAAGGCCAGCCCCAATACCGTCAGGGATGCCGCAATGCCGGTTCTGACAGCAGCTTGGCGAGGTCAAGCCGCTGCGTGAACATGTTGAGCGAGCCATCGGCCGTCCGGGGCCAGTTTGAAGGAGGCCGGTCCCAGTACAGCTCTACGCCATTGTCATCAGGGTCTCGGAGATACAGCGCCTCACTCACGCCGTGATCGCTCGCACCATCCAGCCGGATGCCCGCGGCTTGAACCCTCCGCAGCGCGTCAGCTATATCAGCGCGTGTCGGATATAGAATTGCCACGTGATAGAGCCCCGTGGAACCGGGTGACGGGGGATGGCCTCCAGCGCTCTCCCAAGTATTCAGACCAATGTGATGATGGTAACCTCCGGCCGAAACGAAGGCGGCACCCATTCCATACCGCTGCACTAATTCAAAACCAAGCACGCCGCAATAAAACGCCAGTGAACGCTCGATGTCGGCTACCTTGAGATGAACATGGCCAACGCGGACGCCTGCGGCAATTGGCTTGTCGACAATCATGGCGATTACTCCGGCGTCCCTGGCGCTCGTAGAAGAAACTAGTCGGGAACAATGCGGACTTCGGCTTCGAACTTGCGGTATCTCTTGAACTCGATGACGTTTCGGGTATGCAGTTTTGCGCCACCTTCCACGAGCAAGACTTCTGCGCGCACCGGCAACCAGTATTTTTTGCCGCCAATGTCAGCAAGGTCGTACTCCGTGGCGCCGTCCGAGCGCGTGATCGGAAAATCCGGAGGGATGTTGATGGCCTTGTCTTCCAGACGGACAACCTGGAACGACTCCGGGTCGATCCAGCAGCGGCCCCGGTAAGCCGTCACGATGGTACGTTCATTGTTGTAGTTGATGCTCCGGCTCGAAGTTTCCCGGGCCACTTGGTAACCCAGCCGGATGGTTTCTCGGCCGTTAGTCTGCTCTCTGCCTTCAAGGCGGAAAGCCGCTTTTGTTGCAGGTTCGAACAACGACCGCATCGAAGTGCCGAACTCCCCGGTGGAGCGCGTTCCGGAAAGATTCTCTATCGTCGCAGTGGTAGTGGCTTGATTGGCAACGGTCAGAATCTTGTAATGCTCTTTCCTGTCGAAATACGACAACTCCGCAACAAAGTTGTCCACAGACCGCCAGCCACCAGGAAAATAACGCGCCGATCGTTGCGTCACTTGCGTACAAATAAAATTCGGCAGCTCGTCGGTATAGGCAATCGCTTTCGCCCGTACGTGTTCCAAGAACTTTGGCCAATCTGTCTCCACCGCGCTCCCGGCCGGCCCTGCAGGCAACTCAGGGGTAGAGGAAGCCACTGCTAAACTACCGCCTCCCCCTGAGCTGGTGGGCACGAAGTCCCTGCCCTGCCCGCGAATCTGTCGCAGTGTTTCGAGCACTGCTGGATCAGCCTCACGCGTCTGCAATTCCAGCAGGAACACATCCGTCACGGAGAATGCAACGCCCCGCTGGCGAATCAATGTGTCGATGCGGCCGGCCGGCAGTTCACCGAGCTTTGCCGAGGTCACGAGGGAAAGCACTTGCTCCTCTGTTAAAGGTCCCGTCGCGGGATCCTGCGCGGGCCAAGCTAGGAGGCCAGCACAGAGCGGAGTGCAGACAAGGAAAGCAACCCAAAAGCGTCGTAGGCCGATCAACGTCGTTCTCATGCTGCTATCTTACGATGAAAAGCGACAGGGTTGAACTTAGATTGCTAGCTTCACCGGCCGCTCAAGATCTCTTGGGCCTGAATAGGTTGCGTGTGAGAAAACAACGCACAAGAAGGGCAATTCCTATAATTCCTGGGGGAAACTCAATCGACTTCAGTTCCCCTCACCCCAGCGTGAGAGCGGGGCCAGGGGTGAGAGGGCGAGCCAACTTTGGGTTGATCTTGCCAGGCACCACAAGCCGCATCCAGTACTGGGTTTCGGGTGTTGATTCACCCCATCGAAATTCCCCTCACCCTGAAGCTGTGAACGAATTCAATGGTAGGGACGCGCTGCTGCGCGTCCTGGCCAGACCTTCGGTCTGGCTGTTCACATTTGTCCCTGGAGAAGGGGGGCCATAGGGGTCTTCAGCGGTGAATTCGAGACCCCCTGCCGCAAAAAATGCGCGGCGTCCCCCTTGTCAAGGGGGACAAAGAAGCCTCGACTGACCCCGCAAATGTAGAATCTCCAGGGACGCGGAGCACCGCGTCCCTACCGGATCGGGTTTATGCGCTCTCCCGAATTCTTTAACAGCTCTCTTCGTTGGGGCCAGGGGAACCAATCAGACTGAACAAAGCACGTCGAGGATGTGCGGAGCATAATTCGCAATGCTCAATCATGTGGGATCGTCCGGCCTCGGGGCGGCGAGACTGGCGTCACCGCTCAAGCATTGGCAGCCTGCTCGCGCATGAAGTTGAGGGTTTGATCGTAGGTGGGAATACCGCTCCGGCCACCCAGTTTGGTGCAAGAGATTGCGGCAACTGCCGAAGCCAGGCCAACGGCTTCAGGCAAAGCGAAGCCGCGAGACAGTGCAAAACAGAACGCACCGTGAAAACAGTCACCGGCGCCGGTGGTGTCGACGACTTTCACCCGAAAGGCAGGCAGCTTGAAAACTTTGTCCTGATAGAGATACGTGCAGCCTTCCGCACCCAGCGTAATGATCGGCACTTTGGCGCCGCGCGCCTTCAGATCATGCAGCGCACGCGCATAATCCCCTTTGGTCGCCAAAACTTCGGCCAGATGTTTGGGAATGATGGCGTAGTCTGCCAGGGACAAAAGATCC
>Ga0163150_10003409_pt1 | contig 22421 bp, 19 predicted proteins | sample OliLakLV19P2IB_FD_148628 | JGI IMG/M metagenome (GOLD analysis project Ga0163150, IMG submission 148628) | Freshwater microbial mat bacterial communities from Lake Vanda, McMurdo Dry Valleys, Antarctica - Oligotrophic Lake LV.19.P2.IB | ecosystem: Environmental > Aquatic > Freshwater > Lake >...
CAAGTACAAGGAGTTGTATCCACCCCCTCCGCCTCCTCCCGAAGTTAAGCCCGCCGCCGACAAGGACAAGAAGCCCGAGGAGAAGAGTCTCGTTTCGCTGATGAGCGGCGGAACGGCTGCACCAAGGAATACCTCGTTTTCCCGCGGCAAAGGAAATGTGTTTCTGGTGGATCGCGGGAGCCACAACGTGGTCTGGTCCACGTTCCTGCGGCCAAAAAACAGCGGGCCCGCGGAGATGAATCACGCAGCCGATGAGATTGTCGACCGGATGGATGACGAGGCAAAGCGTCGAGCCAAAGGCGTGCAGAAGGCCTCGGCAGCAGTTGTTCCGGCTCCAAAGCCAGCGCCGGCTCCTGCTGTCCCGCCTGCGGCCAATCCGGCGCCAGCCCCCGCGCCCGCGAAGTAGCGCCGCTTACTCCACCTCGAAGGGGATGGCAGGCAACATTGCCAGGCGCTGTTTGTTGCGGTAAGCCTCCAAAATCAGATTCCCCTTCTGACCTGGCTTTCCCTTTGCAGACATCACAAGGCGCAGGCCACCCAGCACGGGAGTGCAGTTCTCAATGGTGATTCCCTCGGGCGGATCGCTCAGTGCAACTCGCATTCCGCTCGGCATGCTCTGCGCAACCGGCACCGTGAAAGCGGTTTTGTCCCCCGAGGCCAGCTTCAGAGTGGTCTCGACGGCCTTCCATGGGTTCTGCCTGCTTCCAGTCCCCACCAGTCGAACCCATCCAGGCATCCTGCGAGACAAGGTGCCGCCATGCGAACGCCTGTTCCATTTCGTCAGCGGGAACCGCGGTGCGGACCACGTCCCGCCCTCCAGGTTTCGCCTCGCCTGTGAGCTCCAGCGTGTACGGCTCGGCGGACTGGGTCTTCGGCGCGCCGAGTGTCAAACGAATCTTGTCCTCACCGGCCGGATCTTCGCGCCGCTCAACACAAAGCCCTCCGGAGCGTTCTTTAGCGCCAGCACAATGTCGCCGCTAAACCCGTCGCGCCGCAAAGCGTAGACAGTGCTCGACGGAACTACCCGCAACGCGAAATCGGGCTGCGGCCGGCTCACGCGCAAACGATACGTGTACTCCGGTCCGGCGTGTCCCTGCGCATCGCCGAGCTCCACAAAATACGACCCCTTCGCCGGCTATGGACGAATCGGACCGCGGAGGGAGAACCGAACGTTTTGGCTAACCCCGGTGGTCGGGAAAGTTTTTGGAGGATGGGGCTGCTCGGGAGGCGCTGCCCCACTTTTGGACTACAGAAGGGGCCAGGTAGCCGGGGGTTGGGTGGCTTCTACGCGTAGTTCGGCGGGACGCTCTGGGCTGATGGCAGACTCCGAGGCCAAGTCTTTGTTGGTGACCACCGCGTAGTAGCACAGGGCGGCGCAGAGGCCGAGGCTGAGCAGTTGCAGCACGACGGCGGAGGACGACGAGAGGACGCCGGCACCTGCAAACTCAGCGAGCGTCATCTTGAGGGTGAGTAGCTGCCCAACCGCGCCCCAGGTTGTGAATCCGCCAGCGACCACAAAAGCCCACACGGGTCCGGTTGGAGATCCTGTCGTGGAGCTCTCAAACAGCTTGAAAACCGTCGGTCCGAAGCCAAGGAAGGCGGTGAAGATGACACCGAGCAGGGCGTAGCTTGCCTTATCGGTGCTCCATCCCTCGGCGGGCATGCCGGTGAAGCTCGAAATGCCGATGAGTAGTCCTCCGAGGACCGTCAGGTTGGAGGCGGTGCTGTCGGTGAGGCTCCACCTGGGAGTACCCATGCGCCTGCATAGTTTGCCCCACTGAAAGCGCACTGACAGCACGGTCACGACCAGGGCTGCCAGAGCGGACAGCCCGAATACATGTTGTTCGACGGAGGACGGCACCGGTGGCTGGAGCGTGACTTGCGAGACGGACGTGGCTGTGCTGTCCTTTGCAGAGCAACTGGCCTGAGCAGTAGCGGGAAGGCAATCGCACCATGGCTTCTCGCCCTCTACAGACGGAGTGCGGGTGAGTATCAGGGTCGCCTTTATGGGGACGCTGCCCTGCCACATCGGGTCCTGGAACTCGCGAGTCGAGAAGATAACGTTGTCCCACCAGGCTCGTGGAGTGTCAGCGTTCGATGCCTTCCGGGTTAGGCGGAATGAGACGGGAGCGTGGCTCCCGGGTTTGAGCTCGGGTAGCGCCACGGAGTCTGAGCCGTTGACCTGGAGTATCACAGGTTCTCCGTTCCGATCCTGCGCGACCGCCGAGACGGTTCCCTTCTCCTGCTCGCAACCGAGGTTGGCGAGCATAGCGCTCACGATGTACTCGCCTTCCTTGCCCGCGGTTCGGCGCGCCGTTGGCGCGGTGGTGAAGGTGAGGCGTCCGGCGATGATGACGGGTGCGGCGCCTGAGACGAAAGGCGCTGCCAGTGACTGGGTTCCCGCAGCAGTTGCTGGGCCGGCTGCTGGGCCGAAGTCCCCCGGCGGGAGTCGAAGCGCGGTTACGCCTGCGAATCCGGCGGTGACGGCGGCGCCTGTCATGAATGCGGATTTGAGGCCCATACTATTGCGACCTCAAGGCAAGACGGACGGGGTCGATCACGATGCTGAGGCGGAGTTGGGAGCCCGGCAGCACGTTGACGTCGGCGCGGCTGGCGTAGCTCCAGGCGAGTGGAACGCTGACTCCGCTCATGATTGGGATGACGAGCTTGGCCTGGCCCCGGGTGATGGGCTTCATGCCGTTGCCTGCTTTGTGCTCGCCGCTGCCGCTGAGGACGACGGAGCCGGGCATAAGTCCGGTTGACGAGCCTTCGTAGAGGCGGAACTGGAACTCGGTTGCAAGGCGTCCGGCGCGGGTGTCGCGCGTTGTCTGGAAGTCGCGGAAATCGAAGCTGCCGTTGAGGCTCCAGTTGGCCCGGGTGCTGAGGCCCTTATCGAAGATGAGTTCGGCGCGGTACTCGTCGACCCCGTTCTCCTCGCGCTGCTTGCTGGACAGGGCTATGGCCCATTGCGGCGCCTGTTGCAGTTCGTGCACTTTCTCGCGCAGCAGGACGGTGTGTCTCTCGAGAGGACGGGAGAAGTTCGAGAGGAGCGTTTCGATTTCGTCGCGCGCCCTGCCGTTTGTGTCGGCGCCTACAAAAGCGGTCCAGGTGGCGGCCCAACCGGGATTCGCGAAGGCTTTCGAGACGATAAACGCGGCATAAAGCTTGTCGTAATCCGCTGAGGTGGGCCGCTGCAACGTCTCGAAGACGATGCGCTGGATACGGTCAGACAGGCTGGCCTGACCGACGATGACGCTGCCGAAGGTTGCGCGAAGTTCGTTCATCGCCGTAAGCGCTTTCCCGCTGTAGACGTCGCGATCGTTCTTGAAGACGAACTTCATCCCAAGGTTGGTGGCGGGTTTGTCTGTTAAGTGCTCGTCGAGTTTCGATTCCTCGGTGCCGATGGTGAAGGAGACTCTTCGCCAGCCGGTGTTTTGCTGGTAGAAGAGCGGATCGAGGAGGCGTTTGCCTTTTGCTGCAGCGAGGATGCTGTAGGCGGTGACGGTGACCGAGCCGGATTTAGGCGCGGTGGCGGTCTCAGACTGGCGCAGACCCGCGAGGTTCAGTGCCAGGCTGGCGAAGTCCGATGTGGAGCTTTGGTCCACGAGTGAGGTGGAGCCGCCCTCACTGCTTGTCGATTCGTTCTGGTTGGCGAACCCCCGCCCATTCTCGAGGATCACGGGCTGGTCATAGCGTCCGTTAAGGATTGCGGCTGCACGGCGCATGAGCCACGCGTGGATATCTTCGCTCGCGGTTGGAGCCTGGGCACGGAGGGAGGCACAGGCGAGCAGGGCCACGACAGAGATTTTAGTGTGGTGTTTCATTGACGTTTACCTGAGTACGACGGTGAAGCCTTCAGAGGTGAACTCGGAGGGACTGCCGCCGGTCCACTCGATATCCATGACATCGGTCAAGGTAGTACCTGACCCATCGCTTTTCGCTATGCGCAACCGATAATCGGCGTTGGCCAGAAACTGAACGCCCGTCACGATGACCTCGAAATTGTGCTGATCTGTCGAGCTTCTGAGGTAATTCCAGACATAGCGGGCCTGCACGCCGGGGAAGCGGCTTTCGTTCATGATGATGCCGGACACGGATCCGGCCTGGGTGAAATTGGGAACGGGACCGCCCGCATCCAGGACAAACACCAGGAATTCGCCGGCGCTGACCGCCACTTGTGCGAACCCCGGGTTGGGAATATGAGGTGTTGTGGTAAACGGCATGCGAGTTCCTCGCTTGTGATTCCCCGGCTCAGAAGGGCCGGTTAACTACTAAAGCGCGGTTACCGGAAAATGGGGACAGCGAATGAGGGTTAAAGCCGTTTGCGGATGACTGCGAGCTTGTATGACTCCACCAGCGCAGTCGTAATCGTCCGCATGTCTCGCGTTTCTATCAGATAATTCCAGGCACGCTGCGCCATCGTATTCGCTCGCTCCTGATTGGACATCAGGTCCACGCAGTAGTCGGCAAACGTCTTCGGGTCGTCAGCCAGCAGGACATACTCCCCGTCATTCTCCGCGAGGCCCTCGGCACCAATGCGCGTCGAGACGATTGGAATCCCGCTGGCCATCGCCTCCAGCAGCTTCACCCGCATCCCCGAGCCACTTAAAATCGGACAAACGAAGATCGCGCATTCGCCGAGCGGCTCGCGAACATCGGGCACAAACCCCCGCAGTTCGACGGAATCGCCGATCCCTGGCAGTGCGTGCCTCGGAGGCGGGTCCGATCCCACAACCACCAGCTTCGCGTTCGGAATCACGGCGCGAATCAGAGGAAGCACCTGCCGCACGAACCACTGCAGCGCTTCCTGGTTCGGCAGATGCCGGAAGCTGCCTAGGAACAACATCGTCTTCGGGCGGCGGTCATCCAGCCGGAACTCGTAGTTCGTAGTGTCGATGCCGGCGCGGAAGTTGTCGTCCATCCGCTCCCGCAGCGCCGGCAGGAAGCTGAGGATTTCGTTCGCATTGTCTGTGCTGCAGACCTGGATGCGATCCATTTTCGGCAGCAGCTTCAGCTCATAGCGGAGCGCCCGCAGATACTCGAACGTTGCCGACACCTTCCGCAGCTTCGACATATTTGCAAGCTGCCGCGCCACCGACTGGAAGTACACATCATGCTCAAACAGAATGCTCGGTATCTGTCGGAACTGACCCGCATACTGACCGAGCGGCATGTACTCCAGCTGCAGCACGTCGATCCCCCGCAGCAGAATCTGCCGGTGAATCAGCCACTCCAGATCCCCGTTGGCGAACTCGCGCACCGCGTGGGGCAGCATCGATCCAAAGGAGCTGTGCGACCCTGTCATCCGCACAATAAACTCAGCCGAAGCGCATCGCCGGACCAGGTGATCGTGCGGCGCGCGCTCAGACTCGCGGTCCAGCAGAACAATCAGATGCAGATCGACAAGCCGCACCAGCTGGTCCGCAGTCTGGTACATAAAGACGCCCCCACCATGCGTCGGAGGGCATATTGGATACGGCGACACGAACAGCACCTGGAGCCGTGCGGGCTGCCGTGGCAGAGTCTCAAAACGATCCCGGAAGTAGCCGCCAAGGGGCCGCCGGAAAGCCTCGCTGTCCGACACCGCCGCCAGCGACCGCGCCCGGAACCGAGCCGCCATTGCTTCCGGCAGCTGCAACAGCGCGAAAAACAGACCCCGGTAGTTGGTCCTGGCCGGTGAATCGCCAGCCAGCAAACTCAGGAACGCGTCGGCCCAGCACCCGATGAAGTGCTGGGTCAGCTTCTTCCACTCATGGATGTTCTTCCACGTGAACAACGCGAAGTTCTTCTTCAGCGCACCCTGGATATATGCGGGACTGAACTTCTTTCCGATGGTGCCGCGATGCTCGTGATACACGATGCTGCGCGGCTGATACAGCACCTTCCAGCCCCGCTTCCACGCCATGATGCCGAGGTCGGTGTCTTCCAGATAGAACGGCCGCAGCAAATGGTCGAAGCCGCCCAGCTCGAAGAACTTCCGCTTGTCGAACGCAGACGACCCACCGCCGGCGTAGAAGCACGGGAACAGGTCCTTGACCGCCTCGTCGATCCGGTGCCGCACACGCACCTGACCCTGCGACCACCACGCCTGCGTCAGGCCCGTCTCTTCCCGCGGCTTTGCCGGATCGCTGAAGAAAATCTGGCACGACACGGCAAACACCAGCGGATCCCGAAACCCGTCCAGCAGCGGCTGCAAAAATCCAGCATCCACGCGCATGTCGCTGTTCAGCAGCACCACAATGTCGTTCTTCGCCGCCTTGAACCCTGCATTCGAGCCGCCCCCGAATCCCAGATTCTTAGGCAGCGCCAGCAGAACCACATCCGGATAGTGGCGACGCACGAAAGCCGCGCTGCCGTCCGTCGACCCGTTGTCCACCACGATCACTTCGCTGCCTGGGTGCCGTCGAATCGAAGCAGTCACCGAAGGCAGATACTTCTCCAGCAGATCGCGGCCATTCCAGTTGGGAATCACGATGGACGCAGCCCGCCGATTCGGCAGCGTTTCCGTCACCAGGCGCCGCCGCCCGAACACCAGCCATGCCAGGTCGGCCAGCGCCAGCCCAGTCGCCGGAATCAGCACCAGTAGCGGCGAGACAAGCAGCAGCGGCAATGCCAGCAGGAGTCGAATTGCCGGATGCATTAACGTCTTGCCAGCTCCGGTCCAATGCCAACGGCGCGCCCCAGCTTCACCCAGCGCGAGGCCTGCACAGCATCCAGCTGCGCCCGTGCCGCGGCAATCTCAGCTTCCAGCCGCTCCCGTGTACCGTCCAGTTCCAGCGCCCAGCGAGTGCGCTCGTCCAGATCGGCTTCCGTCTTGTGCAGGAACTCGACACAACGGACCAGCTCGTCGGTACGTCCCTGCAGATCAGCGGTGCGGGCGGTGAGTTGAGCGGTCAGGTCGGCTTCCATCTGCTGCGCCCACATCGTGCGCTCTTCCAGCGCGGCGTCGGCTTGCTTGAGTGCGGCATCGTACTGATCTATGATCTCGCGGGCGCGCTGCTGTTGCGCGGCGAACTCGTCCTGTAGTTCGACAATCCGCGTGCCCGCATCCTTCAGTCTGGATTCCAGAGACAGCGCCCATTCATGCCGCGCCGCCAGCTCCGCAGCCTGAGCCTCATGTTGCCGCAGCAGCTCCCGATGCGCGCGCTGCTGGTCACTGAGCCACTCGTCTTTCGTCCGAATCTCCCCTTCCAGACGAGCGATGTGCCGCAGCTTCTCGCGCAACGCGTTAGCCGCGTTCGGGATGTAAATCAGCCCTTTGACCTGCGGCAGCGGCTCCCGCGAACACACGGCAACGAAGAAATTCGAAGTGTCTGGGTCCGACGGCGTGCGCTGAAGGTACAGGTCCGTAAACCCGCCGGTATCGGCGACACGGTGGAACGCGACCCCCTCTGTGTGGTCCTGCGTGTAAATGGTGCAATGCGCGAACTGCGCGCGCACTGCGGCCTCGAACTCGGCGTAATCGAACTCGTGCACGTGATACGGATTCGGCCCAGATTCCCGCCGCGTCTCCGCATAGAACTCGATACTCGGCGTGGACACCACCAGCACGCCACCAGGTGTCAGCACCCGGGCCGCCTCCGCCAGCAGACTGGGCCAGTCCGGAATGTGTTCGATCACCTCAAATGCCGCAATCAGGTCGAACGAGCCCCCGGCAAACGGCAGACACGCGGCCGATGCCTGCACCACGTCCGCATCCGGAATCAGCCGCAGCGCGTCGGCCGAGATGTCGAGCGACACGATGCTCTCCGCCCCAGCGGCAGCAAACTCGGCTGACCCATACCCGGCGCCACACCCGGCGTCGAGCACCCGGCGCCCGCTGGCAAGCTGGCCGGCAAAGATGTATCGCGCGATGTGCTCATTCCACAGATCGACATCCACCTTGCCCGGGATCAGCCGCTCACCCGTGAATTCCAGGGTCACGCCGGCACCTGAGGAGCAGGGAGTTTCGCGTTTACCTCCACCCTGCAGGGCATGTGCAGATAGCCGTAGATTTGCCCGTCGCCGTGGCCCATCTGCAGCGTCAGCGCGTTCTCGATCCAGTCGCACATCTTGTACGCTTCCAGTGTGCCGTCGGCAATTGCGGGCGAGAACGAAAAGTCCGAAGGATACAGTTCCGGCAGATCGATATGGAAGTCGACGGTAAGGCGGTCCCCGGCGAGCATGGAGGGAAGCTGATGCCCCTCCCTCACCGTGTTTGTACCTGCAAAGTCCATACCTAAATGGTTGCGCATCATGAAGCCGACATTAGGGAGTGGCAGGTCGGCTTTGGCACGAACGGAAATCCGCAGGATCACCCGGCTCCCTGGCGCCAGCAGCCTAGTCTCGCGTCCGAACTCGTCATAAATCGCGATCCCCACCACCTCGGCGCGGCCGTCACCATGCCTGTGATCGATATTCGGAATCGTGTCGACAGACTCCGGCGGCGGTGGCAGATGGCCCGCTTCGTTGATCATCATCGGAGTAGGCGCCGAGTGGCCCAGGTACACCGAATCCTTCTCGGTCATCGCGGCCAGGTACTTCTGCACAACCACGTCGGTGGGCCCAAAATCCCGCACGTGCCCCTTTTCCAGCCACATGCAGGTGTCGCCGATCGCCTTGATATCGCCCATGGAGTGCGAGACAAAGACAATGGTGACACCCTTTGACCGCAGCTCATGCACCTTGCGCATGCAGCGCTGCCGGAAGTAAATGTCACCCACCGCCAGCGCCTCATCCACCAGGAGAATGTCCGGATCCACGTGAATGGCGACGGAAAATGCCAGCCGCACGGTCATGCCGCTGGAGTAAGTCTTTACGGGCTGGTGGATGAAATCGCCGATCTCCGCGAACGCCGTGATCGCCTCATACCGGCGGTCGATCTCCTTCGAGCTGAGCCCCAGAATCGAGCCGTTCAGATACACGTTGTCCCGCCCGGTGAACTCCGGGTTAAATCCCGAGCCAAGTTCCAGCAGCGCGGCAACCCGCCCCTTCACCTTCACTTCTCCAGATGTGGGGTGCAGGATGCCGGCGATAATTTGCAGCAGGGTGCTCTTGCCCGACCCATTTTCCCCAACCACGCAGAACGTCTCACCCCGCCCCACGGAGAAGCTGACATCGCGCAACGCCCAGAAATCTTCATGAAAGGAGAGGCGGTTGAAGGTGAGGAGTTCCCGCAGCCGGTCGCGCGGCGAGGCGTACACAGGGTAGCTTTTCGAGACCCCCCGAAACTCAATGGCAAGTGAGGACACTACTTGGCAGGTTAGGGAACCCAGACGAGACTGTCAAACTTCGCTCCCGCCGCACAGGGGCCGAGGTGACCGCCGACCCTCCATTTCAGCCCGAATTGCCATGTCTTCGAAACGACCGCCTGCGGCCTGCTCCTGACCGTTTAGGCTGTGACGTTCCGGGCCAAAACTTTTCAAGTCGGAAGCCACCTCCATGTGTGCGAAGTGGCCTCCATGCGACGTGTTTGCCTTCCCATCGGAGGTTGGGAAGGTGGAAGAAAAGCACCTTAGTACTATCTTCCTGTCCCAATATTCTGCGCGTTACACTTCGTAGTCAATATGAAATGTCCTTCACATAGATTTGACACGGTGATTCATACTGAATACTCCAGAAACGCCGCGGGTGACATAATCTGGATCCCCCGAAAAGGGCTCATGACCAGCAGATCCTGGTCGCCGGTCACAATCCTCGCAGCGTTGCCATTCACGGCAATCTCACGTAGGTGTCGAACTTCTTGCGGGAGAGAACCGTGGCCATTCAGGTAACAGTAGCAGGCTGATCAGGACGTTGTTGTCAAAACGATTCGGGGGCTACTCTTCACTGGCAAGAATCTCTGCGAGTTTTTCCTCGGTCAGCCCTCGTGCGGCCGCGTCTTCCCCAACTCTGTAGCAGAACTCCTGAAACTCAGCTTTGTTCAGTGTAAGCAGCCGGTTGTACTTCATACGTCCAGTTTAACTAAAATGGACAAATATTTTCGCCCTCGGTGGCTTTGCCTCACGTGCGTCCAATTTTCCCCTTGACGTCCTACAGGAGTCCGATTATTCTGTCTCCTGTAGACAGCCAAGGAGAGAGATGCCCGACAAACAAATCGACCTGCTCCAGGGAACGCTCGACCTGCTGATTCTCAAAGCCCTCGCCCTCGGGCCGATGCACGGCTACGGAGTATCCGTCCGCCTCCAGCAGCTCTCGGCCAACAGCCTTCAGGTGCAGCAGGGATCGCTCTACCCAGCGCTCCATCGCCTCGAGCAGCAGGCGTGGATCCAAAGCGAGTGGGGCGTCAGCGAGAACAACCGCAAGGCCAAATTCTACTCACTGACCGCTACCGGCCGCGAGCAACTCAGCAAAGAAACCGCAAACTGGACCCGCATGGCGCAGGCCATCGGACTCGTCCTTGGCGCGCAGGAGGTATAACACGTGACGACCACGGGGCACCGCTGGGTGGATATCGTAAGGCTGCGGCTGCGATCGCTGTGGCGGAAACAGGAGGTGGAGCAGGAGCTCGACGAAGAGCTGCGCTTCCACCACGACGCCCGGGGATGGTCTCTGCTGGAAAACCTGGTTCGCGACGTCCGCTATGGCCTGAGAGCGATGCTCCGCAACCCGCTCTTCACGATCACAGCGGCCGGAGCGCTTGCCATGGGCATCGGCGTCAATTCCGCCGTCTTTACCATGGTCTACTCCCTGATGTATCGGCCGATTCCCGTGGCTCAGCCGGAGACCATGCGCAACGTCCACCTCGCCGCCTTCGGCCAGGGCTCGCGGTCCCACTTCGGAACGCAGTACAACATCACCTGGGACGAGTTCCACAGCATGCGCACCACAGCCACCTCGGCCGAGCTCGCGGGCCTCGCCGAAGTGCAGATGTCGCGAAAAGACGACCCCCGCCCCGTCCACGCGCAGCTCGCCTCCGATAACCTGCTGACCCTCATCGGTGGACGTCCAGCCCTCGGCCGCTTCTTCCGCCCCAAAGAGGTATCTTCGCCCGGCGCTCCCGCTGTCCTGGTGTTATCGAACCGCGCCTGGAAGATCTGGTTCGGATCCGACCCAGGCGTGGTCGGCCAGCTCATCGTCCTGAATCGAACACCGTTCACAATCATCGGCATTGCCGACGGGCAGACCACCGGACCCACCATGCTCGCGCCCGACGTCTGGATTCCCCTCAGCATGCAGGCGATTACCCGCCCGGGCGAGCCACTGATCACCAACCCAGTCAATGCATGGATTCAGGTGCTCGGGCGCATCCGGCCAGGCGTCTCTGATTCCGCCATGCAGGCCGAGATGCAGCTGTTGTTTCAAAACGCGCTCACAGCCCACATGCCCCAGCGGACCGCTGCTGTTTCCGTCGCCCCCGCTGCGTTCTTCAACTATCCGTGGATCCGGCAGAAGTCCGCGCCCATCATTGGAATCCTCTTCCTTGCAGTGGGCCTGGTGCTCATTGTGGCCTGCGCCAACGTCGCCAACATGCTGCTCGCCCGAGGCCTGGTGCGACGGCGCGAAATCGCCGTGCGTCTGTCCATCGGCGCGTCCCGAAGCCGCGTCCTGCTCTTCACCATGCTCGTCTCCCTGATCACCGGAGCCGTGTTCGGCCTGGTTCCGGCATGGAGCTCCCTCCGCTTCTCCCTGAACGCCAACCTGCGCACCGAAGGCCTCGACGACAGGAACAAGACCGGCAAGCAACGAACCCAGTTCGCGCTCATCGCCGTCCAGGTCGCCGTGTGTCTGGTCCTGCTCGTCAACGCCGGACTCCTGGTACGAGGCTTTCAATCCGCACTTAAGGGCGATCCAGGGCAGGCAACCAGCAACCTTGTGACAGCCAGCTTCGACCTCCGCCAGCAGCAGTACACTCGCCAGTCGGCCGAACGCTTTTTCGCGAACCTGCGCGAAAGCGCTGCCGCAATTCCTGGCGTCAGGTCTGTATCTACAACTTTCGTCGAGCCCCTGCATCAACAGTGCGGCACCGAAATCGGCATTCCCTCGTCGGACGGACAGCCCACCCGTGCCCTGGCAGCTTGCGATGAGGTCGGCCCCGACTACTTCCGGACAGCCGGCATTCGCCTCCAGTCAGGCCGCGAGTTCACAGCCGCGGATCAAAAGCCAGGCATTCGCGTGGCAATCATCGACGCCGAACTCGCCAGCAGTCATTTCGGCGGCCCCAAAGCACTGGGTCGAACCCTGCTCTTCGGCATGCCCGGCGAGAAGTATGAGATCGTCGGCATCGCTTCGAACACCAGGGCGCTCGATCTCGGCACGCTGCAGCGGGGCAAGATCTACACGCCGATGTCGGGTCTGCGACACATGGAAGCGATGCTGGTGCTCGCCTGGGATGGTCCGTTCGCCAGCATTGACAAGGAGCTCCGCGAGGCTGTCGGCAGAGAGGATCCGAACGTGACCATCCGCCTCAAGCGCGTGGAGGAAAGCGTGCGCGACGCTCTGGTGCCCGCGCAGCTGGCCAGCGCCGCGGCAGGCGTTCTCGGTGTCTTCGCCCTGCTTTTGGCCGGGACCGGCATCTACGGCGTAGTCGCGTTCTCCGTAACCCGACGCCGCCGCGAGATGGGAATCCGAGTCGCCCTCGGTGCCGACCGGTCCGCCGTCATGCGACTCATGATTTGGCAGGGCATGCAGCCCGTCATCGCCGGCGCCGTCATCGGACTGGCCCTCGCCGGCGGGGGCGCTCAGCTCATCCGAGCCATGCTGTACGGAGTCAGCCCGTTCGATCCCGTCGCATTCGCCGGGATGGCTGCCATATTGACCCTGGCAGCCCTTCTCGCGGCTGCCATACCGGCCCGCACGGCTCTCGCGCTCGATCCAGCTGTAACCCTTCGTCAGGAGTAGCGAAACATCGCTCCAGCCCTGTTCAGCGTAATATGGCATAAATGGCCGAAATATCGATCCTGACTGCCGACGGGAAAACCAGGACACACGTGCTTGAAGGGGAGCGCGTCGGACTGGGACGCGCCAACACGAACGAGCTCTGTTATCCCGACGACAGTGGTCTCTCTCGCCAACACCTCCTCTTCCAGCGCGAGGGCGAAGAGTGGCTTCTCGTCGACCCCGGGAGTAAGAACGGCACCACACTTAACGGCGACCGCATCACCACGCCGCGGAAGCTGGTGGGTGGCGACAAGATCCAGGCCGGCCACCTGACCATCGTCTATGGCGTTGCCGCGCGCCCGTTCAACGAGACTGTCGTTTTTATTGACACCCGCGACGAAAAGACAACAGTCTCCCGATCCCTCGCCGACGTCCTGAGCCCCGGAGCCCAGCGACTCGAAAAACCAACGGTCAGTGCCGACAAAATCGGAGCCCTGATCAAAGCCGGGAACCAGCTCTCACAGGAGCAGGAACTCGACAAGCTGTTCCCCATCATCCTCGACCTCGCCATCGAAGCTGTTCAGGCGGAACGCGGTGTACTGCTGGCCTATGAGGGCGAATCGCTGGATGTCAAAGCCTCCTCCGGCGGCAACTTCCGCATCAGCCAGGGTGTGCGCGAACGCGTCCTCCGCGGCCGCGAGTCTCTGCTCATCAACGACGTCCTTTCCGACGAAGCCTTCAAAGGCATGCAGAGCCTGGTCCAGCAGCAGGTCCGGATGTTCATGGCTGTGCCGCTGCAAACGAACGATCAGGTGCTGGGCCTCATCTACGTCGATTCGCCGACGCTCGTTCGCGAGTTCGCCGTCGAAGACCTGAACCTGCTGACTGTCATGGCGAATATCGCCGCGGTTCGCATCGAACGCGCCCGCCTTGCGGAAATCGAGCAGGCCGAAAAGATCATGGCCAAGGATCTGGAACAGGCCGCCGTGATTCAGCGAGGCCTTCTGCCCTCGCGAGCGCCCATCGTCCCTGGCCTCGACCTCGCCGGGCACAACGTTCCCTGCCGGACCGTCGGCGGCGACTACTACGACTTCCTGCAGTATCCCGACGGCAAGATCGGTGTCGCGCTGGGCGACGTCTCCGGCAAGGCCATGCCGGCTGCTCTGCTGATGACCAGCCTCCAGGCCCGGCTCCGAGTCATCTCCGAAGACATCACAGACGTGGCTGACCTGATGAACCGGCTCAACCGCCACACTGCCGCCAATACGCCGTCAAACCGTTTCATAACGCTGTTCTTCATGATCATTGACCCGGCTACGGGCGAGGTCTCCTACTGCAACGCTGGCCATAATCCACCCTACCTGGCGCGCGTTTCCGGCGAAATAGAAGAGCTGCAGGAAGGCGGCCTCATCCTGGGCCTTTTCGGCCAGGCCCGCTATGCCTCGGCGAAGGTGGAAATGGCCACCGGCGACATCATCGTGGTGTTCAGCGACGGCGTCTCGGAGGCCCAGAATGGGGATCAGGACGAGTTCGGAGAAGAGCGCCTCAAGCAGGTGATTCTCGCCACTCACGACAAATCCGCGGCCGACATCCTCCAGGCAATCATCCAGTCGGTAGCCGACTTCGCCGCAGGTGCTCCGGCAGCCGATGACGTGACACTTGTTGTTGTGAGGCGCGTCTCATGACGTACACCCACAGGACAACGGTACTTCAGTTGCTAAGGAGTTACAGCGAAGCGGGCTTCAAAAATGGCATTGTCTGATAGAATGGCAAGCAAATGAGCCTGATGTCCCCGAGACTGCAATTACGGGTCGCGCAGAAGCAAATTCTGACACCAGGTCTCGTGCAGATGGTCACCGTGCTTCAGCTCAACCGGCTGGAACTGCGGGACATGATCACCACCGAGATGGCGCAGAATCCCGTCCTCGAGGAAAGCACCGAGGCCGGCGACGAGCTCACTCAGGAAGAAGTTCAGGAGCTTCTGGAGCGGGAACGGGTCGCCGACCCCGCTGACCAGTCACTGCTCGAGGCCCTCGCCGGCGGAGTGAACGGCTCCGGTGAGTATGAGTTCACCGAGATCGCCGAGCTGCCCACGCTCGACGGAGCCGCCGGACCTGCAAACATCGATTCATCTTCGACCGCACCCGCGGAAGGAGACGCCGTCGAAACCAGGGTGGAAGCTGACCCCTTCGACGAAATCGACTTTGGGTCGTTTTTCGACGATTATCTGGACCCTGGGTACAAAAGTCCATCCGCGGAGAACGTCGAGAAGCCGTCGTTTGAAACGTTCCTCTCCTCGCCCGTCACACTGGCGGACCACCTCCAGTCCCAACTCGCTATCGAGATCATGCTGGAAGCCGTGCGCGAGGCCGCGCTGTCCGTGATCGGCAACCTCGACGACAACGGCTATCTGATGCAGCCGGTGGAAGAAATCGCCCAGTCGGAAGGCTTCACGCTCGCCGAGGTGGAAGAGGCGTTGCGCGTCGTGCAGACGCTGGATCCCGCCGGTATCGCCGCCCGCGACATGCGGGAGTGCCTGCTGCTTCAGATCGAAGCGCGCAATGGCAAAGGCGGCGTCGCCTGGCAGATCGCCTCAAAGTACATGAAGCTGCTGGAAACGCGCCAGTTTCGTGAGATGGCGAAGCAACTGGGCCGGCCTCCGGAGCATGTGCAGATCGCGGTCGCAATGATCCGTCACCTCGACCCCCGCCCTGGCCTGCGCTTCAACCAGACTGGCGCCCGTACGGTCGAGCCCGATGTCTACATCACCAAAGACGGCGAAGATTACCTCATCCAGTTGAACGACGAGGATCTGCCACAACTACGCCTGAACGCGCAGTACCGCAAAATGCTCGACCGGGACCAGGAGCCGAGCAAAGAAGTCCGCAATTACGTTAAGGAAAAGTACGCTTCTGCACTGCAGCTGATGAAGAACATCGAGCAGCGCAAGCAGACGATCCTCAAGGTCTGCCAGTCCATCGTGCGGCGGCAGGGTGAGTTTCTCGAAGGCGGCATTGATGAGCTGAAGCCGATGATGATCAAGGATGTGGCCGAAGAAATCGGCGTGCACCCGTCCACCGTCAGCCGCGCGGTCGCAAGCAAATATGCCCACACGCCGCAGGGCGTGTTTGAGCTGCGCTATTTCTTCTCTGAAGCAGTGCAGGGTCGATGTGGCAACACCACACCCCTGCTGATTCTGAAACGCAGGGTCAAGAGGATGATTGAAGAAGAAGATTCCCGTCAGCCGCTTACCGATGAGCAAATTACCGCGCGTCTGCAGTCGGAAGGTATCGACGTCACACGGCGCACCGTTGCAAAGTACAGGGAGGATATGAAAATACCTTCCACGCACCAGCGGCGCCATCGCGAATAGTCGAAACGCCGCTGACCCAGTAATCCCCCGCCGCCGGGTGCGTCTAATTGGCGGTAGTATAGCTCCAGAGAACAGGAGGTTGCCCCGGTGAATATTAGTTATGCCGGTAAGCAAGAGTACCTTCATCCGAAACAGAAGGCACTCCTCGACGGTAAGGTGGCCAAAATCGCCAAACTGCTCGAGGTCGACGGCAAGGGTGACAAGAACACTCGCGTAGCGTTGACGCATGCCAAAAATGAGCATCGCGCCGAGGTCACGCTGAATTACCTTGATCACACCGTGGTTGGCGAGCATGCCGATGCCGACCAGTTCACGGCTCTGAATCAGGCGTTCGAGAAGCTCGAACGGCAAATGATGCGGATCCGCGATAAACGCCGCGACGTGAAGAAGACCCCAAAGGAGGGCTGGGACTCTGCCTCATCGCCGGAGACAGACGTGGAGGTGGAACCGCGCCGCACCAACGGGCACTCGACGCCAGGCGCCGCCAACGGCAGGCCAAAGGTCTACCGGGTGACGCCGGAAGATGGGAAACCACTCACCGAACAGGAGGCTGTCCTCATGATTGGCAATGAGCCCTACATGGTGTACACCGCTGGCTCCGGCCGGCTGTCTGTTCTCATACGGAGGCCTGACAACAACTTCGATCTGGTGGAATGCTAATATCACTCCCGGATGCCCAAAAAGGCCGCGACAGTTGGCGCTCCTGACAGTCCTGCTCTGAAGCCCGGCTCCGAGCTGGTGATCATCACCGGACTCAGCGGGTCGGGCAAAGGAACTGTTCTAAAAGTCTTCGAGGATTTGGGATTCTTTTCGGTGGACAACCTGCCCATCGAACTGATTCCCAAATTCGCGCAGCTTGCTCAGGAATCGCGAACGATTTCCCGCGCGGCCCTCGTGGTCGACGTCCGGGAGGGTGACGCTCTCCTTGCCCTTCCGGCGCTCTACAGAAAGCTCCGGCGCAAACTCAATGCCCGGCTGCTGTTCCTTGAGGCCGCGGACGAATCGCTCCTGAGAAGATTCAGTGAGACCAGACGTCCGCATCCTCTCGGGGCAGACATGTCCGTGACAGAGAGCCTCCAAATGGAGCGCGAGCAACTCCAGCCAATCCGCGCCCTCGCCGATCAGGTCATCGACACTTCCCGCTTCACCGTCCACGAACTGCGCGACGTCATCAAAGCTACCTTCGCAAGCGAGCACGGTTCGCAGCTGCTGATCAACGTGATGAGCTTCGGCTTTCGGAACGGAGTTCCTGCCGACGCTGACCTCGTCTTCGACGTCCGCTTCCTCCCGAACCCGAATTACATAGCCGAGTTCAAGCCGCTCACTGGTAAAAACTCCAAAGTCGCCCGCTACATCGCGGGATACCCGCAGACCCAGGAATTTATCTCCCGAACCAGTGGCATGCTCGATTTCCTGATTCCTCACTACATGCGTGAAGGAAAAAGCTATCTCACCATCGCGTTCGGGTGCACCGGCGGACAACACCGCTCTGTCATGATGGCGGCCGAGATTTGCCGGCATCTGACGAAAACTGGTTTCAAGGTGAAAGAAAGCCACCGCGACATGCCCCGCACCTGAAACCGTGTCGCTGTGGCGGCGTCCACAGTTGTCGATATGGATTCCCGCATAGCAGGTTCGATCGCTGGCGCAGTAGCCACCATTCCTATGACGGCCGTGATGAGCGCGCTGGAGCGCTGGGAGGATCTGCCTCCGCAGCGCATTACGGAAAACGTCGCGGGGGGTGCGCTCAATCAGGAGCAGGCCGAAGCCTTATCCATAACCGCCCACTTCGGACTCGGCGCCGCTGCCGGCGCAGGCTACGCGGGATTCGCGGGAGAAAGTGGACTCCCACCGGTGGCCGAAGGCGCTCTCTACGGACTCGCCGTCTGGGGTGGAGCCTACCTCGGCGTACTGCCCCATTCCGGTCTTTATCCCTCGCCCAGCCACGACCGCAGATCGCGGACCATGCTCATGATCGGCGCCCACCTGGTCTGGGGCGCAGCGCTCGGCCTCGTCTGGCACGCTCTCGCAAGCCGCGTTGACAGCGACTGAGCCGGCTGTATGCGATACGCTGTGCGTAGTGCGTGAATCGGACGACGATCTGCAGTTCCGAAAAGCCGAGCCAGCCGCCGAGCCTGACGACTCACTGCGTTGTGTCTCATGCGGGAACGTCATTACAAACGAATATTTCCACGCCCAGGGACAGGTAGTTTGCTCCGAATGCGCAGTCAGAATCGAGTCTGGCCAGAAGGCTCCGCCTGTAGTTTCCATGGCGACAGCCGTGTTGTATGGATCGCTCGCCGCGCTGGCGGGACTTGCTATCTACGCCGCAGTTGCAATCTTTGCGGGCCTCGAGGTCGGACTCATTTCCATCCTGGTTGGAATCATGGTGGGCAAGGCCGTGCGAGCCGGGTCGAAAGGGCTCGGCGGCCGACCGCAGCAAGTCCTCGCTGTGGCACTCACCTATTTCGCGATTTCCGGCAGCAATATCCCAATCTTTCTGTACCACTATTCGAAGTCGAAGCCCGCCGTTACGCAGACCCGAGGTGAAGACATCGCGCCGTCCACGCGACCGAACGCAATCAGGGTCATCATCATGTTGGCGGCTCTCGTGGTGGCAGCGCCGTTCCTGGCAGTCTTCCAGAACCCGGCTGGCGGATTGCTCTCACTGGTCATTCTCTTCTTCGGCCTGGCGCAGGCCTGGAAGCTAACCGGCCGTACCGACATACTGGTTCTGGGACCCTACAAACTTGAATCCGTGTCTTGAGTGCGGTACCGCCCTGAGCCCGTCGGATTTGGCCTGCCCGTCGTGTCTGACGCTGACCTTTGCCGACCGCCTCGAGTCGCTGGCCGCCGAGGCCCGCGCCGCGGCAGCGCGAAACGAACCCAGCCGTGCGCGCGATCTCTGGATGCAGTGTCTCCCGCTGCTGCCCGAAAACACCGCGCAGTTCCGAGCCATACAGGCCCGCATAGCCGACCTGGCAGACAAGGTGGACCAGGCCACTTCGGAACCACCCAAATCGGGCATCTGGCGGCGCATCATTGCTGTCGGCGGCCCAGCCGCATTGGTTCTGTGGAAGCTGAAAGCGTTCCTGCTCATCGCGCTCACCAAGGGCAAGTTCCTCCTCCTCGGCCTTAGCAAGGGCGGCACTTTACTTTCCATGCTCGCCTGGGTGGGCGTCTACTGGGCGCTCTACGGATGGTGGTTCGCCATCGGTTCTGTGCTCTCCATCTACGTCCATGAAATGGGACACGTGGTAGCGCTGCATCGCTACGGCATTCCGGCTGGAGCGCCAATGTTCATCCCAGGATTCGGCGCGTTCATCCGCCTCAAACAGCTCCACCTCGAGCCCATTCAGGACGCGCGAGTCGGACTCGCCGGGCCGCTCTACGGGCTCGGCGCAGCACTCTTCTGCTACGCCGTCTACGCGTCGACTGGCTGGGCTGCCTGGGGTGCCATCGCCCACTTCGGCGCTGTCATCAACATGTTCAACCTCATCCCGGTGTGGCAGCTCGACGGCGCCAGAGGCTGGCGCTCCCTCGCGCAGAAACAACGGATGATCGTTACAGGCCTCGCCGCAGTCCTCTGGATGCTTACCTCGGAGACTATGATCTTCCTCATAGCCTTCGCCTGCGGCATCCGGCTCTTCTGGCCAAAAGACCCCGCCCCCGAGCCCGACCAGACGGGCCTGCTTCAGTTCGGCGGCATCATGACCGCCCTTGCGTTGCTCGTAATGCTCGCAAAAGGAGTGCTTGACAGATAGCGAATAAAAGGCGAATATCAAGTGGTGTTGTTCCCGGAGTGCAAGCCTTCGGCCGGACTGGTGGGTATTGCCCGCATGGCTGCGGAGGCCGACCTCCTCGAAGCGAAACGTCGCGTCGAGTACCGCGAGCTCGAATCCAAAAGCCTCGTCAGCCGAGTCTCGAATCCATGGATGCCCTTCCGCTGGACGATCAACCCATATCGCGGGTGCGAGTTTGGCTGCAAGTACTGCTACGCCCGATACACCCATGAGTTCATGGAGCTACGCGACACAGACCAGTTCGAAACCCTGATCTTCGCCAAACATTTCGATGCCGCCGCGTTTCGCCGCGAACTGGCGCGAATCCCACGTGAAGACAAGATCGCAATCGGCACCGCAACTGACCCTTACCAGCCTGCGGAGCGCCGCTACGGCGTCACGCGCCAGATACTCGAAGCACTCACAACGGAGCGAGGCCGAGCCTTCAGTATCATCTCGAAATCGGACCTGATCGCCCGCGACGCCGACGTCTTCACCGAGATCGCAAGGTACAACACCATGCACGTGATGCAGACCATCACTACGGTCGATACGGCCCTCGCGCGCATCCTTGAGCCCAGCGCACCCAGACCCGAACTGCGCGTCGAATCGGTGCGACGCCTCGCTTCAGCAGGACTCGGCGTAGTGGTGATGAACAGCCCGGTCCTGCCGCTGATCAACGACTCCCGTCAGAGCCTGGCCGCGGTTGCCTCCGCGGTCCGCCAGGCCGGAGCGTCTTACTTCACCGCCCAGACACTCTTCCTGAAAGAGTGCGCCCGCAAAGCCTTCTTCCCCATGCTGGAAGCGAAATTCCCACACCTGGTGCGCAAATATCGCGAGCGCTACGGCACCGGATCAGGCTATCTGAAGGGCGCGTATCCGGAGATGATTGCGGAGCGCGTGCGATCGGTGCGCGAAGAATTCGGCCTCACGAGGAAGCTCCAGGACGCCCCGCCCGACGTCTGGATCGCCGAGGTCGACCAGTTGAGCCTCTTCGGCTGACCGTGACCTCCGCCTCAAGCGTCCCAATTTCGCGTATACTCGACATCGTGACTCGAATTAAACAGGTTATTTTGGCAGCTTTGCAGCTTCCACCGTAGTGATCAGCGGCGAGCGTCCTGCCACTTATCTTGAGAGCAGTACGTCGTCTTATGCTGCAGCAACTGGTAATAAGCCAACGTTTTTTGGCACGAGCGACGCTGTCTTTCCACATTTCGCGGCTGGTGGCGGCGAATGGGAAAGCGTAATGGTCATTGTTAACCTTTCGGACAGGCTTATACCGTTTCAACAACAGTTCCGTTTACCGGACGGATCTCCGGCCGAGCTGACTTTTCGCTCCATTCCCGACGGGAAGATGACAACTGCCACGCGGACCGACGGCTCTCTCCCGCCGAGAGGAAGTATCAATGTCCTTCTTACGGCACCCGGTAATGAGCCGGTAAAAACTGGCTGGATCTCCCTGGACTACGACACAACCCTCGGACGGATAGGCGGTTACCTGATGTTTCGGAGGCGGTTCGGAGGTTCAACCTACGAAGCTTTGGTGCCGCTTGGTGCATACGATGACACCAGCTTCTATATGCCAGTCGACAACCTGGAAGGGTTTGTCACTGCGATCGCGATAGCCAATCCAGCGTCGCCCGCAACTCGAATCCGGTTGACATTAATAGACCTGCAGGGTGCGACTGTCGGTAGTACGGAAATCGCACTTCCCGGAAATGGTCAGTCGGCTTTCGTACTTGCTGATCGTTTTCCTCTCGCGGCTGGACGAGTAGGCACTATTCTGGTCGAATCTTCCACAAACCGAATGTCTGCGGTGGGGATACGATTCAATCCTGCTGGCGCATTTTCCTCGGTTCCGATCATGAACTGGTCCGGTATGCTTCGCTAACGGCGAGCACGGCACAGGTAGAGCGCGGTCCCAACTGCGGGCTTTACAGCGCAGCCAGCAGCTTAGCAATCAGCGCGATCCGTCCCGGAAGTGCATCCACAAGCACGTACTCACCCGGCGTGTGAGCCCCCTCTCCGACAGCGCCCATACCGTCCAGCGTCGGCACCCCCAGCGCCGCCGTAAAATTCCCGTCCGACCCGCCGCCCACCGACGTCTCCCCAAGCTCGAACCCCAACTCCCCGGCCAGCGTGCGAGCCGTCCCGAACAACGCCGCACCCGCCTTCGTGCGCTCCAGTGGCGGACGGTTCAACTCGCCTTCCACCTCGATGCGGCACCGCTTGTCCACTGCGCGCAGTCCGCGAAACTTGCGCTCCAGACCCGCCCAGTCCTTCGCCCGCGACACCCGTATATCGAAGTCACACACAGCCAGATCGGGCACTACATTCAGCCGCGTCCCTCCGCTGATCACGCCCGCGCTGACCGTCAGCCCCTTGTCCAGATCGGTGAACCCTGCGATGACAGGAAGTTGTCGCCCCAGCTCCAAAATCGCATTTGCCCCGTTCGTAAAATCGAGCCC
>Ga0163150_10003410_pt1 | contig 22411 bp, 17 predicted proteins | sample OliLakLV19P2IB_FD_148628 | JGI IMG/M metagenome (GOLD analysis project Ga0163150, IMG submission 148628) | Freshwater microbial mat bacterial communities from Lake Vanda, McMurdo Dry Valleys, Antarctica - Oligotrophic Lake LV.19.P2.IB | ecosystem: Environmental > Aquatic > Freshwater > Lake >...
GCATCGGTGGGGCACGCTCAACGCCCTTCGGCGGCACCAATTTCGGCGGCGCCGGGCAGAACGTCATCGGCATTGCGCAGAATCCGGCGTCGGTCGGTCAGGGGCTCGCCATAGGTGTGGCCAAAGGCACCGTCACCATCGGCGGCACGCAGATTCTCAATATCGGCCTGCTCGTGCGCGCGCTGGAGGCCGACAACAACGCCAACATCCTGTCGACACCCACCCTGCTGACGCTCGACAACGAGGAAGCGCGCATCATCATCGGGCAAAACGTGCCGTTCATCACGGGGCAATATGCAGTGTCGGGTGCCGCGACGACACCTACGCCGTTCCAGACCATCGAACGCAAGGACGTCGGGTTGACCCTGAGGATCCGACCGCAGATTTCCGAAGGCGGCCTGGTGCGCCTGCAGATCTTCCAGGAAGTTTCGAGCATCGCCGACGCGACCGGCGTCGCCGGAGTCATTACCAACAAGCGATCGGTCGAATCGACCGTGCTGGTGAACGATGGCCAGATCATCGTGATCGGCGGCCTCATCCAGGATTCGGTGACCGACCGTGTTTCGAAAGTGCCGGGGCTGAGCGACATCCCCTTGTTCGGCGGATTGTTCAAATACAACACGCGCTCGCGCACCAAGACCAACCTCATGGTGTTCCTGCGCCCGACCGTAGTCCGCGATGACCGCGGCGCCGACGGCGTGACGAGCGAGCGCTACGACTACATTCGCGGCGAGCAATTCAAATCGGCGCCAGCGCCCCGCTTCGCGCTTCCCGATGTACCCGCGCCCGTCATGCCGCCAAGCGCGCCACCAGCCCAAACTTTCAAGCCGCAATAGCCGTCCGGTCGATGGGAAAACCGCCGGTTCCCTATGCCTTTGCGAAGTCCAGCGGGCTGGCCGTCACAGGTTCGGCCGGCGGGATCGCGGAAGTGGCAGTGCGCTCGGGCCACGATGCGGCCCTACAGGCCGCCGGGCTGGCCGAGCTGCGACGCGTGCTCAGCGTGCCGTTGCGCGCCAAGCGCATCGAAAGCGCTGAATTCGACGAGCTGGTCGCAACCATGTACAACGCGTCGGACGCCGGGGCTGCGGCACTCGCGGACGACTTGGCGCAGGACATGGATCTTTCGCGCCTCCTGCAGGAAATTCCCCGCATCCAAGACCTGCTCGACAGCCAGCATGATGCGCCGCTGATCCGGTTGATCAATGCGCTGTTCACCCAGGCCCTCAGGGACGGTGCTTCCGACATCCACATCGAACCGTTCGAGGCGCGTTCGGTCGTGCGATTGCGCATCGACGGCACCCTGCGCGACCTGATCGAGCCCGCGCGGGCGCTGCATGCCGCCATCGTGTCGCGGGTAAAGATCATGGCGCAGCTCGACATTGCCGAGAAGCGCCTGCCGCAGGATGGAAGAATCGCCCTGCGCGTCGCCGGAAAGCCGATTGATGTGCGGGTGTCGACCATCCCCACCGGGCATGGCGAGCGGGTGGTTCTGCGCCTGCTCGACAAGCAGGCCGGCCGGCTCGACCTCTCGCGCCTCGGCATGGACGACGCAACGCTCGCCCAGATGGATGCGTTGATCCGCTCACCCCACGGCATCATCCTCGTGACCGGTCCGACCGGTTCCGGCAAGACGACGACGCTCTATGCCGCGCTGTCGAGGCTCGATCCCAAGGCGCTCAACATCATGACCGTCGAAGATCCCATCGAGTACGACCTCGACGGCATCAGCCAGACGCAGATCAACACTCGCATCGAAATGAGTTTCGCGCGGGCCTTGCGCACGATCCTGCGCCAGGATCCCGATGTCGTGATGATCGGCGAAATCCGCGACCTCGAAACCGCGCAGATCGCAGTCCAGGCAAGCCTGACCGGTCATCTGGTCTTCGCCACGTTGCATACCAACGATGCGGTAAGCGCGGTTACGCGGCTTGTCGACATGGGTGTGGAGCCGTTCCTCCTTGCCTCGAGCATGATCGGCGCGGGCGCGCAGCGCCTCGTGCGGCGCCTGTGCACCGAATGCCGCAAGCCCTTTGCCCCCGAGCCCGATCAGCTGCGCAGCCTCGGTTTCACACCCATGCGCGGGACGTTCTATGCCGCGCAAGGCTGTGCTGCGTGCAATCACACCGGCTACAAGGGGCGCACCGGCATTTACGAATTGCTGATCGCAGACGACGAGCTGCGGCGCCTGATCCACGATCGCGCATCCGAGCAGGCGCTGCGCGCCTATGGGACTTCGCATGGAATGCGTTCCTTGCGCGACGACGGCTTGCGGCTCGCCGCGCAGGGAGTGATCAGCCTCGAGGAAGTCGTGCGCGTAACAAGGGAGTAGCGCGAGGCCATGGAAGCCTTCCGCTACGAGGCCGTGACCGACGACGGCCGTACCGTGTCTGGCGTAGTGGAGGCCGACTCGCCGCGCCAGGCGCGCTCGCAATTGCGCGCGCAAGGCCTGCATCCCTCATCCATCGATCGCGTCCGCGCGAGGGAGCGTTCGAAGCAACCCTGGGCGCGCAGCATTTCGCCGGGCGAGCTGAGCCTGCTGACCAGCCAGCTGGCCACGCTGCTAGCCTCCGGCCTGACCCTGGAACAGTCGCTAAACGCGCTGATCGAGGAGGTGACCTCGCCGATTGCGCGCGAAGTGCTGGGTGGGGTCAAGGCGGAAGTCACCGCAGGCCTGTCCCTGGCCGGTGCCATGGGACAGTATGAAAAGAACTTTCCCGACTACTACCGGACGCTGGTCCACGGCGGCGAGGAGTCGGGTGCATTGCCCGTTGTCCTTCAGCACCTGGCCGACTATCTCGACGCACGCCAGGCGCTGATCCAGAAAACCAGCCTCGCGCTCCTGTACCCGGTGCTGGTGATGCTGGTCGCAATCAGCATCGTGACGGGCTTGCTCATGTACGTCGTGCCGCAGATCGTGCAGGTCTTCCAGCAATCGCGCCAGGGCCTGCCGTTCCTTACGCGGGCATTGATCGCGTTGTCGGATTTCCTGCGCATGGCCTGGCCGTACCTCGCGGCCGGCGGGATCGGTGGCTTCGTCCTGGCGCGGGCTGCGCTGCGCAGGGACGGGCCAAGGCGTCGCTGGCATGCGCTCCTTCTAAATACGCCGGCAGTGGGGCCCGTGGTCCGCAGCATCAACGCGACGCGGTTCGCAAGCACTCTCGCCATCCTGATGGGCGGCGGGGTGCCCCTTCTCTCCGCGCTCGGGTCGGGTTCGCGCGCAATGACCAACCGCATCATGCAGGAAGGCGTGGAAAAAGCCATCGAGCGCGTGCGCGAAGGCGAGGGCCTGGCACGCTCGCTCGGCGCGGCGCGGGTTTTTCCGCCGCTCATGGTTCACCTGATCGCAAGCGGCGAGGTCAGTGGCAAGCTCGAAGAAATGCTCGAGCGCTCGGTGCGCCTCGAGACCCAGGCGCTCGAAAGGCGCCTGGAGGTGCTGTTGACCCTGCTTGAGCCTTTGATGATCCTGGTGATGGGAGGCGTCGTGCTCGCGATCGTGCTTGCGATCCTCATGCCGATCATCGAAATCAACCAGCTCGTGCGTTAGACCCGGTCGGAAGCTCGCCTAGCCCTCGGCCAGGCAAGATACCGCCTTCTGCACCCCGTCGCGCCCGAAAGGGATGCCCTGCACCAGCATCGCCGCTTCGACGCCCGCGAGCGCACCGAGGATCATCGGCGGGTTCAGGTCGCCGAGGTGCCCGATGCGGAAAGCCTTGCCGGTTTGCGGTCCGAGGGCTCCGGCGACGGCCACCTGGAAACGCTCGCGTGCGACCGCGCGCATCGCTTCCGGGTCGTGCGGCGGGTGCATTTCGATGGTCGTGACCGACACCGAGCGCGCTTCCGGCACGCGGCAAAAAAACTGCACCGCGCCTTCGCGGCTCCAGCATTCGACCGCTGCGTGCACCGCGCGTGAAAGCAATGCGTGGCGCGCAAACACCTGGTCGATGCCTTCGCGGAACAGCAGCTCGAGCGCGGCCTCCACACCGAAGAGCAGGTTCTGCGGCGGCGTGCCGCAGAACTTGTTGTAGCTGAAGGAGGCCTGCCGCCTTTTCCAGTCCCAGTAGTACCGCGGTGAAGGGTTGGCCGCGGCCACCTCGCGCGCCTGCTTGTCCACCGCGACGAAGCCCAGTCCCGGCGGCGACATGAGTCCCTTTTGCGACGCGCCCACCGCCACGTTGACGCGCAACTCGTCCATCGCGAATGGGGCGGCGGCCAGCGAGGCCACCACGTCGACGACGAACAGGGCCGGGTGGCCTGAGGCGTCGATTGCGGCGCGCATCGCGTGGAGGTCATTGGTCGAGCTGCTGGCCGTATCGGTATGCACGGCGAACACCGCCGCGATCTCGCGCTTGGAGTCCGCGCGCAGCGCCTTCTCGACATCGTTCGGGTCCGCGGGGTAGCCCGCGCGGAAGGGGGTGCGGATGGCTTTGTGCCCGCAGCCTTCGGTTTGCACCGCCCACGATTCGGAAAAATGCCCGGTGCCCGGCACCAGCACGGCCTTGCCGGGCGCGACCAGGTTTACGATCGTCGCTTCCCATGCCCCGTGCCCGTTCGCAGCGAACTGGAAGACATCGCAGTCCTTCGCGTGCAGCAGGCGCTTGAGGCCGGCGTCGATCGCGTCGATCGTCTCGCCAAGGCGCGGATCGCCGTGGTCCAGCGGCTGGCGATGCATTGCGTTGAGCACTTCGGCGGGCACATGCGTGGGGCCGGGGGAGTGCAGGGAGCGGTTGCCTGGGATGCGGATCATGGCTCGTGGAGGTGAGTTGTCTGGGGAAAGGGCTGCGGGCCGTATTTTGACAGGCCCGCGTGTTGTTGCCCGGCGTGGCATTAGCCGGTATTCTCGTTGGCATAGCGCCGCGTCATCCATCCGGGCTTGATACGGCGAACTCGCAGTACTTCCAGGGGAAAAGCCATGAGAAAACTGCATTGGGCAGCCGTCGTTATTTCAACCGCCGCTTCGATGTTCGCCGCCGGCCCCGCCGCCGCGCAGGCGCTGCAGGGCGAATACAAGCTCGGGGTCCTCGAGCCGCTGACCGGCAACCTCGCCACGCAGGGCAAGCTCCACCTCGAAGGCTACGAGGTGATGCGGGACCTCATCAACACGAAATTCGGCGGCGTGATGGGCAAGAAGCTCGTGCTCGTCACGGGCGACGCCACGGACCCGACGGCAGCGGCCTCGGAAGCGGCCCGCCTCGCCACCCGCGAGGGCGTCAAGATCATCACAGGCACCTTCTCGTCGATCCTTTGCGGCGCCGCGAGCGAAGCGGCCGCGCGCCAAAACGTCATCTACTGGGAAACCTCCTGCGTCGATCCGCGCTTCTCCAAGCGCGGCCTCAAGACCGCCTTCCGCACCGAGATCGATGGCACCGGATTCGGCTGGTACAACATCGAGTTCACGGCCAAGTACCTCGCGGCCAAGCTGGGCAAGAAGCCCAGCGAACTCAAGATCGCCTTCCTTGCCGAGGATTCTTCCTACGGCCAGAGCGTGACCGAGGCTGCGCGCGAACGCGCCAAGAAGGAGTTCGGCATGCAGGAAGTCGGCCCCGAGTACTACACCTTCACCACCAACGACCTCACGCCGGTCATCCTCAAGCTCAAGGCGGCGAACCCGGACATCCTGCACCACATCGCCCGCGACCAGGATGCGATCCTCTTCTGGCGCCAGGCGCGTGAGCAGAATTTCCAGGTCAAGGCCGTGATCCACGCCGGCGCCACGGGCTACGGCAACCTCGGCTTCGGCAAGGCCTTCGGCAACGACGCCAACGGCCCGTTCGTGCTCGCCGAGCCCGGCCCGGGCATCCTGATCGACAAGTTCCGCCCCGAAGGCCAGCGTATCGAGCGCGCCTTCCGCGAGGCGATGAAAGCCAAGACCGGCTCCGACGTTCCTGCCAGCGGCCACCAGCTCGCCGCCGGCGGGCTGTGGATCCTCAAGCTGGTGCTCGATGCAGCCAAGACCGACAGCCTCGACCCGTTCTATGCAGCCGCGATGAAACTCGACCTGCCGGTGGGCTCGGCCGTAAACGGCTGGGGCGTCAAGTTCGAGCCGAACGGCCAGAATTCCCCCGACCGCGTTCAGCACTACATGCTGCAGTGGCAGAACGGTTCGCTTGTCACGGTCTGGCCTGAGGACTTCACGACCAACCGCGCCAAGTGGGTTCCCCTTGGACCCTGGGACCAGCGCAAGTAACGCCGCGCCGATAGCAACCCCCGAACCCCACCCTGCGCACGAAGCGACGCGGCCCGGCCTAAGTTGGAAGTCATTCCCCAGCTGGTCGTTTCAACGATCCTGCTCGGGGGCCTGTACGCGCTGATCGCGGTGGGCCTCACGCTGATCTTCGGCGTGATGCGCGTGGTCAACTTCGCGCACGGGGAGTTCCTGATGTTCGCGATGTACGCCGCGTTCTGGGCGTTCACGCTGCTGCACTTCGACCCCTACCTCACGCTGTTCGTCTCGCTGCCGTTGTTTTTCGCGGTCGGCTGGGTGAGCTACCGGGTGGTCATGCGCCCGGTGATCCACGCTTCGCACAACGCGCAGGTGTTCACCACGGTGGGCCTGTCGATCCTGCTGCAGAACCTCGCCCTCGTGCTGTTTACGGCTGATGCGCAGTTCCTGCGCACCGACTACTACACGAAAGTGCTGCGCCTCGGCGGCGCGGTGTTCAACCTCGCGCAAACGGTTGCGTTCGTGATCGCGGTGCTCGCGACGGTGGCGCTGTTCGCGTTCCTGCGCTGGTCTTATACCGGCAAGACCATGCGGGCCACCGCCCAGGACGCGCAGGTCGCCTCGCTCATGGGGATCGATACCGGACGCGTTTACGCGCTGACCTGGGCGGTCGGCATCGTGTGCGTGGGCGCGGCGGGCGTGCTGCTCGCGCCGATCTACCCGGTCTACCCGACGGCCGGCCTGCAGTTCGTGCTGATCGCTTATATCGCGGTGGTGCTGGGGGGGCTTGGCAACATGGCCGGGGCGCTGATCGCGGCCGTCATCATTGCCGCGGTCGAGGTGATCGCCTCATACACCATAGGCACAGCGTGGAAGGAAGTTCTGTACCTCGTGCTTTTCATCTTCGTGCTCGTGGTGCGTCCCGCGGGCCTGTTCGGCCAGCGCGGCGCGGAGTCGCTCGGTACATGAAACGGTACCTGCCGGCGATCGCGTACTTTGCCGTGGCCGGCCTCGCACCTTTCGTTGTCAAGGATGCTTTCTTCCTCGACGCGCTGGTGCTGATCCTCATCTGGGGTGCGGCGGCGGCGGCCTGGAACATCGCCGGCGGCTACGCCGGCCAGATCTCGCTCGGGCACTCCGCGTTCTTCGGCCTGGGTGCCTACGCCGCCGCGATGGCGGTGACCAAGTGGGGCCTCTCGCCGTGGACCGGCATCCTGATCGGAGCGGGCCTTGCTTCTATCACCGGGGTGATCATCGGGTTCCTTTCCAACCGGCTGAAAGGACCGTACTTCGTGATTGCGACCATAGCGCTCTCGCAGGTGCTGCTGATCGCCGCGAGCCGCCTCAAGGGATTCACCGCGGGCTCCGAGGGGATCCCGGTGCCGTTCCGCCCCGGCTTCTGGACGCTGGGCATCGCCGACAAGAGCGTGTGGGTCTGGATCGTCCTCGTGCTCGCCATCCTCGTGTACCTGGTGCAGGTGTACCTGGAGCGCTCCCGGCGCGGGTTCCAGCTCGCCGCGGTGCGCGAGGACGAAGATGCCGCACGCTCGCTCGGTGTGCCCGCGCTGCACCTCAAGGTAGCCGCGATTGCGGTCAGCGCCGCCTTCACCGCGGTCTGCGGCGGCTTGTGGGCGCAGTACATCGGTTTCGTCGATCCGGCCTACGTGTTCTCGCTGGACATCTCGATCAAGTTCGCGCTCGCGTCGATGATCGGCGGCGTGGGTACCGCGCTCGGGCCCTTCCTCGGCGCGGCGTTGGTCACCACGCTCGAGACTTCGCTGCGCGCTCAGTTCGGCGGCGTCGGTGCGCAGTTCATCGGGACGTACCTGATCCTCTACGGTCTCGCGCTCATCCTGATCGTGCGCTTCGCCCCTCGCGGCCTGGTCGGGTGGGTTTCCGAAAGATGGCGCCGCCGCACCTCGAATCCCGCATGAATCCCCGCATGAATCCCCCATGAGCCTGCTTTCCGTCTCCGGCATCACCAAGAGCTTCGGCGGCGTCACCGCCAACAAGGGCATCTCGATCGAGGTGGGCGAGGGCGAGCTCGTCGGCATCATCGGGCCGAACGGCGCCGGCAAGTCGACGTTGTTCGAATGCATCAGCGGGTTCTACAAGCCGGATTCGGGGGAAGTGAAGCTCGACGGCAGGCGCATCACCGGCCTCGCGCCGGATGTCGTGTGCCGCGCCGGCATCGCCCGCACTTTCCAGAAGCTGCGCCCGTTCCAGGGCATGACGGTACTCGAGAACGTCATGGTCGGCGCCCTTACGCGCACCAAGGACGTGAAGCACGCGCGCGAAGTCGCGCGGGAGTGGCTGTCGCGCGTCGGGCTCGGCGAGAAGGCCGATGCTTTTGCGCGCACGCTCTCCACCGGCCAGAGAAAGCGCCTCGAACTCGCGCGCGCGCTCGCCACCGAGCCCCGCGTGGTGCTGCTCGACGAAGTCACCGGCGGTGTCGACCAGCGCTCGATTCCGGGTCTCGTACAGCTGGTGAAGGAACTGCATGGCCGCGGCCTCACGCTCCTCGTGATCGAGCACAACATGCGGGTGATCACCGCGGTCGCTCAGCGTATCGTCGCCCTGTATCTGGGCGAAGTGATCGCCGACGGCGCGCCGCAGGAGGTCGCGCGGGACCGCCGCGTGGTCGAGGCGTACCTGGGCCAGGCGTACGTGCAATGAGCAACGAGATGAGTCCGCAGGATGGGTTCCAGCTCGAGGTGAAGGACCTCGATGTCGCCTACGGCGACTTCCAGGTGCTCTGGCAGGCGGCCTTGAGCGTGCGCAAAGGCGAGATCGTCGCGCTGCTGGGCCCGAACGGCGCCGGCAAATCGACGCTGATGAATACGATCTCCGGTCTCAACAAGCCGGTGGCCGGCAGTGTCACTTTCGAGGGCAAGCGCATCGACGGGTTGCCCGCGCACCAAACGGTGGGCGAAGGCATCTCGCACGTGCTCGAGCGGCGGCGGCTGTTCCCTTTCATGACGGTCGAGGACAACGTGCTGCTCGGCGCGCACAACCCGCGCGCCCGCGCGCAACGCGATGAGACGCGCGCGCGCGTCGAGGCGCTGTTCCCGCTCCTCAAGGCGCGCAGCACCCAGCTCGCCAATTCGCTCTCCGGCGGCGAGCAGCAGATGGTGGCGATCGCTCGCGGCCTGATGGCGAAGCCCAAGCTCCTGATGGTGGACGAGCCCTTTCTCGGCCTCGCGCCGATGATGGTGGAGCAGATCACCGCCCTCATGAAGCGAGTTCGCGACGAGCAGGGCATCAGCGTGGTCTTCATCGAGCAGAACGTGGAGCTGGCGCTCAGCCTCGCGGACCGCGGCTTCATCCTGGAGTCCGGGCGCACGATCCTGCAGGGCCCCTCCAGCGAGCTGCTCGGCTCGGCCGAGGTGAAGCGGATTTTTCTCGGCGATTTCGCGTTCTGAGGAGAAGCAGGGTGGGTGGATTCGCCGAATACGGGAATTACGATGCGCTGGGATTGGCGGCGCTGGTCAAGCGGCGCGAGGTTACGCCGGCCGAATTGCTGGACGCAGCGCTCTCACGCGCAGCGGTGCGCGATCCGCTGATCAACGCGATCACGATCCCGATGGAAGAATTCGCGCGCAAGGCAATCTCGGAAGGCGTGCCCGGCGGACCCTTCGAAGGCGTGCCCTTCCTGCTCAAGGACCTGACCGCCTCGGTCACCGGCGTGCGCATGACGCGCACTTCGCGCTTCTTTGCCGACACCCCGCCCGCAACCGCCGACAGTGAGCATGTAAAGCGTCTCAAGCGCGCGGGGCTGGTGTTCTTCGGCCGCACCAACACCTGTGAGATGGGCCTCAGCCTCACGTGCGAGCCGCAGCTCACCGGGCCCACGAAGAATCCATGGGACCTCACGCGCATCTCCGGCGGCTCCAGCGGCGGTGCGGCCGCGGCGACGGCGGCGCGCATCGTGCCGATGGCGCACGGCACCGACGGCTTCGGCTCGATCCGCGCGCCGGCCGCGTGCTGCGGGCTCGTCGGCCTCAAGCCCACGCGCGGGCGCAATACGCTCGCACCTTTCGCAGGCGAAGCGCTGGCGGGGCTCGCGGCCGAGCACGCGCTGACGTTGACAGTGCGCGATTGCGCCGGCCTTCTCGACGCGACAGCGGGGCCGGGCGCGGGGGATCCCTATGGCGCGCCACCGCCGGTGCGGCCGTTCCTGCAAGAAGTCGGCGCGGACCCCGGACGATTGAGGATCGCGTTCACGCGCAAGGCGCCCAATGGCGCCGAGGTCGGCGCAGAAAGCCTGCGCGAACTCGACTCCGTCGCGCGCTTGTGCGAATCGTTCGGCCACCACGTCGAGGAGGCGGACCCGGCGGTCGAAGGCGACGCCATGGTCCCGGCTTTTGTCACGCTGATCGCGGCCAATACCCTGGTGAACCTCGGCACGCACCCGGTCAAGGCCCGGGAACCGCTGCCCGGTGAAATCGAAAATGTGACGCGCGCGATGTACGAGCGTGGAAAACTCGTGAGCGGTCCGGACTACGTGAAGGCGGTCAACACCGCGCACCGGCTCGGGCGCCAGATGGCCGCCTTCCATGCCGGCTACGACGTGCTCCTCACGCCCGGCCTCGCGGGCCCCGCCCCAAAGCTTGGGTGGATCGACATGATGCTGGAGGACGCCGAGGAGTATTGGCGGCGGGTGTTCGCGTTCTCGCCGTTCACGGTGTGGTTCAACCTCACCGGCCAGCCGGCGCTGATGCTGCCGCTGGGCATGAGCGCGGAAGGCCTGCCCCTGGGCACGCAGTTGGTGGCTCGTTTCGGCGACGAGGCGACGCTGTTCCGGCTCGCGGGGCAGCTTGAAGCGGCGCGGCCCTGGTTTGAGCGCAAGCCGGCGCTGGTGACTTCGACGCCAATGTAGATGGCAGCATTTCTCCCGAAGAATCGCGCCAAGCCTTGGCTTTGAGCAAGAAATGGCAGCAATAGAGCGAGCCGTCGAGCCTCTCTGGCTGCGCCAGAATGAACTACGTAGAGAGGCCACGCTCGGCCCGCTCCTCGGCAGGGGGTTTCATTTTCGTCGTGTCCTTGTTCTACGACCCCGGACCCCGGCCGATGCGAAAGCGCTCGGTCTTGAAGGTGTCCGGATACATGGCCCAACCCGAGCGGCCGCGTTCGTTGTCCTTGGCGGGCGAAACCCGGGCTCCGCGCTGCGATAGTATGCAAGCCAGCGACCTTTTCAATTGAGGAACCCTGATCTTGAAAGCGCCCCGTACGACCAAGGCTGCGCCGGGCGGGCTGTCGGGCCTGAGCGCTTCGATCGTCGCCACGCTCAAGGAGCGCATCGTGTCCTGGAACTATCCGCCGGAACACCGCCTGACCGAACTGGGCCTTTGCCGCGAGTTCGGCGTGAGCCGCAGCCCGGTGCGCGAGGCGCTGCGCGCCCTGGTCACGAACGGTTTCGTGCGCAAGCTTCCCAATCGCGGCTACGCGGTGCGCCAGCTCGACCTGGACGAGATCCACGAGCTCTACGACCTGCGTACCGCCCTTGAGCTGCACGTCGTGGAGGGACTGGCGGCTTGCGCCGGGCGCCGCGCCGAACTCGAAGCGCTCAAGCGCGCGTGGAAGGCCATCCTCGGGGCCGCGCCCAAGAAGGGCGAAGAGCTCGCGCAGCTCGACGCGCAGTTCCACGAAACCCTTGCCGAGCTCGCGGGCAACCGCATGCTGATTTCGGACCTGCGCCGGATCAACGAACGGCTCCTCGTGCTTCGCATGATCGATTTCGGCCGCGACCGGCGCTCCGAAACCACCTGCCACCAGCACATGAAGATCGTCGAGCGCATCCTCGCCCGCGATGCGGCCGGCGCACGCGAGGCGATGCGGCACAACATCAACGACGGCCGCGAGAACGTCAACACCTCGATCAAAGAAGCGCTGGCGAACGCATTCGCCTCAGCGCGCCGCCCCAAGCCCGAACCGCGACCAAGGCGCCGCGCCAAGGCACGCGCGCACTAGCGCTGCGGGCGAATCAATGCGAGGCCGGGGCCGCGCTTTTCGGGTCGCCCGCATCGCCCGGAAGCACCGCGTTAAGCAGCATCGCCAGCAGGATCCCCATGACGATGCCATCGGTCACCAGGATCTTCAGGGCCTGGGGAATGACGTCGAAAGCCCCGGGCGGCGCCGCCTGGATGCCCAGCCCGACCGCCAGCGAACTGGCCACGATCAGCGCATCGCGGCGCGTCTTCATGTTGTTGCCGATGATGTCGATGCCCACCGAGGCGACCATGCCGAACATGAACAGGAGCACCCCGCCGAGGACCGCCGAGGGCATCAATGCAATGATGGCTCCCACTTTCGGGATCAGCGCCATCACGACGAGGAACGCGCCACCGGCGGCCACCACGAAGCGGCTGCCCACCCCGGTGAGCGAGATGACGCCGATGTTCTGCGAGTAGGACGTGAGCGCCATTCCCCCGAAGAGCGCGGAAATGGTCGAGCCGATGCCGTCGTTCGCAACCGCTCCCCGAATTCGCCAGCTGTCCTGCGGCACCCCCGTGATGCGGCACACGGCGAGGGTGTGCCCCGTGGTTTCCACCGCTGTCGCGAAGAAGCACACGATGACCGCGATCAACCCGACCAGCCCGGGCCAGACGAAACCGCCATAGGGCAGGGGCTGAGGGATCGCGACCCACTGGGCGTCGGCTACGGTGGAAAAATTCAGCAACCCGAGCGCCGCAGATGCGACATAGCCGATCATCATGGTGACGAACAACGACAGCGCCTTGACGAACCCCCTAGAGTACCGGCTGATGACGATGATGAGGACGATCATCAGCGCGGCCAGCCCGAGCGTGACCGGTTTGCCGAAGCCTGGCGTGTTCAGGCCGGTCGCGACATTGATGCCGATCTTCATGAGCCCGGTGCCGATCAGCAGGATCGTCGTGCCGGTCACGATCGGTGGGAAGAACCGGTGCAGCCTGCCGATCAGCGGGCTCCAGGCGAACTGCACGAGCCCGCCGATCATCAGCGCAGTCATCGCCGCGGCAAGGCCGGCTTCCTTGGAGATCGCCACCATCGGACCGATGAAGATGTAGAACACGCCCATGACGATCGGCAGGCGCGGGCCGATGAAACCGACCCCCAGCGCCGAGACCATGGTGGCGATCCCGCAGCCGATCATGGTGCCGGTGACCATCTCGATGCGCACCTCGGGGGTGAGGTTGAGCAATCGCGCGACGATCAGGGGGCCGCCGACCATCGCGGTGAACATCACCAGCACGTGCTGTATCCCGAACAGGGCTGTTTTCATCGGCCCGGGGTAGTCCTCCAGCTGCAACTCGAGGCGCGTGAATCCGCGATCCGCCTGTGCTGCCTGCGCCGGCGCTGCTGTGCCCGCTCCTGTGCCTTCGCTCATTTGGGTCCTCCTCCCTTTAGTGTTTGTTTTACTTCTTCCCTAATTCTTCGCGACGTATCTCCTCCAGCTGCCCAACTGCGTTATTTCTTCGGCGCCCGCCACCGCGTACGACTCGCACACGAATCCGCGCAGCGTGTCGCCGTCCTCGAGTTCGACCGTGCCGATTCCAAGCGGCGCAGGAATGCCGTCGACAAAGCTGCCAAAAGCCTCGGCCGGGACGCGCCAGACCTCGACCTCGATCGAAGCTCCGTGCGCCGGCTCGCCCTCCGCACGCAGCATGCCCGGCCGGGGCGGCCTGAAGCCGGTCAGCGCAAACAAGCGGTAGTGCGGAGCGGTGCGGGCGCGGCGTTCGAGCACTCCCCCGCGTTCGGTCAACTGGTGATTGAGCGGGAGCCCTGACATGTGCGCCCCGCACACCGCGACGCGCACCATTGCGGGTCTACGCACCCCTACCGGTGCCGCGCCTTCGGCGGGGAGCGCAATGCCGGTGGCGCCCATTCGCTCGACCAGCAGCCGCTGGGCTTCGGCACCGAGTCTGCACAGGCCGGCATCGGTGAACGCGCGCGCGAGCAGTGTGATGCCGAAAGGCAGGCCATTGGGCAGGAAGCCAGCGGGCACCGCGATCGCCGCGAAGTCCATCAGGTTCATGAAATTCGTATAGACCCCGAGGTTGCTGTTCAGGCGTATCGGGTCGGCATTGACCTGGTCGATCGTGTAGATCGTCCCGGCGGTCGGCGTGACGATCGCATCCACCCCTGCCCACACCGGCTCGGCGCGGCGGATCAGCTCCTTCAACCGGTACTGCGCCGAAAAGCAGTCCGCAGCGGTGGGCTGCGACCCGCCCGAGATGATCTGCCGCGTGAGCGGGAACACGGAATCGGGATGTTGGTCCAGGAAGGTGCGGATGCCGACATAGCGCTCGGCGACCCAAGGCCCTTCGTACAGCAGGCGCGCCGCCTCGAGGAACGGCGCCAGGTCGATTTCGACTCGCTTCGCGCCCCGTTGCTCGAGCTTGCCGATCGCCTCGGCGAAAAGCCGGGCCGCGCCCGCATCGCCGAAGAACTCGAGCTGGTCGGCGCGCGGTACGCCCAGCCTGCAGCCGGCGAGCGACGCCGGCAGGGTATCGGCTGCGCCGGGCGCCCTGCGGGAGTAGGCGTCGCCCGGGTCGAACACCGCGGCCACGCCGAGCACTTGCGCCGCATCCGCGCCGGTCAGCGCAAAGATCGAGATGCAATCCAGCGACCGGCACGCGGGCACGACGCCGCGCGCGCTCAGGAGGCCGCAGGTGGGCTTAACGCCGACCAGGTTGTTGAACGCAGCCGGGACACGGCCCGAGCCCGCAGTGTCGGTGCCGAGCGAAAAGCTCACGAGGCCCGAGGCCAGCGCAACGGCCGAGCCGGAACTCGATCCGCCCGACACGTACTTCGGATTGAAGGAGTTGCCGCAGGCACCGTAAGGCGAACGGGTGCCCACCAGGCCGGCTGCGAACTGGTCGAGGTTGGTCTTCCCGATTGCAATTGCGCCGGCGTCGATCAGCGCCTGCACCACCGGGGCGCTCGCCTGTGGAACGTAAGCGAAATCGGGGCACCCGGCGGTGGTCGGGTGCCCGGCGAGGTCGATGTTGTCCTTGATCGCGAACGGGATGCCGTACAAGGGCAGGCCGGCGGGCCCGCGGCGTTCAAGTTCGGCTGCACGCGCGAGGAGCGCCTCGCGCGGCAGCAGGTGGATCCAGACCTTGTCGGCCCCGCGCGCGGAGATGCGCGCAAGAACGCCTTCGATGAGGCCCGTGGGTCGAAGCTGGCCGTCGCGCAGCCGCATGCTGAGAGTGGAGATGTCCAGGCTGTCTTCGGGCCGCAGCATTGCAGTCTCGCTCAACTCAAGTACAATCAGGATACAACATTGTATACAACATAAGGAAGCCGGGCATGCCGCATGCGACCAGGCTGCTGCCAAACTTCTACCGCGACTCGGTATCGCTCATGCAGCTCTCGAGCACGCTCGCCAAGCTGCCCGGCGTGGAGCAGGTCTCGGTGATCATGGCCTCCCCCGCAAACCTTGCCTTGTTGCGCGACGCCGGGTTGCTGAAAGAAAACCTTGCGGCCAGTCCGAACGACCTGCTGGTCGCGGTCCAGGCGAAGTCCGCCGCCGCCGCGGCCGCCGCGGTCGCCGAGGCTGAGCGCGCGTTGCGCGAAGAGCCGCGTCCGGCCTCGGGCGACGGCGCACCGGGGCCGATGGCGCCGCGGTCGCTTGAGATGGCACTTGCACGGGACCCTGCGGCGAACCTCGCGCTGATCTCCACCCCCGGAGACTACGCGGCCGCGGAAGCGATGAAAGCCCTGCGCCTGGGCATGAACGTGATGCTGTTCAGCGACAACGTCAGTGTCGAGGACGAAGTCGCGCTCAAGACCTTTGCGCGCCAGCAGGGTTTGCTTGTCATGGGTCCCGATTGCGGCACGGCGATCATCAACGGGGTGCCGCTCGCTTTTGCCAACGTTGTGCGCCGCGGGGGCATCGGGTGCGTAGGCGCCTCCGGCACGGGGCTGCAACAGGTCACCTGCCTGGTCGACCGCATGGGCCTGGGGATTTCGCAGGCGATCGGCACCGGCGGCCACGACCTGCATGCAAGCGTCGGCGGCATCACCATGCTCGCGGGCATCGAGGCCCTGGGCCGCGACCCGCAGACCAAGGTCATCGTATTGATTTCGAAACCGCCGTCGCCCGAAGTGGCAAAGCGCGTACTCGTCGCGGCCTCGAAAACCGGCAAGCCCGTGGTGGTGAATTTCGTCGGCGCCGATCCGAAATCGATCACCGGCCGCAACCTGCACCCGGTCAGGACGCTCGAAGACGCAGCGCGCGCGGCGGTTGCGCTGGCAAAGGGGCGCCGACCCGTGTCGCGGCGCGCGGCCGGCAAGCCTCCCGCCTTCAGACTGGCCGCCGGGCAACGCTACGTGCGAGGCCTGTACAGCGGCGGCACGTTTTGCTACGAGGCGACGCTGCTCCTTGGCCAGGCGCTCGGGAGCATCCGGTCGAATACGCCGGTGCGTCCGGGTGACGCCATCGAAGATCCGTGGCGCAGCCGCGAGCATACGGTGATCGACCTTGGGGACGACGTATTCACCCGCGGGCGACCGCATCCGATGATCGACCATCGCCTGCGCAACGAGCGCATCCTGAAAGAGGCGGCCGACCCGGGCGTCGCGGTGATCCTGCTGGACGTGGTCCTGGGCTATGGCGCGCACGCCGACCCGGCCGCCGAAATGGTGCCCGTGATCGCCGCAGCGCGAGCGACTGCGGCAAAAAGACGGCGGCGAATCGCTTTCGTAGGCTTTGTTTGCGGCACGGCCGCCGACCCGCAGGGTCTCGCCGCGCAGGAAGGCGCGCTCTCCAAGGCCGGGATGCTGCTCGCATCGAGCAACGCCGAAGCGGTGCGGCTCGCCGCGGCGATTGCGGGGAGGGGCGCGCAATGAGCCTGTTTGGCGAAAAACCAGGCGCCGCAAAACTCCATGTGGTGAACGTCGGCATCGCCTCGTTCGCCCATGCAGCGCGCGATGCGGGCGCGGGCGTGACCAACCTCGACTGGGTGCCCCCCGCCCAAGGGAATGTGGCGGCGGGTGCCGCTCTTGCGCGGCTTCTGCGGCATCCCGAGGTCGAAGCAGCGAACAGGAAGGCTTTCGATGCCTATTCAAACGCGCAACCGGTCCTGGAGGGCGTCGGCATCGCGCGCGAGACACTGCCCGGCATGCAGGACAGGATGCTGCTGCATGCCGGCCCGCCGATCCAATGGCAGCGGATGTGCGGGCCGATGCAGGGCGCCATCGTCGGGGCGATCCTCTACGAGGGGTGGGCGGCCGACGCAGCCGGGGCTCTCGCGCTGGCCAAAAGCGGTGAGGTCAAATTCGCTCCCTGCCACCACCATGCGGCCGTGGGGCCGATGGCGGGAATCATCAGTCCCTCGATGCCGGTCTGGATCATCCGGAACGCGACCGGCGGCAACCGCGCCTACAGCAACCTCAACGAGGGACTGGGCAAAGTGCTGCGCTTTGGGGCCAACGGGCCGGAAGTCATCGCCCGCCTCAAGTGGATGGGCGGCAGCCTCGCCCCGGTTCTTGCCGCGGGCCTCAAGGTGCTCGGCGCGCTGGAACTCAAGCCGCTCATGGCGCAGGCCCTCCACATGGGCGACGAGATCCACAATCGCAACGCTGCCGCCTCGGGGTTGCTGCTCAAGCGCCTGGTGCCCGCACTGCTCAAGTCCGGAGCGGATCCCGCCGCGGTGACAGCAGCCGTCGAATTCATTGCGGCTAACGACCATTTCTTCCTGAACCTGTCGATGGCCGCGAGCAAAGCGATGCTCGACGCCGCGGCCGGCATCGAAGCCAGCAGCATGGTCACCGCGATGTGCCGCAATGGGGTCGACTTCGGCGTGCGGGTGAGCGGCACGGGCGATGAGTGGTTCACCACCCCGGCCCCGATCGTGGACGGCCTTTACTTTCCCGGGTACAGCAAGGCAGACGCCGCCGCCGACCTCGGTGACAGCGCCATCACCGAGACCGCGGGCCTGGGCGGATTCGCGATGGCAGCAGCCCCGGCGATCGTGAAGTTCGTGGGCGGCACGCCTGCCGACGCCATCGCCAATACCATGGCGATGACCCACATCACGCTGGGCCGCAATGCCGCGTTCACGCTGCCCGCGCTCAACTTCGGCGGCACACCGGCCGGCATCGACGTGCGCAAGGTGGTTGATACGGGAATCCTGCCGGTCATCAACACCGGCATTGCGCACCGCGCGGCGGGGGTCGGCCAGATCGGCGCGGGGGTGACGCATGCGCCGCTCGCGTGCTTCAGCCTGGCGATCGTGGCACTTGACAGGAAACGGGCAGCTTCGCCCTGAACGGGGAGGGAACGGCAATGTCCAACCGGCTGGCCGTAGTGGCGGTGGGCGGCAACGCCCTGATCGTGGACAAGGCGCACCAGTCGATTCCTGACCAGTACGTGGCGGCAGCGATGACCGCCCGGTACGTCGCCGACATGGTCGAGGCCGGCTGGAACGTGGTGCTCACGCACGGCAACGGGCCGCAGGTCGGATTCATCATGCGGCGCTCGGAGCTTTCCATCAAGGAAGTGTCCCCCGTGCCGATGGACTACGCAGGCGCCGACATCCAGGGCGCGATCGGCTATATGTTCGACCGCGCGTTCCGCAATGAATTCCGGCGCCGCGGGATCGCACGTAAGCCCATTGCCGTGGTGACCCAGACGCTGGTCGACCGGGACGATCCGGCCTTCTCGAATCCCACCAAGCCCATCGGTTCGCATTTCGACGAGGCGACCGCCAGGCGCATCGCCGGCGAACAGGGCTGGACGGTCAAGGAGGACGCCGGGCGGGGGTGGCGGCGCGTAGTGCCCTCGCCACGCCCGAAAAGGATCGTCGAACTCGACGAAATCCGCTTCCTGGCGGCGGCGGGGTATCTTGTGATCGCCTGCGGCGGCGGCGGCATCCCGGTGATCGAAGATGCGTCCGGCGACCTGGTCGGGGTCGAAGCCGTGATCGACAAGGACTTCGCATCCAGCCTGCTGGCGCGCGACATGGGTGCGGAGCTCCTGCTGGTGTCCACCGGCGTCGAAAAAGTCGCGATCAACTTCAACACGCCGCAACAGCAATGGCTCGATCACCTGTCGCTGGACGAGGCGCGCAGGCTCTACGCCGAGGACCAGTTCGACAAGGGCAGCATGGGTCCCAAGGTCAAGGCGATCATCGAGTACCTCGAAGGCGGCGGCCGCGAAGGCCTGATCACCGACCCGAAGAACATCGGCCGCGCTCTGCGCGGCGAAACGGGCACGCGCCTGAGTGTTCGCTAAGCTCAGCGCCCCCTAAGGCGCCTTCCCCGCTTTCGCCAGCACTGCGTGCAGCAGGACGTTTGCGGCCGCCGCGAGATCCTCCGGTGTCGAGTATTCACGCTCGTTGTGGCTGATGCCCTCCGCGCGTGACGGCGCGAAGATCATGGCCGTCGGGCAGAGCACATTCATCGAAACCGCGTCGTGACCGGCCACGGTCAGGATGTTGCGCCACTTGTAGCCGAGCCTGCCGGCGGTATCGCGCAGAAGCTGCAGCATTTCCGCGTGGAAATGGATCGGGCCGAATTCGTAGTACTGATCGATCTCGATGCCGAATCCGGTCTCCCTGGCCAGGCGGGCTGCGGTTTCGCGTAGTTCGGCCTCCATCGTCCCGACGGTCGCTACGTCGGAATGGCGCACGTCGCAGGAGAGCTTCACCTCCGAAGGGATCACGCCGCGCACGTTCGGATAGACATTGATGTGCGGCGCGTTGGAACGCCCGTCCGGCCCGTAGCTGCGGCCGATGCGGTCGATCTCGAGCACCAGGCGTGCCGTGCCTACGAGCGCATCCTTGCGCCGATCCATCGGCGTCGGCCCCACGTGCGCGGCGTCGCCGCGGATGGTCGCGATGAAATACCGCGCGAAGAACGAGCCGGTGACGATGCCGACCTCGAAACCCGCCTCGCCCAGGATCGGTCCCTGCTCGTTGTGCATTTCGAAATAGCAGGCCACCGGGCGCGCCTTCGCAGGCGTGGTGCCGAGGTACCCGGTGCGTATGAGCTCGTCTTTCACGCTGATGGTGCTCGCGGGGTTGGTGATCTCGGTGCACGCATAGGCCTGCTCGAGCGGGAACTGCCCTGCGAACACCATCGATCCCATCGTGAAGGGCGAGAAGCGCGAGCCTTCCTCGTTCATCCACACCACGAGTTCCACCGGCGCCTCGGTTTCGAACGCCGCATCGTTCAGCGTCCGGATCAGCTCGACGCCCGCGAGAACCCCCGCGACGCCGTCGAACTTGCCGCCGGTGGGTACCGTGTCGAGGTGGCTGCCGATCATCACGGGCGGAAGCTCATCGTTGTTCCCCTTTCGCCGGCAGAAAATATTGCCGATCTGGTCGACCGTGATCTCGCAACCCGCCTCCTTCATCCAGCGGCAGAAGAGATCCCGCCCCGCCTTATCTTCGTCGGAAAGGGCCAGGCGCCGCGAGCCGCCACCCGGCGTGGCGCCGATCTTGCCCATGGTCATCATGCTGTCCCAGAGGCGGGTCGAGTCGATTCTCAAGGCGTTGATTTTCGGTTCAGGCATGGGGGGGCTCCTCAAGGTGCGTCGCCGAGCGCCAGCGCCGCGAAAGACAGCCAGCCAGTGCTCGCCCACGTAGTCGCCGCCGACGGCCTGCGGCTTGGCACGCACATGTTCGCACGGTGCTGCTGCATAGCCCCGCTGTTCGATGCTCGGCAAGATCGAAAGCGAAGCCGTCGTGAATCGAGAAGCGAGTACCCGGCCTTCCGCCGAGCCGGTTTCAGATGGTCCGCGAAAGTTGTCACGTTGGAGTTTGAACGTAGAAAAGTAAGGGAAAAGCATTCCCCCGAACGAATAAAAATTACCAAGCTATTGATCGGAAAGTGTTATTTATTCTTAGGCCACGTTGAAAACTTGGAATTACGCAGAAACCGATCAAGTTGAAATTCAAAAAGCAGGTATTCCAGACCCACGCCGTCGAAGCGCTAGAACAGGCCGGATTCAAAAACGCCGAGATCGCTTTCCCACCGGCGCGGTCAAGTACGATGTTGTCGACAGCTACGGGAAGTTGATGGAACTGGTGAAGTAAAGAGCAACGGAAATTTGCATTGCCCGATGGCAGCATTTCGACGGCTTAGCCAATCCCAAAGCGGGGCTTAATACGGATTTGGCAGTATTTGCGGTTCCGTGACGCGCGACATTCAAGGCGCATCTCCGAGCGCCAGCGCGGCAAAGGAGGCGAGCCAGTGTTCGCCGACGTAGTCGCCGCCGACCACCTGTGGGAGCCCGGCTACGAGATGCGCTTCAGCAGCCACGCTGCTTGGGAACAAATCGCTCAGGCGCCTCAGTGCCCACGCGCGAGACAGTGATAGGCCGTCGAGGTGGGCGAGCTGCGCATCGGTTCGGTCCGTTACGTTCGGGGGCTTTGAAAGTGGTCCGAGTCCTTTGGGCAGGAATTCCGCCAGCCACCGCGCGAATTCCGCCTTGCCAAGAACGCATTGCATGAGCTGCGCCTCGACCAACGCGGGTGAAAGGAAATCGGCGAGCGAAGGCTCGTAGGCGAGCGGCGCGTCGCGGTCGCCGAGATACCACTTGCGCGCCGCTCGCTCGATGTTTTCTTCCAGGGCCCTGTCCTTGGCCAAGCGCGCGTAGTCCAGCGCCAGCAGGCAAGCGAACGCGGTGTTCGGATGCATGCCCGTGCGGATCGGGTAGGGGGCCAGCGTGATGAACTCGCCCATGCGCGCCGCGAGATAGCGCGCGAAGGGTTCGAGCGCCTCGCTCCAGCGCTTGGTTTCTGGGCGGTCCTTCGCGACCCGCAAGGCCTCGGCCTGCAGTTCGAGCACCCACGCCCAGCCGTACGGGCGCTCGAACGTGCGGCCGCCCGGTCCGCCGAAATAAGCCTGCTCGGTTGAAATGCATTCCGGCGTCAGATGCGCATCGAGCACTTTGATGATGGCCGGCGCCTGCGGCAACCCCGGATGCAACCGCAGCACGCGCACCAGCAGCCAGTGCATATGCACCGCCGAATGCCAGTCGTAGCTGCCGTAGAACGCCGGGTGGATCCCGTGCGGCGTCAGGTCGCCGTGCGGTGCCTCGAGCAGTTGATCGATCTTGCGCGGGTACTCGCGCGTGACGTTGGCGAGCGCCACCTTCGCAAACGCGCTCGCATGGTCGAACGTCAGCATCGCTAGATCACTCGTTTGCGGATGCGCGTGACCACGATTTCCGCGACCACCACCACGCAGAAAATCGAGAACAGCACCATCGCCACGCGGTCCCACTGGAACAGGTTGAGGGCGGTGTCGAGCGCCATG
>Ga0163150_10003415_pt1 | contig 22396 bp, 41 predicted proteins | sample OliLakLV19P2IB_FD_148628 | JGI IMG/M metagenome (GOLD analysis project Ga0163150, IMG submission 148628) | Freshwater microbial mat bacterial communities from Lake Vanda, McMurdo Dry Valleys, Antarctica - Oligotrophic Lake LV.19.P2.IB | ecosystem: Environmental > Aquatic > Freshwater > Lake >...
GTATTTAATCACCCCAACTCGATTGTACAACATCTCACTTTTATCATAGTATATTTTGATCCATTTCTTTTCTGCTACATTTGCTTCAATATACGAATTACATTCTTCTAAAATTTTTATTGTATGTTTGATGCTAAACTTTTTCAACCATTTCCATCGGCCATTTGGATTTCGTGTTTGCCCGATATACTTTCCACCATGTCCAAAAGAGATCATGTAGATTTGAATTTGTTCTTTCATGTCATCACTCTTCATCATCTTTTAATTGCGCAAATGCACCATCAGTCATATCATTCACGAACAATGCAATCTTACTATCATGATACACGATCAAACATTTTCTCGTCGTATCTTTCATAATACGATGAAATTCTTTTTCAAGATAATTAAATTCAACTGACACGGCTGGTAACCATTTTGTCAATTGAATCATATTCTCAAATGCTGCCACATCCTTTAACTGATAGACACCAACACACTTAAATTGCATAATCGGTTTGACACTCATCGGTTCTTCCTCGCAGCTCTTACACGGTTACGTAACCATCGAGTAAAATGTGACGTCTTCAAATACACTGACGATTGTAACTCTTCTTTCTTTATGATGCACTTAAACTTAATCAACTTTGAAATGATCTCTGTTGCAATTTGAATTGTCACATTCAAATGTTCAGTTAAATCTTTTGCTTGAATGTACGTATTATTTAAAAGATACTGATATGCATCTTCTTGACTTTGGTACGCATTGAAGTACGCCGTTAATGATTCAATGTTTTCTTTCTGCAATGTTGGATTCAATTCTTTCCGTTGCCATGAATGATCATAATATCCGTGCACATCAGCAGTATATAATCCACGGAGAAATGATGCTGCACATTGCACATGCAACCGTTTCACTTTCAAATACATTCCATCTTTTGATGCACTAAACAATCGCCCAGCAAATGCAACAGCAATCTTTGCAATTTTGAATCGGACATTCTCTCCTTGAATAAGAGGAATCCCTATGTCATAAAATTTACCTAAACGATTTGCTGTTCTGAAAATCTCATCAACTGCATCATCACTAAATGAAATCTGTTCATTCGTTCGACTCCACACCCACATGATTAATTCACGTTCAGCATACTGCGGATGCATATATGATGTCATCGAATGTTCTTTGTTGATATCTTCAATTGGCACTTCTTCATGTGAAACAATGCACGCAAAATCAAATCGAGCAATATCTTCTGGGGCATGCACCAAGTCTTTCAATGCATGAATGCCAAATGTATAATTCGACATAGCTTTACTTGGTGGATTCGCCAAAAACAATAATCGTGTTCGTGCATTTGTTGTCTGCTGTTGAATCTTCGTGACCTCTGCAATGCCTTCACTTCTTATTCTTGACATTCGCGTCCAATCATTATCATCAAGTTCTGAGGCTTCATCAATGATGACTAACCCACGATCATTGATTGGAATACGACCCCATGAAATTACCCAATGATTACTGATCTGTTGCGCACCACCAACAAGCCCGGCAAACGTACAATTTTCTGCACCAACGACCTCACCAATACCATAGTATTCTGCAAGTCCTTGTGCAACATGGCCCTTCCCACAACGTGTATCGCCAAGTACAATTGCATCGATTCGCGCTGGTTGGCATTTCCCACTTTGCAACGTAAACTCAAGAGCACTATGAAAAGCAAGATCAACTGCAAGATGCAACATAAATCGCCCATAGATTTTTGTTACATTACTTGCATACGATACATACAACTCTCCCAAATATGCAAAGACGTCTTGCACTGTTTTACAATCATCTTGTCGAAAATCTTCAAGATGATTTTTCACTTTTGCACTTAGTTCAAATGATTCAATGTCAGACTTTGCCTTCTCAGCTTTTGTAAAGACATACGTGGCCACTTGATTCTTTGGATCGACCGTTGAATATCCATCAAGATAGTACGTATGATTTGCATCGATATCATGCCCAACATAATACGATGTTTGGGCTGACATCCATTTTGTCCTGTCTTCACCAGTCGGCTGAGAAATAAATACTCGTAAGACATTCTGTGTTTCTGTAATCTTTGTACTAAGACGTTTACATGGAATGAAAAAGACTGTACGAACAATACTACTAATCTTTGTTGTCAATGCATCGATGAACAATAAAAACTTTTCATCTTTTGGTTTGACAATGAGTTCTGTCTCATTCTTATATTTACATTTCTCATCACCACACCCCATGCATTTGGCAACAATGACTCGTGGAATTTTATATGGTGCAGCACTTTTACCGGAGATGACTGCGCGAATGCGAATCGGTTGATTATGAAATTTTGCTTTCGCGACTTCTCCGAGATTATTTAACATGCGCACATCCATTCTTCTCGTTAAGTTGGGGCCAGGTCGAGCGACCCAGCCCCAACAATGGTAGGCCTAGACGTGATTAATCGCGATTCTTCTTTTTCTTTTTCTTCTTCTTCTTTTTCTCCTCCTTATCATCATCATCAGGATCATCCTGATTGTCATCATCATCGTCGTCTTTCTTCTTCTTTTTCTTCTTATCATCATCGTCGTCGTCATCATCACCACTGTTACTATCACTATCATCATCATCATCACTACCACTATCATCAGACCCGCTATCATCGTTGTCAGCAACCTTATTATCGCCAACAGCTAATACTGTCATATTCTGATACTCACCCTTTGTCTTCAACTTGACAGTCAACCGATCTTCAAATTCATCGACAAATGATTCGATGGCCTCTGGCAGATCTTCCATATCGTCTGGTAATTCCAGTCCGATAACTTCTGCAAAGCCCTTGAAATACGCAATATTATTCTCATTCTCAAGCCCACGAAATGTCATATACTCTTTACCTTTTTCATTCTTTGGCTTTCGAATCTTGAATAATGACGCAACTTGCAATCGGCCTTTCTTACTCTTTGCCACTTTCATCGATACAAGTTCAAGTTCTTTTTCGCCATCCTCAGGGCGATTACCACCACCTCCTCCTTGTTTTGCCTCTGTCTTTGACCACACCTTCGATAACTTACTCAATTCTTTTGACACATCAGCCATGGTATAAACCTCCTACTGGTTAAATGAATGAACTACAAACTACCACTACCGCACACTCTATCACGCCATACAAACCTCCTTTCTTTATTTTTTCCTTGTCCCATCATAATACTCAGCAATTAATGCGTACGTCTTTGCTGGATCTGATGAAAGTTGGATTTTATCTGGCAGATAGCCATCACGATCACCAGCTTCTAAAAACTCTGACGGCTCAAACGACATCATCCTCCTTTTCTTAAATGTGACTTTCCCAGTTTCCTTATCTTTTACTTTAATCGTTTCAAAATCAATATACCCAATGACTGACACCAATGGAATAATAATTTTCCTTGCTCGATCTGGTAATGATGTTGTTCTCTTCGTCACCGTACCTTGCATTGTCTGAACTTCTTTAATTTGTAAATGTGAAATAAAAATACACCCATACCCAGAACCAATCATCTTATTAATAACTTTTCCAAATTCTTTATCCACCATCCCAACACCTTTTCCATACCCAGCCTCAGACACATGCTCAATCTTAAGCTTCTTACAAATATACTCATCACAATTCGTATACATTGCATCAACAAAATCAAATACAATCACCTGATGATCGAGATTCTTTCGATTCTCAATCAGATAATCGACAGCAGCCACTAACTTCTTATGGGTATTCACAAGAATGAATGGCGTTTCAATTCGCGCAATCTCCTTCTTTGACGTACAGAGAAAAATAGAATCTGGCCATCCAGACGCAAACTTTGATTTTCCAATCTTTGGAGGTCCAAAGACCATCCATGCTGATTCATCAAGTTCAACTTCCCCCTCTGAATCCTCGATTTTCACATCAACTGCATCAGCCATACTACCTCCATTCAATAAAATATACCGTATGCAATCTCATTGTATGCAGCAACCACCAACAAAAAGCCCATGATTTAAACGGGATATGTACACTCGTTTTACATCGCTCACAACTCATTGCAATCATACTTCACCTCTATGCTGAGAATAAACCACTATCTTTTTTTGCGAGTTGTAAGATTGAAAAAATAAGTCTTGTCGCATCAATAATTTCACTCGGAATTTCTGCAGAAACAATCACATTACCATCACCATCAGTCATCGACAACAAGGGATTCTTCTTCATTTTGGACTTTGTACGCTTTCCTGATTTGTAAGAGCCCGATTTCTTTCTTTTCATCTTCTCCATGGCAGACTCCATAATATGAACATAAATCCCAATCACTTACACATTTACTAAAATCTTGGAAATAATCGTCTTTCGTCTCACAATCTAACATTTGTTGCGAGACTTTCTCAACCGTATTAATGACAGCTGCACCTGAAACGAATGATCCTTTAATTCGTTCAAGATGAAACTTCATTCCACCTTCTCCTGACTGATACCAATCTTTCAATCGTTCCATGAACTCTCGTTTGGATTCTTTTTGCTTCTGACGGATCGATGGTTTTCGGACAATCTGATAAATGATTCCATCCAATCGTTCACGCGCTTTCACAGTTCGATTATGTACTTCATAATACAATGCTGTTTGTGGATCAGTCTTAATCGCTTTAATCCGATCCATATCCAACGACTTGAGGTTTTTCAATTCCCATATCCACTTCTTTCGCTGATTTTCAAGAATGTTATCGATCTTTCCAACGACCACAACCCTCTTATTCAACTCATATTTCAATACGTACTCAGTTGCAAGATGCTTTGTTCCTTCCAAAAACTTTGCATATTGACTACGAAATGCAGCTAACATCCCAATGGTTGAAAATTGTTGTGCTGCCAAATCTTCTTCTTCAAATGTCGATAACAAGAATTCTTTTCTCGCCGTTTGCGCTTCCTCAAGATATTTTTTCTTGATCGTCTTTTCTGCTTTCTCTGGATGTGACAAGAGTGTCTGCAACCCAGTATGCATAATCCGACCAACAATAAATGGCAACTTAAACTTTCTCTTTTCCAATCGACGAATGTGTTTCCAATAGTACATTCGCGGACATTTACGAAACCCACCCATACTTGAAAATGAAACAAATAACTGTTTCACCTTTTTAATGATCATGTTCCCTCCGTAATGCTTCCGCAATTAAATCAACTAATTCATCTTCAAATCCCAACTCGCCTGTTTGTAAAAATAATTTTTTCCATTTATAAACAATATCCTCAGCACGAGCAACATATACAATATCACTCACGTTTTCCTCCCATTGACGCAAAATGTTTTTTCAAATCAGTAACAAGATTGCCTTTGTTTCGTAAACATTCGTACACTTTTGCTTCGACATCACTTTCACTCACAAGATCAATGTAGAGAATTGAATCATGATGCTCAGAACCTTTTCGTCGAATACGAGCTTCACTGTTGGCACGCATATCGTATGACCATGTATTTGAATAATAGATCGCGTATTTTGCTGCCGTCAATGTCACTGACTCTGCAGCCTTTCGTTGTGTTGCAAGTAAGATCGTATATCGTTTATCATGCTGAAAGCGTTTAATCATTAAATCTGGATTCTCAGTCTCACCTGTTACCACACACACCCCATATTTGAGTCGTGTTAAATACTTATGAATCTTTCGAATGGCAAACCGATGCGCTGCCCATATCACGACTTTATGTTGCCGTGCATCAATCTCCTCAAGCGTCTCGACCAATGCTTCATCCTTCCCAGTCTCAATGACAGCCACATTCCCATCCTTATCCTTCACATACCCATCACAAATTTCCAACGATTTTGTAATCAATGCAAAAATGTACTGCGTATCGATATTTACTTTCCCAAGTTCCAATCGAAACGTATCCTTAAATGTATCAAGTAAATCTTTCTGTTTTGGTGTCAATGGAATGTCAATTTTCTTATATCGCTTTGGTGGTAACTTTAAAACGTCATTTGTCACATGTCGACAAAATGGTGCGATCTTTGCCAGCATCTCTTTCACCAACGTCTTTTTTGGTAATACTCTTGTACCCATCTTCACGAAATACGTATTCAAAAAGGCATAATGCGACGACCCCAATAAATCTGTATCATCAAGAAATTTGATCTGTGCATACAAATCAGAAAGATTCTCAGTCACAGGAAACCCAGTCATAATTAATCGTCGTGGAATTCGTTTCCCAACATCCCACATAAGTAACGTACGCTTTGTATGCGGTGACTTAATCTTTGTACTTTCATCGAGAATAATCAAATCCCATGGGCATTTCACTACGTCACGATAGATATTTTTAATCCCATCATAATTAATCAAAAAGATTGTTGGTCGAATACGTGCAGCATTGTACGGCCCACTTTGTACAACCGATGCTTTCATACCATGACGAAGTAATCGAGCTTTCTTTCTTTTTGATCCAACCAATGTAACCCATTGAAAATTTGTATGTTGTCGAACCTCTGATGGCCATGTGGATTGCACGCTCAACTTTGTTGAGACCACTAATACGCGTGGTAGTTTCAACGTATTCACGACATCTAATGCCACCAATGTTTTGCCAGTCCCATACTCTGCAAAGCACCCAGCATATTTTCTCGATGTCAAAAATCGTTGCGTGATAAATTCTGACAACATCACTTGATGCTGCATCAGTTTCGTTCGTATCATCGAATGCACATCTCCCCATCTAAAGGATCACGATCTACTATTCGATTAACTACAAGTTGTGTCCACACTTTACGAACAGTCTTCTGATCATATTCTGGAAATGCTTTTAATAGTACATCCTCATTCAAGAGGAATCGATTGCTCCCAGTCAACTTCGATTTATATTCCTCAATCCACATCTTCACATCGTTTTCCATTGACTGAAACGCTGATCGACGTTTCAACATAATGCCAACAACACTTCCACCAACTACCATAATAATGATCGCACAAATGACAATGATCGTTTCCATATTACACCCTTCCAAAGAGGCGCCAATGTCCAATGCCAATCGCATCACACACATTATGATCAAGATCTTTCCACTCATCTTCCGTATAATGTTTCTTCTTCCCAGCATAATCTCGTGCAATACGATTCTTCATCACGTCTTTTGACAACTGACCTTTCCACCCTCTTGGTAATGTAAAGATAAATTTATCAACATCACCTCGCATCGAATAGAGCATCCCACAGATGAATGCAAGTTTTTCGATTGATCCACTTTCTCGTGCGGCAAAGCCAGCCGTACTCCAATGATCTGGTAATTCAACTACAATTTCTGTCACATGACATCGTGCTTGAATCGCTTTAACTTTATTTGCAACTGAAGATGCTTTATCGTACCATTCACCACTCTTTGCCAATTTATCTGGTGCAACAAGAATCGCATCATCGAGTTGTTTTGATTTGATATCAAAGATAGCCACACCACATGCATTAATCGAAGGATCAACAGTTAAAAGTTTTCGATATTGTATTTTCATCTGTGAATCTTTCATTATATTTCACCATCTTTCTTCTTTCTCATAGCTCGTTGTTCACACGCATACGTATGATTCTTCAATAACAACGTTAATATCTCATTTGGTGGATTCCAACCAACTGGTTTGACAACATCAAATCGTGACTTACGTTTTGATTCACTCGTATTCTTTGCCCGTATTTTATGCATATTTGCTTGCTGCACAGCTTCCCATCCTCTATTCCATGGAAAATTACACATCCATGCTGTACCCATTACCACATACACAAGATCAAGCAATGCATCAAAGGCTTCCGTCAAATTATCTTGACGATATGCAACGCAAAACTCATTTAATTCTTCTCGCATAAATTTGATGCGAAACGCCATAATCTCCGCATCTGCAAATGATGGTACTGGCGTTTGAGGCAATTCAAATTTTTCATGAAAATCCTGCATATCTTCCCACATCCCCATACACATCCTCCTCTCATACATACAAATGTTTTACCTTCGACCATTCCTCTACTTCTCCCCAACTTTTCTTTGAAACTTTTGCATCAACTTCTAATGGGATACTTAATGTGATATGATCTTCCATCGCTTTCACAAGTTCTTTGACAACTAACTTTGCATGCTCCTTCTCACTCACTTCAAAGAGTAACTCATCATGCACATTCGCCAATAAATTCACATCCATCCCACTCCGTCGAATCAATTCATCACAACGAATCATTGCGGATTTGACGACGTATGCTTCTGTTCCCTGAATAAGCACGTTTGGTCCTTTATACGCCATTTCCTGTGGGACTCGATATTCACGATGAAAGTCCATGAGTGATGATTCAAAGCGCAATTCGAGAAAACCATCACGATAGAGTTTTGCTGTTGTCTCTCGATTAAATTCCTTTACCGGCACATTCGCATAATACCGATCAAGAATTTCTTGTGCATCTAACTGCGATGTCTTCTTCTTTGCTTTACTATTCTGTAATGATCGAATGAGCTTTGTCACTCCCATCCCAAAGACAATCCCAAATTGAATGTTCTTCGTATCCTTTCGTAGCTCCTTCTCAACCTCACCAAATAGCATCTCACACGCTGCATCATGTGGATCCCATCCATCTTTAACTTTCTTAATGAGTGCATGCGCTTTTGCAAAATGAAAGAAGATCCGCATTTGCAATGCTTTATAATCAACGGCCAAAAACCAATAACCTTTTCTAGGGATAAATGCTCGACGCGCAATCTTTGGAGCATGCGCCGTTCGAGATTCATCTGGTCGTGGAATTGTTTGAATTAATTCTGCTGATGTTCTCCCTGTTCGAGCACCCGAAGAAAATATAAAGAAACATGCGTACGGATTTTCTTTTGTCGTATAACGTTTCCATAATGGATCAAAATACGTGCCCTTCTGCTTTGATAGAAAACGCCAGAGCAATGTCTTATTCACGATTGGAAAACGATCATACGCAACTAACCATTTACTTTCAGTTGTAATATTGCCACGTTCATTCACTGGCAATGGAATATTCATTTTCGAAAAGATTTTTCCAAGCTGTTGTGGACTCAGCTTTTCAGGCATTCGAATGCTTTCTTTTTCCAAAATACTTTTAATCTCTGCTTCACATGCAACAATATCATCTGCATATTGTGCAGACTGCCGTCGAACAAACTTTCGATCCACCATCATGCCAAGTGCTTGCATCTTCAAAATAATAATGGCAACCTTCTTTTCCATCTGATAAATACGATCAAACTTCTTAATTGGCTCTCGAAAGAGCCACCACAATTTAATTGGATAGACTGAATCTTGCACAGCATACGGCTTCATCACAAATCGAGGAATCTGAGAATAATCAAACTCAATGCCTCGTTCTTTCGCTTTCTTCTTCGCACGGCGTTTATATTTTGAAAGTTTCTTAGCTTCAAGAATATCCTCATTAAGAAATCGTTGGGCCATTGCCTTGAGCCCTTTTCGTTTAGCATAATTTTCATCAAGCAATGTGCCAGCAATCAATGGATCTTCCCACGGCCCTCGACATTGGATTCCTAACTTCTTTACAACATGCGCATCAACAGTGTATGGAAAAGCTATTTTTGTGATTGATCGATCTTCCAATACCTCTTTTAGCGCACACACCTCCCTTTGCTTATGACAATTATAGAGTTCAGTTTCTAATTGTGCATTACATGATGTCGCTATGAACGGCCTTTTAAACATATCGAACTCTGTGTCAAAGGCAACTGCCTTATCTGGATCAGACATTGTCTACCTCTATGTCCTCAATCGTGTACTTGTTAATTCACCGAGCATTGCCTCACCTTCACGAATATTCTCAACTGTTTGATTCTCTTGAATTTTTAGTGCCAATTGTTGAATCCACACATTACCACGACTCATCCCAATATCCAGCAGCTTTTGTACAAGTGTTTGTGTTGTCATAATTTTACCTGAATGAATTCTCCTCGGTTATTACGATCAACTGCTGTGCCATCCATCGATCGAGTAATATCACTTTCACTCATAAACTTATCTCGCCATTCATCTTTATATGGATTAAGATAAAACATCTTTCTCACACCGATTTGTAACAAGACTTTTGTACATTCGAGACATGGTTGATAGGTGCAATAACACTCGATCCATCCACCCTCTCGACTTCCTCTCATGGTACATTTTAAGATTGCATTCATCTCTGCATGAATGGTTCGAATACATGATGTCCCAGTCAACGTCGATCCTCTGACTCCAGTCTTCACAAGAAGATGCTGATGCTGTGCCATTGATTGTGCAATTGTTTCTATACAATGCACATCTCCATGCACACTTCCAACGTATCCCATCCCAACGATGATCTTCTTATGTATAAGTACACACCCAACGTTAGCTCGACATGTTGCTGCTTTTGCTACATCCACTGCAATGTGCATCCAATATTCTGGTGTAATTCGTGTGTTCATAATTCCACCGTCTTTCCAAGTAACAGCGAATACCCAACAACCCCAATGCCACCAACAATCCATCCTAATCCTGGATGAAGTATTGCTGCACCAACCACACACATCGCACAACCAAGAAAAAATAACAATCCTTTCACAAATTTCATGTTACCACCTCTTGTACAATCCCATCAACAATATCAACGACATCATCCCATGACGGTGTTTCACGTTTAATTACATTCGCCTGATATCGTGCAAACTCTTGTAACTTTGGCGCTTTCATTTTCTCTATCGTCTCGATTGGCGACCATAATTTTGTCTCAGCTAATTCTTGTTGATCTGTATAGATCACATTCTTACACATAACTGCATGACAATACCTCGCTCGCCACCACCCACTGCCTGATGCTTTATATTTTGGCATGAGCATCCCATACGATCGACAGTATTCTTTTACAAGATCTTCTTCAGGAATGAACGTCTTCTTATTGAACGCGCGTATTGGCCATGTGCCACCTAACCTTCCATGCCATTTTGAATAATCAGATAATGCCCCATAGACCCATTGTCGTTTACGGGTTGTTGGCATCTCTATTTTTCCCTTCCAATGATTCAAATAAAAGATTGTTGGATTGAATTCATAGATACTTTCAAATGGTGTCCCTTCCGTAATGATCGTTCGATCTCCCCATGAAAAGAACGGCCCTAAGATATTATTCTTAATTCGAAACATTTGATTGCGACATGCTTCAAGTAATCGTTCATCACGCATCACACGTTCTTGGTTTAAGCGATTCCCAGTATTATTCTTCAAGACAAAATCCCGAAAGAGATCACCATCAACAAGTGTCTTGATCGTGCCATTCGCCTTCCAATCATTCACAAGATAGAGTACATTATCATATTGCGTCGCCAACAATGCCTCATAGAGATACGTACAACTGAATTCACTGATTGTCCCAAGGCCAAGAATAATAAGATCAAACTCCTTATCTAAACGTTTCTCATTATATTGCAATGCGCGCCAAATGACCTCATGTTTTGCTGCCCGAAGTGCATGATACAATGCATTGATCGATGTATTGTATTCTCGACGCCGTGGTCGATTGGCTTGCATCTTTGTCATGCCCGTTAATAGAATCCTCATGGCTGCTCCTTTATCTGTTTTTCTCTAACTTGGCTAAATCTTCTTCTGCCCATTGCACTTCCATTGAAAAGTCTGTAATTATTCCAGGTTTAAGCTTCCACAGCTTTGCATTCTCATTCAACCACAATGACAGAAACACCCAATTGCCGATCATCCGTCGGCAGAGATCTCGCTTCCGAAATGTTGCCACCATATCAAGATACTTCTCACGCTTCTTAAATTTGATCATCACAAGGCATGGACTATGTTCTCCAACGATATCTCCATCATGCGACGGATCCCACAAACAGATCAACTTATTTGGTTGCTTTCGATGCGCTTCAAACTGATTATGCCGAAAATACTTGGTCGCACGATTCATATATGCAAAATCTGTGCGCTTTCCTCTATTCCCACTTTCCCTTAATTTTGCAATGCTATATGATCGTTGTGTATCATTATACTGCCATGGAAATACATCTTTAAATGCAGCCACAATCTCAGATGAAAGATCTTCTGGCCAAAATTCACATATTAATGCATCACCTTGTTCAATTCGTCGAATTGCCTTCCACAATGCATACGGACTCCTTATCAATAATCCTGACCATACATCCATCATTCACCTCGTCAATTTATTCTTATATTGTGCAAACATCTCATCTAATACTTGCACATCATGTTTGCCTTTATCACTCACCTTCAAAATATCGGCCAATTGCATGGTTGTCATCTCCTTTGCAAACCAATTTTTGCATCGTACAATTGCCTCCATTAATGAAATGTCAAGTGGAATAATGTACTGTGCTGGAACTTGTGGTCGTACGAGCACATCCCACATATTCACCATTGATACGTCAGCTTCGTAAATATGCAACGATGCCACATTATAATAGAGACGATGTGGATGCACGTTAAACCCAAGCCCACGCAATTCATTGGCCATCAGAATTAACAATGCTTGCCAATGCAATGTATCAATCGAAAACCCAGTCACAAAGTCAGATGAGCGTGACGTCACATACAAATCCAAATATGGTGGACGACAGAGAAATTGGATAAACGTATTACATGGCAAATGTGTTCTCTTCGTCTCAAGACAATCTTCTCTCGAAAAAATTGCTGCACAGGCTTGTCGTGTATAAATATCCTTACACAATCGATCCACTAATACTTCCAGTTGCCCAGCTAATCGTAATCCATATGAGCCTGTCATCGTCACACCATCATCCGCATAATGTCCCATCGATTTGTTATATGACGCAATCGACGCCACATCCCCTCTCCCTGCTAAAATATAACACAATTCAGCCAAGACAAAACGAATCGGAATCACGCGATGTGTTGGATGCGAAAAGACTTCTATGCCATGTGAAACATCAATGACAAACGCATTTCCTACCATTTCTTTTGCCATCTGTAATCCGCGGCATTTGAAATTCACTGATGGCATGGCTTGCATTTCACCCGTCAATTCATAATACAGTTTAGCAAAATTCATTCAGCAACTCCTTTCAAGAGCTTCTTCATATCATGATAGAATTGATCAGGAGTCCCTTGATAAAGATAAAAGGCAGGATGATACGCAACAACATGATGATATCCTTTTCGAGCAAGCTCAAACCCAGCCACCTTTCCTATGGCAATGATCTTTGCTTTTGGATTATAATCCAACACACGATCAAGCTCATCATTGAGGCGATCAACACATTCTAAATCTTTTCGATTATCGTTTGATACGTGCAATCCAAGCTTATTATTTTTGGGACAGCATTTCACGGTGTTCGTCATATAATATTGCGTTGGAAGAATGCCAAGTCGATCGAGCGTTGTCTGCATAAGACTTCCTGAGGCATCACCATAAAATGGTATACCAAGATGCCCGCATCCATTATACCCAGGTGCTTCTCCAACAAAGACGTACCGAACATGTCTGATCGCTCCACATGCTGATGTTGGCCGATCATACTGTTGCCCATATCGTGCGAATTCATGATGTTCATTTCCAATGCTACAATCACCTTCATTATATGTGCCACATTGATACTTCCACTTCAAAAACCCTTTTCCTTCCTTCCATATCATTTTACCGTGTCCAAAGAATGAATGACTATAATCATCAATCTGTTGATGATGATATGTTGTCCTCGCAAGAAATGCTTTCACTCGATCACTCACATATTTATTCCTTTGATCGAATGTTGTATAGTTTTCGCAATTCACAAACACCGTATTCTTACAACTTAACCGTGTGGCAAGATCCACGAATGCTGTTGCAATCTTCGGCGCTTCTCCAAATGATTGATAGAGTTTCGTCTCATCGTTTTTACGTGCAATACCAAACCGCTGATACATATCACCGTTCGTATACAAGATCACGAGCAGTATTTGGCTCTTCACTGTATTTAACCATTTACCAAGTGCTTGGCGATATTCGTCATGATCATATTGCTCTGCCCGATACATCGGTCCATACACACATTCACCAAGCACAGATCGATCCCAAATTTCAACCCCTTCTTGTTCCACAATGGCAGTACATTCAGCGCGTAATAATGACAGTTGTTCAGTCAGTGCAGCTTTGCCCTTCTTCGTCGGAGGGCCAAAGTGTTTGATGGTAGGTTCGAACGTGCAAAACTTTTTCTTGAGTTGTTCGGCGAGCAATGTCTTCCCAATATTATCGCATCCCTCTAAAATGATTATTCTCTTCATGATATCCTCCACCGCGATACTTTCAGTGAATCACATCACACTTGATCTCATACCTAAGCTAATGTAAAGCTATTCTATACTATTTTTTTCATCGTGTATATCAATAAAACATCAATTTTTAATGTCACTTAAGTGGGAGCTTAACAACTGTGAGTATCATTGATGATATCACCTCAACTTCCACATGGTACTTTACACGGAGTTCTCGCACAAGATACCATAACGCTTTCTTTAGATTCTCCTCAGGATTCTCCTTGTGTTTATGTCGTGCAATATATTTCACAGCATTCCCATCGTTAAACCCCAATCCCCAATCTTCAATCACGTCGATTACTTCAAATTTTCCTTGATTATAATGTGCTGGATGATTAATCGTTTCAGCCATCACTTCCCCTTTCCCACGACAATATGAACACACAACTTGTGGATGATCAGATCCTTGACCTATAAACCCATACCCATGACACGTTTGACACGTATTCATTATATGACTCATATCTACTATAATTCCGTTTCCGCAACAATAACTACAAACAACAATTGGACCAGTATGATGAACCAAAATCTTTTCTCCATGACATACACCACATACAATACTTGGTCCGGACACTTGCTCTTCATGTGTCACGTTTAATCTCACTTTCTGCTGAGATTATTTTAAGATAACATTTTGGATCGGTAATGTACCGAACCACTTCAAATTCAAATAATGCACCAAGCTTGAGTTTAATCGCATCATTCACAAATGGTGAATACATTGCCTCGATAATCCGTAATTCATATTCCTCACTTGTTGGTGTCAAGTTCAATGTAATTTTCCATTCCCATGGAATGGGCACAAACACATTATCAACTTTTACAGGTGGATACATTGTTGGATTTTTTGTCAATGCATCTTTTAATTTCTCAATCAACTCATCATGTTCAAAATTCTCCTCATATTGTTTTATTAGTGACTTCATCAATTTCACAATGGTAATAATCTCTTTCGCCGAATAATCAACATTATCAATCCGAATGAATGGCTGATCGTCACTCATGCTTTCTTCTCCTTCTGTCTCCGTTGCTCAGTGTCTAACATTTGTTGCAATTATACCCACGTGGATTTATCGTATTCTGGTGATTCATGACAATTTCCCCAAACTTCATGAAAGAGTTCCCAAAATAATTCCCAATCCATCCAATCCTCCTTTACACCTTCCAATATTTCGGTGTCCAAAAGCCATTCACCTTATCAAAATCTTTAAAGAACAACGGCTCTGCCTCCATCATTTTTTCCAACATCAAACAGGCTACTTCCAATATTTCTTCCTCTGCGGCTGGTGCACAACGCATTGTAAAGACATGTCGTAAAGCTCTGAGATTTCCCGACCACACACCTCCCGTTGCCACACCCAATGGTACGATCCGTCGCATCATTGATGTAATGTGTTTTTTAGCGTGAAAATCTTTTGAGGTTGGCGACAACTCACTATCCCATATTTCTCTCAAATTCCCATATTGTTCTTCAACTTTTGCAATGACACTCTTAAACGCTTCCCATGATATATTTTTCTTTTCTTTAATTTGTGGTGAATCTGATGCATGTGGACGGAGTGAGTTTGGTCGCCAGAATGGAATGTCTGTAAAGCGGATAAACCGAAGAGAACCTTCACTAATGGCCCACCCAGCCCGATGACGATTCATCTCAGCTGTAAAGACCCGTGACACATGCTCAATCGCAAAGTTATAGACTGCATGTTCTAACACTGACCCATGCCCAACCTTCAAGATATTCTCAATGAACTCTGCCATGTCTTTGCGAATCCGTGTGATGTTTGGATTCAGCCCAGATTGGAATGACATATAACAGCGTTTCCCACACAATTGCACAAGTTGCTCACCTGCTGTCACACCATATTCAAGCTCATACTCATCTGCCCCAATGTACGTCAACCATCGTTGTACTTCATCTCGATCAAACTGAGATCGCCCGATAAGAAACACATGCGGTGTCACTTCTCTCATTGCATCCTCCTAATCATCATAATCACGATATTCAGCTTTAAGGCCTTCTCTAATTCCTCCAACAATAACATCAGCAATTTTCTTTCCACATTCTTCAAACGTTGTTGTAATTTGCTGTGTTAATATTGTTGTTATTTGTGCCAGTATACTAGCATCATCCTTTAATAATTTTATGAGTTGTGCCTTCGCAATTTCAGATAACGCTGATCGAATGATTGCTTCCATTTGTGTTGGGCTCTTTGAAAATGCATACGATGATTTATTATCCATATCACTCAATACTTGATTGATTATCTCCTCTGTAATACGTATATTCATCGCTGCTCCTTTATTTTCCTGTAATACGATAGCGTTCACATAGCCATATGAATGCAAGTTCAATTGACGTTCGTTCAACGCCATTCAATGGTGACATCACTCCCCTTCGTACTTTTGGCTCTAAGAACGCCATATACTTATCAACTAACTGCAATGCTGTCGTTTGTACTCCTGCTTTCATGCATCCTCCCTAGTAATTTGATCCAGATTTGGGCTCGTATGATTTGACTGGTAACTTTCCAGCGTGTCGTGCATGCACATATAGAATCGCATTTGTGAGCTGTGTAATAAGCTCTCCTGCTGTTGGAAGTTCCATTGATAAGACAAGTTGCGAGTTTTTATCTGTATACTGATGCTTCAAAACGATGAGATCTTTCTCCTCATCAACTGTAACCGACGTTCGAACGTTATGGGGTACGATTTCCTGTATTTTTTGTAGTTCAGCCATTCGTATCCTTTCTATCGTGCAACCCATTCATTGAATGCATCAGTTTTTCGCCAATACGAATAATACTTTCGATACGCACCACATGCAACAAATTTATTCAATAAGAGTTTGGCACTTTCTCGTGGAACTTCTAATGTTCTTGCTAACCATGCAATGGTTAATGATTGTGATGTAAATACCACTGTTTTTAATGCTTCCCGTTGTGCTTGCGTCAAATGTCGCAAACAATAGACCTCAATCGCATGAAACGTTGTATCGTGTTTTTCACCAACCACTGCCAGATCAAATGTTGCTAACGACATCCCTTTAATTTCTTTTGCTGTAATCACATGATCTAATGCTTTCCATACATTGCCATCATCACTGATTAATACAAACGCTGTTAATGGCACATGTTGCAATGGAATTTTAAGTTGCCTGTTTCTTATGAGGTGCAAAATCATACCACCTCCTACGTAGCAATCGCATCACATAACTGCTCAAAATCCGGTTCATCAAATATCCCATTGGCCATTACATACATTGCATCAAATTCTCCCTTGACCATCGGCCCATATACAAAGAATCTCCCATCTTTTCCCTTCATGTATCCAGCTTCAAGATGTGCTGAACGACCAGATGGTAATACCACGACAACAACATCTGCCTCAATCAATTTATGCCAATTCAATCGCCCAATTTTTTGGATAATTGTATAGTCCAATGCACTTTTGGGCGTAAGATCTGGTACATTCAATTCTTCTCGCAATACAATACTTAAACGATACGTTTCTTCGTCTTCATCACAAAAACAATAAACCTCAAATCCTCGTTGTCGTAAATGGCTACCAATGAACCGAATTTTCGTTGTATTTGAAAACGATCCAGCCAAATAAATGCGTATCATCCTTCACCTCCACCGAATTCCTCCATCCCAGGAAACTTCCCACCTTTAAACATTTTCCCAAGTGCAGCCATCATATTTTCCTGCATTGACTCACTCTTTATCTTCTGCAACTGTGATTCACTCGCACCTTCTGGATCTTGTGCATAGATTGTCATTGATTGTCCATCAACAAACATCACAACATCGATGCGAGTTACAACGTACTCAACACCTCCAACTGCAATACGTTCACCAACTGCAAGTGTCTTAACTTCAGAACGTGCCGTCCCTTCATTTGCCATTATCCATCCTCCAATGTGTTATGGGTTAATTTTAATGCCAGTTTGGAGAATCTGCCCAATCTTCTCATCCAATGATTGGATCATATACTGTGTGGATGATATGTTCGTATTTAATTGTTGGGTTATTCTATTATTTTCTTCTAATGCAATGATCAATGCCTTTAATCCTTGTTCTAACTTCTCGAGATCCCCAAACATTAGTCGCCTCCTTCGATTGGTGGTTGTGTATATGCATGCGGTTCTTTCTCAAGATCAACGAAAAACAACCCAACGATCTTCATCCCTTCATTTTGTAATTTTTGGAGTTTTTTGTTAAGCCGTGAGATATCGACCTTACACATCATGTGATGATTCGATGGACTATGCACAAACATAATCTGGACTGTGGAAAGGATGTGTAATGCTTTTGGTGGTGGAAACTGCGAGTATATCTCAGCCATCATAACTCCTTACGTATCTGCGCTCGTTGACATGTTTCCTTGGATCTTAATGAACGCTTGTTGCATTGAAAACGCTGGGTCATGCATTTTTGTTGAAAACACATTCACTGCATCCTCCGGATTTACACCATCAAGTAACATGACCATTTCACTTGTTACTTCAACGACCATCTCCTCGAATCGATCGCCATATTTTTCATGTAACAGCTCAACCATTAAGGCTAATTGCACTATCTTAAATATCGGTAATCCTTCAATCATTGTTGTAACGCTCTCCATGCAGTTTGTACAGCAACAGTCTGCATATATGCATCGGACAATGGATGATGCTTTCGTTGCGACAACCATTCTGGATACGGGCTTTTATTATATCGCTCTTCATACAGATGAAAGAGTGTTCGTGTATCTCGCATCTGTCGAAATGGAATAATACGATTAAACGATTCACCCATGATCAATGGCCACTTTTGTGAGAGATGCATACAATCATATGTCGCACCATGTGACCATAACACGACATCATCACCAAATTGCTTCAGCCATCCCTTTAACTCAATGAATGCATCTTCCAATGAGACGGCATACGATGAGGTAATAAACCCAACAAGTAACTCCCGACGATCATGATCTTCCAACCACCATGTTAATGTCTCTCCTTCGATTTTTAATGGCATCGCCCATTCTTCTTCCACTGTATGTAATCGAATTGGCTGATAAAAACAACGCGTATTATTCGCAACTAGGTACTCACCATCTTCTGGTATAAACACTGGGACATTCATGACAAATGCCATTGCGCCCATTGCCACGATCATCCCATCTTGGGGTGCATTACCAAGCGTTTCAAGATCAAGCATGACATGTATTTGTGCCACATTACTTTCCTCCCTTTTGCATTTCTTTCACCATTTTCATTGCTTCTTCAATTGAGATCAATGAACATTGAATCGGTGAATTCACTGGATCTGTCACATTAAGAATTTCTAATCGCAACGTGTATTTCCCAATCAACTCTTGTAATTCTTGTTGTGTTAATGTCACACTTTGTTCTGGTAGACTTAACAGGTATTTTGCTGCCACTGCATTCACAATCAAAATCTGTGGATCAACTTGAGCTTGTGGTTGTTTCATGTATATACTCCAGGCGTTGTTGATTGTGACCCGTACCTCTTATCACGGCGACCATCACGTATTCGTACCTCTAATTGAACGAGTTTATTTTCTAATGCCACATCAAGTTTTCCACCACACTTATCAAGCAATGATGTTACAACATTAATGACATCCGCACATTCTTCAATGACGGCATTCATTGCTGCTTCTTCTCCATCATTAATGCGCAATGGTAATATTGCACACGCTTCTGCCAACTCACCAACTTCTTCTCCGAGTTTCCGCAAATGTGCTGCAATCGTTGGCGGTCGACCATACGCTGTAATAATCCCAACAATATCATCCTGATAGACTTGTACATTCATCTTGCCCTCCTTTATTAATACACGTCATATGAACTAGGAATCAAAAACATCTTCTCACGGTTACCAAGTTCTGGAATACTATACCGGAATCGATGGAGACGTTTCTCCTTTATAAGCTCATCAATCAACTCAGTTAGTGCAACGTGTTCTGTCTGCATCCATGGTAATACTGCATACGGCAATTCAGGAATGATTGATAATAATTTACATCCTTGATGGTTGATCACAATGCTCATGATGTGCAACTTAACGTCTTCCTTTGTCATTTACGCCTCCCATGATGCAGGATCACGACCAATTAATGGATTGATTTTCTCACCTTTTGCACTTTTCATTTTAATCCAATTACCGGGTGGATCACCATTTCCATCCCATATTGTACATGCTGCAATTGCCTCTCGTTTTGTTGCATAACAATAACGTCGTTCATATCCGTATTTATCTAATCCAATGCACAAGCCAGCTGTATAAATAAACCCCATAACACCAACATACTTTCCTGATGTTGTGACCCGAACACATTGATAACCTTCTGCTGTAAGTTGTTGATAAATATCCATGTATCTCCCCATTAACAACAGCAACTATTGGGCACTCCCATAAACCAACATCGCCAATTCCTACCATTTGGTTTCTTCCCAGGTCGTACTTCATACACTTCAACACCACCCATACTTCCCATTTTCGTTGACGATACAAGCACGATGCGCGCTTTTCGTCGTTTCGCACTTTCTTTCATTGCCTTTAACTTACAATAATTACACTGTGTATAGTCACTCATTTCTTTACCTTCTGATACTCAAACACATCAAACCACAAACTCAATAACCATGCCACGCCTGCAGTCTTATGTTCATGGGATGGTTCATATGATCCCAAAATCGTTTTGATATGTCGTAATGCAATACCCTTATCAACACCGACTTTTGGTGTTGCAACTATATGTTGTATTCCACCAAAAAACCAATCATCAACAATCTGGATCCATTTCTTCACTTCCACTCGCTCATCTTTAAATACTTGAGGTATTTCTTCCCACGATGGTAAATACTCCTTTAAATCTTTCGGCCCAAATGCCATATCCAAATTCATTACTTCTTTTGGTTGTGTCCATTGACGCATGATGACCACCTTTCTTGATGGGTTACATTGCACCGTAGAGTCGCACATCCTCTCGCTCACGATCATACCGATCAATCCATTTAATCGTCACGACACCTGTGACTTCATTCATATGAGCCGATTCAAGCTTCTTATAGTGCATGTCCTTCTGTAAGAGCACTCGATGGATCTTCTTCCGTAACATGAATTCGTCTCCCATTAGCCCTCCTTCTGATTGAGTGTTGTCTCAACGATCATCAACAATCGATGAAATGCCCACGTTGGCACATCAACGTGTAACATCCCATCCTGCCGTGCTTGTTGTAGCCACTCATTACTATAGCGAAGCAATTCTGTATCTGAAATTCCAAGACGAAGATTTTCACTCATACGTCCTCCCACGTCATACGTCCTTCGTATCTTTCTTCAACGTACCGTAACTAACCACATTCCACCTATTTTCTCTAAACATATATTCAGCCTGATAACTACATAAATGGCACTTTATAACTTGTGACAATGCGATATACACGATCTTCCAATTATTCCCTTTACACATTGGACATGTGATATCGAGTCCTACAGTATCCATTATTCCCTCAACATTGACCCATTATTCCTTTCCATCACAAATCGCTGCCCATACATGCCCATGACAATCCTCAGGTTCGCAAAAACATCCAATCCGCTGGCCCCTCAACTTTGCCTTTCCATCAGCTTTAAGTTTGGCTTGTTCTGGCCGATTTATCCAATCCGTAAAAAGACGTAACACATACTTTCGATCATTCCCATAATCAGCCAATCGGAATGGATTACCCCATTTTGATGGTCGTCCAATGAAGATATCATACTCAGTACGTTTGGTAATGTTCACGACTGTGGTCATTTTCTTTTTCATGCGCTTTTCCTCACACTTGTTTCACGTGCGATCGCTCCTTTAAATGCGCGTTGCATTCGACCTGACGATCCCATCCCTCCAATCTGGATCATGTGCACATCATCGTAACAACGGTATATCTGTGTCATAAACACTTCAAATTGTCGCTTTCCCCTTCGTATACCACGGTAGATGACACGAATCATTTTTTTCTTCTTCTTCTCTATAATTGATCGCGCGCGTCCTGTGGCTGAGACCCTAATATTGATGATAGTATTCTAAACTAAAAAAATAATTTTTAACATCAA
>Ga0163150_10003417_pt1 | contig 22389 bp, 25 predicted proteins | sample OliLakLV19P2IB_FD_148628 | JGI IMG/M metagenome (GOLD analysis project Ga0163150, IMG submission 148628) | Freshwater microbial mat bacterial communities from Lake Vanda, McMurdo Dry Valleys, Antarctica - Oligotrophic Lake LV.19.P2.IB | ecosystem: Environmental > Aquatic > Freshwater > Lake >...
GGCCCGCCCCGCCCGCAGATGCGCCGGCGACCACATCCGCTCTCCCACACGGGTATGAGAGAACATCTCGCCCCACGCCACAGCCTCGTCCGGGCTGTCCCGCCAACCCCGCCACACCAGCTCCAGCCCGCGCTCCCAGTCGGCGACCTCCAGCCGGGTCTCGGCCCCCGTCAGCACAACAATCCTTGAGCCGACCGACGCGCCGGCCTGCATGGCCAGCTCCGACCCCTGCTGTCCGCGCAGCAATCGCGAGAGACGGTAGGTCTCGACATCGACGAGTTCGGCATCGCGGAACTGCAGGAATTCCCAGCCCACCAGCGTCTCGACCAGCATCCCGTTGCCGCCATTCAGCACCGCCGCATCCGTTCGCGATTCCAGCGCCAGCGGACATTTCACCCACACCGACGCATCCTGCCACCGCCCGGAAACGTGGGGATACAGCCCGCTCTCCAGCCGCCCGATCGCGCATGGGCGATTGATCCGGCCGCGCACCGTCAGCAGCGTCGCGTCCGCCCCTGCCGACAGGTTGACCGTCCCCGTCCAGGGCGCGGCGAAAGCAAACCCGAGCGGCCGCGCATCATGTTCCTCCCCAGGCAGCGCTGGACCATCCACGATGATCACCTCGGGCTCGATGCTCGGACTCGGCAGGGGCGGCGACACGGGCAGGGCGGGAACCAGGGCGAGCTTCCGCGAAGCGCCTGCCCGCACGGCTTCGAACCGGATCACCTCCGCGTCGGATGTCTCGACGATCCGGAACGCGCCATCGGCAAGACCTACCACATCGCCCGCCTCAAAACGCACGCCGTCGCCCGCCAGCGCAAAGCGCGCGCGATCCCGTTGTTGCGTGATTTCCCCTGCGATCTCCCGCGCGATTCGCCTCGCCTGTCCGCGGTCCATCGCCACCGCGAGTTCGACATCGACAATGTCGGCGTCTGCGCCCGCCTCGCCTGTCACGACCCCCGCCGCATGGTCGGCTTCGGCATCGACGAAACGGAGCCGCACCGCGACCTCGGCCGCCTCCATGCCGCCGCGCGTCAGCTCCAGCGACTGCCCGTCCGTCCCCTCGACCAGGTCGCCGGTGTCCAGCTCGATCGCGGCGCCGTCGCGCATCTGGAAGGCGATCACCCCGTCGCGCTCTACCGCATCGATTCCGTATGCCAAAGCCAAGGGCTCCAGCACGCGGCGAGCGCTGGCGGGCCCGTCGAACCGATACCCCGACACGATGCCCGCCAGCCCCGACACATCCGCCTCGCATCCGGCCCGCGCGCTGATGTCGCCGACGACATCCCCCAGCAACGCCAGTCCGACGCGCCCGTTCAGCCAGTGACCCAGCCGCCAGTTCCCGCTGTCGCTCCACACATCATCTCGTGCCGGAAAGGCCGGATAGGGCCGCGCATCCCAGGCCCAGACCGCCGCGCCATCGTCGGGAACCATGCGGCCGTCATAATCTTCCGACAGCGGATTATTGGCGTCATCCGCCCAGAAACCCAGGAACGCCTCGATGCTCCGTCGCTGGACCAGATCGTCCCGCGAGCCATCTGAATAATGCGGCAGCGCGCTCTCCGAGCTCTTCGGATCGTAAAACACGTTGGGCTGGTTCGCGCCCTTGTCGATCGCCGGACAACCGAACTCCACGAACCTCAACGGCTTCATGCCCGGCGCCCAGCCTGTCGGAGCCGCGCTCCTCACGCCGCCCGCGCGGACATGGTGCGGCGAACTCCACCAGCCGCGCACATCCTTCTGACGAAAGACGAACGGCTCGCCATAGGCGCCATCCGTGATCGCCAGTCTTTCCTGCTCCGCGCGTCCGTCCGCGTCCGCATAATACCAGTCGAACGCCTCGCCTCCCGCGACATTTGCGCCCAGATACTCCAGCGAACGCCCATCCCCGAACCCCGCGTCCGCGTGCTCCTCGCCGTCCCGCCAGTCCGTCATCGGCGCATACCAGTCGAGCCCGACATAATCGACCGCCTCGTCCGCCCACAGCGCATCGAGCGGGAACGTCACATCGGCCCCGCCACCTCGCACATGGGCCCCATATTCGGTCCAGTCGGCCGCATAGGATATCTCGACGCCGCTCCCAGCCACATTGCGCACATCGCCCGCCAGCACCCGCAGCGCCTCGACCGCCGGATACCCGCCCGCCGCATCGCGAACCCGCGTCAGCCCCACCATCTCCGACCCGATCAGCAACCCGTTCGCGCCGTGCTCCGCCGCCAGCCCCGCATAATGCAGGATGAAAGCGCGATACCCCTCCGCTCCGGCGAAGAACGCCGCCACCTGGGACGTCGCCGCCGCGCCGCCATCCACCGTTGCCGCCCTGCCCGGCGCGGGATGGCAGGTGATCCTCCCCCGCCATGGAAACGCCGCTTGTTCCGGTCCGCCATGCGGGTCCGGCAATCCATTGCCCGCCGGCACGTCCATCATCAGGAACGGATAGAGTGTGACATGATACCCCCGAGCCTTCAGCGCCACGACGGCTTGCCGTACGCTCTCATCCGCCGGGGTCCCGCCATAGTTTGGCCGGCCATCCGCAGCCGAAACAACATACGCCGCGCCGCGCGAGACGCCCGCTACCGACCAGCTCCAGGGTTTCGTCACCTTGCCCGCGATCTCGACCCCTGGGCGAATGCGACAGCTCCCGCATCGCAGATCGTCGCCAAACCATGCGACCACCAGATTGACCCGGGTCACTCCGGGCAGCTCCGCCGCCAGCTGCTCGATCGACGCCTCGAAGTCCGGAACCGCCTCGCCCGAATGCACATTCTCGGCTGTCTCGCGCCCCGGCCCGGTCACGCGCCGGACAATGTCCGTCGCGAGCGCGAATTCACCGGACCCCGGAATGACATTCACCGCCCGCGTCATGGCTTCCAGCCGCGCCGCTCCGCCGCCTGCGGGACGGACCACCTCGAACGAAAACTGCGGCATGCGCGAACCAAACCTGTCCACCGGCAGATCCTCGAACACAATGTACGCCAGCCCCCGATAAGCTGGCGCCTCCCCGGCGCCCTCGACCGCCTCGATCAGCGGATCAGGCGTCTGGTCTTCCGTCCCGCGATAGAGACGCCACGTGACCTTCGAGAGATCGAACGCCTCGCCATTCGCCCAGCAGCGCGAGACCCGCGCGATCTCCCCTTCGCAGAGCGCCGCCGCGAAACTGAGCGAATAGGAATAGTCGGTGGTGCGCGGTCCGCCCTTGCCGCCTCCGGACGTTCGACGCTCCTTGAACTCCGCCGCCCATATCACCTGCCCGCCGACGCGCATGCGTCCATAGACGACGGGAATGCTCGCCCCCTCGCGGCTTTCCGTGACGTGGAAGTCCTTCACGCGCGGCCCGTCTGTCGCCGGCGTCAGATACCGCGCGTCGATCGCCGATCCCGCCAGCGACCCGATCGCTTGCCCGATCGCGGCCCCGGATACCTGCATGCCGAACGCTGACAGCCCTTGCGGCAAAACCTGCGCCCCAAGCGCCGACCCGAGATTGCTCAGAACTAGCTGCGCCATGCGCGTGCCTCCGGAATGGAAAAACCTGGCCGCGAAAGCGCCGGGTTGTGATCGCGAAACTCTTCGTCGATGACATGGTCTGCGGTTCCGATTTCCGGTAACGTTTCGATCGCAAGACAGTCGACCCCGTCCACGGCAAAACGAAAGCGGCGCGAGAGATCATGAAAGTCACCCTGAAGGCGCTGGCGCTGGCGACCATCTTTTTCGGCGCCGCGCCTGCGTCCCTTTCGCAGCAGGCCGTGTCCGCCGACCCGCCCCGCGCCGGCTGTGACGGCGTTGAGCCCCAGTTCGAAACCGTTCCCGGCGCGACCGGCCTCACCTACAAGACCGCCGGGAGAGATCTGCGCATCCACATTTTCCAGCCGGATTCGCCCGCCGCAAAACGGCCGGCCATAATCTTCTTTTTCGGGGGCGGTTGGCGCGGAGGCATGATCACCGCGCTGGCGGGCCAGGCCGAAGCGCTCTCCCGCCACGGCTATGTCGCTGCGGTGGCCGACTACCGCGTCAGCTGTCGCGACCAGACGACGCCGGTGGCGTCCGTCGCCGACGGACAATCGGCCTATGCCTGGCTCCGCGACCACAGCGCCGAACTCAAGGTCGATCCAGCCCGCATCGTGCTGTCGGGTGGATCGGCGGGAGGGCACCTCGCGCTCACAACGGCCATGCTGGCGCCAGCCGGCGAGAAACCCGTCGCCCTTGTTCTCTTCAACCCCGCCGTCGATGTTATCCTGGGGGCTGCCAGACTCGGGATCACCCCCGCAGAAGCCGCCCGTATCTCGGCAAGCGTCCTTCCAGCGAACGGACTTCCGCCGACCATCATCTTCCACGGCCAGGAGGACAAGGCGGTGCCGATCAAGACTGTCCGCGATTTCTGCGCCCGGGTTGAGGCGCTCCAGCCCACCTGCGAAATTCAGGAATATCCCGGGCAGGGCCATGGCTTTTTCAACAGTCGCGAACCTGACGCGGCCATCGGCAGGTCGCCCTATGACGATACGCTCGCCAAGGCGATCGCTTTTCTCGACCGGTTGACGCCCGGCGGCCAATGAACAGCCTGCAGAAAGTCGGCGGCCTTGCCGCCCTGTTGGAGGCTGGGGCGTTCGTCTTCGGCTTTTGGATTTACTTCACCGTACTCGGACCGGCCCGGTACGGCGCGGCGGACATCGATCCCGCCCTGCACGCAGCGTTTCTAGGGGACAACCAGTCCCTCCTCACCGTCTGGAACCTCTTCATCTATGTGGTGTTCGGCGCCCTGCTTGTCGTGCTGGCTCTCGCGCTCCACGAACGCCTGAAAGGCTCACCGGGCCTTGCCAGCATAGGAGCCGCCTTCGGACTCATCTGGGCCGGGCTCGTCATCGCCAGCGGCATGGTCGCCAATATCGGCATGGACGTCATTGTCGATCTGCACGCCAGGGACCCGGTGCAGGCCGGCGCCGTCTGGCAAACCTACAGTTTCGTCGTGAACGGCCTCGGCGGCGGCAATGAAATCGTCGGCGGAATTTGGGTGCTGCTGGTCAGCCTCGCCGGCATCCGCTACCGACGCCTGCCCTTGCTGTTGAATATTTTGGGCGTCATCGTCGGCGCGGCGGGCGTGCTCACCATGATCCCGCCGCTTGGGGACCTGGGCTCGGTCTTCGGACTCGGGCTGATCCTGTGGTTCGCCTGTCTCGGCGTTGTCATGCTGGCGACCGCCCGAGCGCAGCAGAGTTCATCCCCGGCCAGCTGAACACCGCCGCCACGCGCCGCTCCCACCACGGAACCATCCGTGTTTCGCACACGGCCCGGCCCCAATAGGCATGGATGATTCTGCCTGGCGCGCTCACTATTCCCGCATGCTTGGCCGGCGCCCCCAGCGCCATGCGGAACAGCACCACGTCACCCTCATGCGCCTCGCCTGCCGGGATCTCCGTCAGATGCCGCCGCGCCGCGCCAAGCAGCGTTTCCTCGCCCAGCGCTTCGGCCCAGTCCGGCGTATAGGGTGGCGGGACCTCAGGCTCCTCGCCCACGACCGCGCGCCACACGCCGCGCACCAGGCCGAGGCAGTCCGTCCCGACGCCCCGCACGCTGGCCTGATGCGCATAAGGCGTGCCGATCCACCGCCGCGCCTCCGCGACGATCGCCGTCCGTGTCGCCATCATGCGCGCCGTCCGCCATCATTGGCCCGGTCCGACGCCGGCCCCGCCAGCACCGCGTCCATTCCCGGCAGATGAGGGAAGCCGCGAAAATTGTCGCGATTGGCGAACTTCGTCCCGCATGTCGCGAAGCCCTTGTCGCAGCCCGCCGTCACCACGAACGCATCGCCCACCGCCATCGGAAACCTCACGGCGCCCGCCAGCTCGATCTGCGCGACCTCTCCAGCGCCATGCACCGCCACGCGGCCGCCCGCGCCCGCATTCGCGCCCGTGCTCCATGTCACCCGTCCGCCCGCAAACCAGCCATCGGCGAACGCCGTGAGTCCGCTCGCGCGAAAAACTTTGCCGCCTGACGCTTCCACCACCACGCCCTCGCCGCGAAACGCGGGTCCGGCCAGATCGGCGCCGCACCGCGCATCCCCGATGTCGGCGTCGCACCTGCGCGCATAGACACGGCCCACGGTCCGTTCGAGATCGGCCTTCAGGCTCACCAGCTCCGCGACAAATCCAGCGCCCGAACGCCCGACTTCCGACAGCCGCCCGGACCACACGCGCACCCCGTGCTCCGGCGCCCTCCAGTCCACCCGCCAGACATCGACGCGCGCCCCGTCCCAAAGCCCGCCTTCGAGATCGCTCTCGCGGATGAACGCGGCGTCGAGCGCGCCGGCGGCTGCGGCCCGTCCCGGCGCCAGCCCCGCTCCCGTCTCCAGCGCGGCGCCCGCCAGCGCAAAAACCGGTTCATGCTCGACGCCGCCAAAACTGACCGGCCGGTCATGATCGGTCGCCCCGAACACCTCGCCGTCCCGCCGCTCGATCCGCCAGCAGGCGCACAGCGTCGTCGCGCCCGACGCCAGGCGTGCGGCGAAGGCTTCCGAAATCTGTCTCATGAAGCATCCCTTGTAATTGCGCTGGAGGGCGCCGTGTCCTCCACCGGCAAAGCCGGGGGAGGTGGATCGCGACGTCTTCGTCGCGAGACGGAGGGGGCTTCCCTCCAAACGCACCGCCAAACGCACCGCCCCTACGCCGCCACCTCCACCACCACCGCGCGCATCACCCGCGCCGCGTCGAAGCCCTCCAGCGACAGCTCAAGGCGATCGGTGTCGAAACGCACCGGCACGTCGAACTCGAAGCCGGCCGTCAGCACCGCTCCCATCGCCGGCGCCGCTGCGAACGTCGCCACGCCCGTCGTCGCATCCACCGCCAGGCCCGCCGCTACCGCCCCATCGACCGCCGCCACAACCGTTCCCCCGACCGGCTTGCGGATTGGGCGGTCCCAGCTTCCTCCACCATCGGCATAGCGCTTGATCAGCTGGAACGTCGCCGTGACGCCGTCTCCGATCCCCAGCGGCTGATCGCCTGCCGTGACGGCGCCCGATGGTTCGCGGCTTTTCCAGTCGAGCGGATCGCGAAAGCGGAACCCGTTCAGGCGCCCGCCGCGCGCCTCGAAAAACCCGACCAGCGCGTGGGCAAGGTCAAGCTTCATCGCCGCTCCGCCCACATCCCATCGCCGGCGCGATCCGCTCCAGCGCGCATTGCGCGCCTCCCGTCCCGACGCCAGCCTCGCGATCTCCGTCCTCCGTTCGGGTCCGCCCGCCGACCCGAAGGCCAGCGCCAGCGGCAGTCTCACCTCGTGAAAGCTCATGAGAACCGCGCTCCCCTTCGTACCGCCCGCGCCACCGCCGCCGCGATCTGGTTCGACGACCCCGCCGCATCGGCGCCGCTGGCGCCCGCTGCGAAGTTCATCACCACATTGACCGGCGATCCCGCCTCGCTCCCTCCTGATCCGCCCCCGAACGCCTGCTTCAGGGCCATCTGCGCCAGCGTCGCCGCAATCGCGGTCGCCAGCCTTTCCAGATCCGCCTCTCCCGTCCTCGCAATTCGGGACAGCTCGCTCTCGATGGATCGCCCCGCCTTCACAAACGCCGCCTCAAGCGCCTCACCTGCAATTTTTGCCGGCCCGTTCGCAAACGCCTCCAGAGCCGCGCCAGCCTCCGCCAGCTCCGCACTCAGCGCCGCGGCATCCACGCCTGTCTCAACGGCTTCCGCCATGCTCGCCCTCCATGCATCGCTCCATCTCCTCGAGTTCGGCGCGCGTCATCGCCGCGTTTGCGCCGGCGCCCGCCATCAGTCGCCATTCCGCCAGACTCATCCGCCAGAACGCTTCCGGCGGAATTCCCATCCGAGCCGCCGCCCGCAACAATGCGCCCCACGGCATCGCGCTCATGCGATCGCTCCCCGAAACGCCGCCGCGATCGCGCGCGACGCCGCAGCCAGGTCAACGCCGGCGCCATCCACCCACGCCCCGTCCTCACCGGCCCCGCGCAACAACGCCGCCAGCACCGCCCGCAACTCTCCGGCGTTCAACCGCGCCACCCGTGCGCCCATCTCGCCCAGGTCGCGTGATCCGAGCGCACCCTCGATCTCCGCCAGCGCCCCAAACGTCAGCCGCAGGCGACGCGTCACGCCATCGATCACGATTGGAACATCGCCGCGTATGTGATTGGTCATTGAACGCCTCCCCGTGGGTTGTCCCTCCGTCTCGCCGGGTCCTCCACCGGCAAAGCCGGGGGAGGTGGATGCCGCGCTCTTGCGCGGCAGACGGAGGGGGCCTGTCTCATCCCCCACAACCCACCCTCTCATCCCGCCGCGAACGTGACCGCGCCCGCGCTGGCCAGCTTCACGGCGAACGTCGCCTCTGCGTCATGCTCGCCGCCATAGCTTAGCTCTGCGATCACGAACGGCCCCGCCAGCGTGCCAAAGCCCGGAATGACCAATCGCGCATTTATCGTTTGGCCGCTGAAGTAGGCTGCACGCATCCGCTCGTCCGATGCTGCGTCCTTGAAGACGCCGGCGCCTGAAACGTCCGCCCGCTTGGCCCCCGCTCCAGCGATCAGCTCCCGCCACGCATCCGGACTGTCCGCCGTCGTGGCGTCCACCAGCCCCGCATTGAGGGCGATCGTCTTGGCCCTTATGCCCGCCACCGTCGCAAACGCTTCCGGCGCCTGCCCGTCCCCGATCTGGATCAGCACGTCGCGCCCTCTCTGTCCCGCCATCGCGGTCCCTCCTCTTCTGCCACTGAAATCACTGGCTCTTGACATGCAACCACTTGGTTGCATATTTACCCGTATGGATCAGGTCTTCCGGGCCCTCGCGGACGAAAGCCGGCGCGCCCTGCTCGACAGTCTCCGCGCCCGCAACGGCCAGACCCTGAACGAGCTGTGCGGGGGGCTGACGACCACGCGTCAGGCCGTTTCGAAGCATCTGACCATTCTGGAAGACGCCAACCTTGTCGCGACCGTGAAACGGGGGCGTGAGAAACTTCACTATCTCAACCCGGTTCCGATCGCGGAGATCGCTAACCGCTGGATCAGGAAGTTCGAACGCACCAGGGTCAACGCCCTCATCGACCTGAAGAGAAAGCTGGAGTCGCAATGACCCGCCAACCGCTCGACGATACGCTGTTCAATCTCGGGGTCGGCGCCCCCGGGCGTCCGCACACCATCTGCGTCATCTACATCCGCGCGACGCCGCAGCAGATCTGGTCCGCTCTGACGTCGCGCGAAACCAGCCGGCTCTTCTTCCACGACACCGACGTCGAACTCCATGTCGGCGGCGCCATCCGCCTGCTCAACCCGTCCGGCCAGCCCATCGTCGCCGGCGAGGTGCTCGCGGTCGAGGCGCCCCAACGCCTGCTCGTCTCCTGGGGCGAACTCTCCGATCCCGACACGCTGCCCGGCCATGTCGAATACCTCATCGACGGTCAGGGCGAGGTCAGCGCCGTCACCGTCCTCAACTACGACATTCCGACACCATCCGACGACGATCTCGCCATGGGCCGCAATGGCTGGAGCTTCACGCTCTCCAGCCTCAAGTCCCTCCTTGAAACCGGCGCCCCGCTCCCCCAGCCCGCCTGACACTATCCATTCACACGCAGGAGAAACCTGATGCCCGCTCCCAAACCACACGCAGAGAGCGATCCCGATTTCGTCTACGTCGTCTACATCGCCGCCCCGCCCGAAAAGGTCTGGGCCGCCCTTGTTGACAACAAGACAGAACGCGCCTGGTGGTGGAACACGCGCCACGACAGCGACTTCAAACCCGGCTCGTCCATCCGCTACGTGCGCAATGGCGAAGTCGATATCGAGGGTGAAGTTCTCGAATCCGACCCGCCCAATCGCCTCGTCTATACCTTCCGAAGCGGAAGCCCCGGCCCCCAGCATGATGAGGGTTACACGCAGGTCGAACACCGCATCGAAGTCTACGACGGCTGGACGAAACTCACACTGATCCACTCGAACTTCAAACGTGACAGCGCCGTTCGCAAGGGCGTCTCAGGCGGATGGCCGGCGATCCTGTCCGGTCTGAAATCCGTTCTCGAAGGCGTCGAGCACATGCCATTTGCGAGACAAGGCGAGGTGTCAAAGGCATGACCGCGCAATCCCGCTTCGTCTACGTCACCTACATCCGCACCACGCCCGACCGGCTCTGGTCGGCGCTGACCGAACCGGAGTTCACGCGCCTCTGGTGGGCCGGCATGACCCAGGTGTCCGACTGGACGCCCGGCGCCGAATGGAAAAACATGATCCCCGACGGCCGTGTCGGCGACGCCGGCGAAATTCTTGAAATCGATCGTCCCCGCCGCCTTGTCCTTACCTGGCGCGTCGAGTTCCAGCCGGACATGAAGGCCGAGGGCCACTCGACCCTGACCTACGATCTCGAGCCGGCGGGTTCCTCGGTCAAGCTCACCCTCACCCACGAAACGCAAACGCCGAATTCGAAAGTGATCGGCGCCGTGTCGGAAGGCTGGCCCCATTTGCTCGCCAGCCTCAAGAGCCTGCTGGAAACCGGCGAGGCCATAGCCGAGACCGCCACCTGGCCGAAGGACCATTGATCATGCCAACGCCCAGTCCCGTCGCCATCGCAGTCCAGAAGATCAGCGCTTCCCCTGAGCGCGTCTACGACGCCATCCTCGATCCCGACATGATCGCGCGCTTCATGTTCGGACCGCTCCTGCGCGAGGAGGAGATCCTCCACATCCGGAATGATCCGAGAGTGGGCGCAACCTTCTCCTACAAGGTCCGGCGCCTCAACCAGACAGGCGGGAGCGACGACATCGACCATGTCGGAACCTACCTCGAACTTGTTCGCCCCACGCGCATCGTCTTCACCTGGGCGATTGCGCCCGACACCAACGGCTCCACCGTCGCCATCGATATAGCGCCCACCGCAGACGGCTGCACCATCACCCTCACCCACGAAATGGCCCCCGAATGGGCCACCTTCATCGATCGTGCCCGCACCAGCTGGGAAAAAATGCTCGGCGTCCTCTCGAACTTGCTGGCGTGATCACTGCCGCCGACATTCTCTTCCCCTGCGGAGCGGGGGAAGTACCCCGAAGGGGGGATGGGGGCAGGCACAAAGGACTTCCCCCTACCCCGCCGCACCCGCTCCACAAAACTGTCAGACCGCCGCCCTATGCCATCCTGCCCCGTCTGCTCACACAGGCATCGCCATGAAACTCATCCCTGCCAGCTTCGCCCTGCTCGTCCTCGCCGCCTGCGCGTCAGCGCCAGCTCGTCCCCCGTTCAGGGACGAAGCCCCCCAACGTTCGCAAGAGACCGTACGCGTTGGAGACTCTCGCAGCATCGGCCTGGCCGCCGCCATCATGTCGCTCGACCGCGCCACGCAATGGTCGCCCGTCTCGGCAACACAGCTCAATTTCGATACCTATCATCCACAAGGCATGGTCCGCGCGCATGGCGACTGGTTCGTCTCCTCGGTCGAGATACTCCGCTCCACGCAGCGCTTTCCCGCGCCGGTGGGCGGCATGGACCGCGACGCAGGCGAGGGGCGCGGACACCTCTTCAAGTTGGGAGCCGATGGCGCGCTCAAGGCCGACATCCTCCTGGGCGAGGGCGACATCTATCATCCCGGCGGCATTGATTTCGACGGCCGACACATCTGGGTCCCCGTCGCCGAGTATCGCCCCGACAGCGCCAGCATCATCTACCGCGTCGATGCAAAGACGCTGGAAGCCGTGGAGGTGTTCCGTTTTCCTGACCATATCGGCGCCATCGTCCATGACGTCGCGGGCAGCGCGCTCGTCGGCGTCAGCTGGGGCGCGGCGCGCATTTACCGCTGGCCCCTGCAGCCGGATAGCTCGGTCTCGCCTGCCGACGCCGCCAACACGGTTCCAGCAGGCAAGGTCCGCTCCCACTTCATCGCCTGGCAGGACTGCCACGCCGCCGGCGACCGCCTTATGCTTTGCACCGGCCTCTCCAGCTACGCGACACCCGCGGGCAACCTCTCCCTCGGCGGCGCCGAACTCATCGACCTCGCGGACTTCCGTCCGCTCTGGCAGACGCCCATCCTTCTTTGGTCGCCGAGCGGCAGGTCGATGACCCAGAACCCCGCCTGGTTCGAGGCCTCACCCTCCGGTCTGCGCGGCTGGTTCATGCCCGACGACGATGCCTCCACGCTGTACGAATTCCTGACGCCGAACTGAATCACAGTCGGCGCAGTTACGCCGCCTCCACCACCGCCTTCATCCGAAGCAGCGCGCGATATCCGCCAGACCTTGCTGGCGTGAGATCCGCAAACACCGGCAGCAACAGCACGCACCGATGCCCCGTCATCCCGAGCGCAGTTCCCGCAAGCGCCGCGCGCACGGCGGCCAGCGCCTCTCGCGCCTCGTCCCGTCCGCCGTCGCGGGCGACAACAGCCAGATCGAGCCGGTGTTCGCTGCTGTCCGCCGCCGCACCGCCTCCCGCCACGCTCTCGTGGCGTACCACCTCCAGATAGGGATAGGCCGGTCGCGCGCTCGCCTGCGCCAGCACCCGCACCGGATCGCCCAGGACGACCTTGACGCCGGCGTCCCCCGCCAGCCTCGCCATCACCGCGTCCTCCAGCGCCGCCTCCGCGCCCGCGCTCACAGCCCCACCCTGCGCCAGGGCGCCATCAGGCCGGCGACATCCTCCGGCAATGCTCCCGCAAGCGTCTCGGCGTCGCGCGCATGATAGGCGTGCGCGACCAGCCGCCTGACCGCCAGCCTCAGCCCTTCGGGGACCTCGCTCGCCGTCGCGCCAAAACCCGCAGTGTAGTCAATCTCGATCCCGCCCGTCTTGCGCCCGGGCCACGGAAACGCCCCGCCGGTCCAGACCAGCCGGGCCGATCGCCCCGGCTCCAGCGTGAAGCGGTCGGTGACCGTTTCAGCAACGCCAGCCAGGGGGTAAACCCGCACGGCCGCAAGCGCCCCGGCCGGCCGCACGGGCAGTCGAATCTCGCGCCGTTCCACAGAACCCGCTGGCCAGCAGCTCATCGTCACGCGAAGGCTGCGGGAAACCAGGGCAAGACCGGCCGCGCTCTCGATCCGGGATCGCGCGCCTGCGATCAGGGTCGTCACCAGGCTGTCCTCGCCCTCAAAGCCGATCCGCAGATAGGCTTTCGCCTCGGCCAGGCCCAGGGGCTCGGCCGCTGGCGCAACCAGCGTCGTCACATGCATTGCGTTTTCCTTTTCTGGACCGGCGGGCAGGCGCCCGGTGGAAACTCCAGCGTCCCGGCGTTGACGCGGTCAGCGCCCTATGGACAGGCTGACATCGAGGGCGAAGCGGACCGACAGATCATGCAACGGACTTTTACAGCTTTCTGCGCAAGCCTCGTGCTCGCGGGATGCGCCGCGCGCGCCGCCGCGCCCGTCGAACCATTCGGCTGTCAGACCGGCGCCTGGCGTCTCGAAAACGGACGGACGGTCACGATGTCCGAAATTCCCACCGGCGGTCTGCGCTGGCGACTGGAAGATGGCCGCGCCGGAAAACTCTTGCGCGATGGCGAGAACTGGCGGGGCACAACCGGCTGGACAGATCGGGTCGATGTAACTCCGGTCGCCTTCGGCGACTGCACGAGAGGCCTCGTCACCTTCGACGGGCAGCCGGCAACCCGCCTCGCCTTCCTGCAGACGGTCACGACCTTTCAAGGCAAAGGTGAAATTTTGGCAGGCAAGCTCGTTATGCCTCCGGGCGACGATCCTGTCCCGGTGCTTGTCGAAGTCCACGGCTCCGAACGCGACGCCGCCACCAGCTTCAACATGTTCCAGCAGATGGCGCCCGCGCTTGGCGTTGGCGTCTTCGTCTACGACAAGCGCGGCACCGGCGCATCGACCGGCAAGTACACGCAGGACTTCGACCTTCTCGCCGCCGACGCCGCGGCAGCTGTCGCCGAAGCACGCCGCCTCGCAGGCGCCCGCGCCTCGCGCATCGGCCTGCACGGCTCCAGCCAGGGTGGCTGGGTCGCTCCCCTGGCAGCGCAATTGGCGCCCGTTGATTTCGTCATAGTCGGCTACGGCCTCGCCGAAAATCCACTGGCGGAGAACCGTGCGCAGACCATCCAGGACGTCGCCCGCGCGGGCTACGGTCCTGATGAACAGGCGGCCGCTGGCCAACTTGCCGACGCAGCAGGCGAAGTCATGGCCTCCAACTTCGATTCTGGCTTCGACCACCTCGAACGCCTGAAGAAACGTCACCGGAAAGCGCCGTGGTTCACCCATGCGAAGGGCGAGTTCACGGGCGAGATCGCCGCCTATCCGCCATGGCTGCTGCGCATCGGCGGTCCGTCACGTAACCAGGGCACGACGTGGCGTCACGATCCTCTTCCTGTCTTGCGCATGCTCGATGTTCCGATGCTCTGGATCCTCGCAGGCGCCGACACAGAAGCTCCCATCGATGAAACACGCCGCCGTCTCCTCGCCCTGTCGCACGAAGGCCGACCCATCACGCTCGCCGAATTCCCGGACACCGAACATGGCATGCTGGAATTCGAAAAAGGCGCGACGGATGAACGTATCTCCACTCGGTACGCCGACGGTTACTTCCGCATGGTAGCCGACTGGGCTCGCGACAGCACGCTTCCAGCCCCGCCCTATGGTCGCGCAGCCGTCACGCCGTCTGGCCTGTAAATGGCGCGCCGGGCGCCAGCCCGGCATGCCGGTGACCTCACGTCACGGCTGGTCCGCTCGGAGTTCGCGTCCTAAACACGCCGACCACGTCACCCCGCGAGGAACGCACCATGAAGCTCGACGCCAGCATTTCCGCCATCGTCACAGGCGGCGCCTCCGGCCTTGGCGGCGCGACCGTCCGCGCCTTGCGGGATCGAGGCGTCAGGGTCGCCATCTTCGACTTCAACGAAAAAACCGGCGAGGCCTTCGCCGCCGATACCGGCGCGCTCTTCTGCAAGGTCAACGTCACCGACGAGGCGTCCGTGGACGCAGGATTCGTCAAGGCCCGCGCCGCCCAGGACCAGGAGCGCATCCTCGTCAACTGCGCCGGAACCGGCAACGCCTTCAAGACCGCCGGCCGAAACCGGGAGACCGGCGAGATCAAGGCTTTCCCGCTCGACCAGTTCGACAGGATCATCCAGATCAATCTCGTCGGTACATTCCGCTGCATCGCGAAATCCGCAGCCGGCATGCTCACCCTCGACGTCATGGACGGCGGCGAACGCGGCGCCATCGTCAACACCGCCAGCGTCGCGGCCGAGGACGGCCAGATCGGCCAGGCCGCCTACTCCGCATCCAAGGGCGGCGTCGTCGGCATGACCCTGCCGATCGCACGCGACCTCTCGACCGAGGCGATCCGCGTCAACACCATCCTGCCGGGTCTTTTCAACACGCCCCTGCTCGCGGGCCTTCCGGCGCCGGTCAAGGACGCGCTCTCGGCCACCGTCCTCAACCCCAGGCGCCTTGGCAATCCGGTGGAATACGCCAGCCTGGCCCTGCAGATGATCGAGAACGCATACTTCAACGGCGAATGCGTCCGCCTCGACGGCGGCATCCGCATGGCGCCGAGATAGCACGGGCTCGCGCCCCCGTATCCTCAGCCCCAACGAAGGGAGTCAGTCCGCGTAGAGCCGGATCGCTTCAGGTGGAAGCGCTTCTTGCTTCGACCTGAAGCGTGAATCCGTCTCTCACTCGAAGTGTAGAGCACGATTCACGATTTGGATAATTCGATCCAAATCGATCGTGCTCTAGTAATCCGCCGTAAGTGACACCGACACCGTGCGCGGGCTTTGCGGGCGAAAGCTCGCCAGACCGTTCACCGATGGCGTGATGAAGGCCAGCCGATCCTCGTCGAAAAGATTGTCGACGTTGAGACGCGCCTTGAAGTAGCCGAGCGGCCCATCGCCGTCGCCCTCGCCAAGATCGACATAAGCGCTGACGATCGTGAAATCGCTGACTTCCTCGGTGTTGGTGAAGTTCGAATAGCGGTCCGTTATGTACTTGGCCGACACGTTGGCGACCAGCCAGGTCGTCGGTTCATAGGTCGCGCCTGCCGTCACGATCCACTCGGGACTGTCGGCCAGCGTATTTCCGGAAATGACCAGGGGCCGGCGGGTCGTCGTTCCGGCAAGCGGCGCGAGGAAGTTGGGGATGTCGTCCTGGAACGTCGTGTTGTTGTAGGTCAGGTTGCCATTGAAGTAGAGCTTGTCGTCGAAGATTTCCGGCTTCCACGCGCCCGTGAATTCGACGCCGTAGCTTTCCACCCCGCCGACATTCTGCGGAAACGTTTCGACCGCGCCGGTCTGGCCGGCGACGAAATTGCCATACGTCTCGAGACGGTTTTCGAAGGTCGTGTAGTAAACCGCCACCGCCGCCGTGAACGTGCTGCGCAGTGTCCGCGCGCCGATCTCGTAATTCTCGGACTCCTCGGCGTCCGGCGCCGGAGAGAACCGCGTCGAGGCTGGCGCAATTGCAAAGGCGTCGTCCGTGCCGCGCGGCAGCGCATAGTTCTGCGAGTAGGAGCCGAACAGCTGCTCCGTATCCGTCAGCTGGTAGACGGCGCCAGCCATTGGCAGGAACGTGTCCTCGAACGTCTTGCCCACCGTCTGGGGCCCCCAGCCGGGAATGCCCACGCCGCCCACGACACGAAAATAGTCGTTGAAGTCGCGATAGCCGGCAAGCTGGTAGTCGATCTCCAGAGCCTTGACGCCGAGTTCCACACTCAGGCGGTCGTCCAGCAGGCTGATCGTGTCCTTGATGAAAAGCTGCGTCGTGTCCCGCGTCGAATTGTAGTTGCGCCGGAAGTACGCGACCTCATTGTAGAGCACAGCACCGGTCTGGATCCCGGCCGCATGATTGAGGCGCAGCTGGGTGCGCGTGTAATCGTCCTGCTCCAGCCAGACGCCCGCCTCCAGTCTGTGGTTGGCGATTTCGTATTCGCCTTTCAGCACAACGCCGTTGCGATGCCCGCCAACGCCCGACAAACCATACTGGACGCCGCGCGGCGCCGTCACCGGTAGCCCCGCCGCGCGCTGGTTGACAAAAATTGGCCTGGTGTTGCCGTAACTGTCCGGCGAGACGCCGAAGCCGTCCTTGTCCTCGTAGTAGGCCGTCGCCGTCACCGTGAAAGCGTCGCCCAGATCCGTCCGGAACGTCGCGCCGTAGAGCGAGTCATTGCGAATGTTGATGCGGTCTTCGAACCAGTCGGCGAAGCCGGCATTGGTGAGGCCGGTCTGTCCCGGATAATCAAGCAGCGGCCCGAAAGGCAGGTTGGGCAGCGTCCTGGCGTAGCCGCGATCGCGTCCGCGCTCACCATTATTGTCCAGCGTCGCGGAGTTGTAGACGGCCTTGGAAAAACCCGGGCTGTCATAGTCGAAAAAGTCGTTGGAGACGTAGTTGACCGTGACCGAGGTGTCGCTGTCCCACTCGTATTTGGCCTTGGCCTCGATATGCTCACGGTCGATAAAGCCGCCCCCGCGCCAGAGGTTGCTGTCCGTCTTGGAGCGGCTCACATAGGCCGAGAAGCCGTTGATGTTTCCCGTCTCCAGCTTGACGAAACTGCGCTCGAGATTGTCGTCGCCGAATGCATAGGAAATCGTGCCACCGAACTCGTCGGACGGATCCACGGAAAAATACGACACGATGGGACCCAGCGACGCATAGCTCGGCGCGCTGACATCGCCCGCGCCCGGGGACGCCACCACCGACCCGAGATTCTCGTTATCGACATAGCGGAAGATAGGGCTCCCTCCGAAGGCGTCGGAGCGGCCCATCGGAATTCCGTCGAGCACAAATCCGATCTGCTGCAGGTTGAAGGCCCGCACCGTCACCGAATTCCCGAATTCGTAGAGGCCCAGCGCCCCGTCCGTCTGGACGTTGAAACCGGGCAACCCTTCCAGCATTTTGAGGCCCGAAATGCCTGCCGGCGCCGACAGCAGCGCTTCTCGCGTGACCGCCACGGTGTTCGCGACCTCATCGACGCCGATCGCCTCGTCGGCCTGGCTGAGACGCCGACCGGAGATCACCACGACGTCGGTCGGACCCGCTTGCGGTCCTTGGTCCTGTGGCGCCGGCTCCTGTGCGAAAGCCGTCCCCGCGCCTGCGATCGCAACGGCCGAAGCAAAGCCAAGGAGAGCCGATCTCAATGTCAGTCGATGTCCCACGTCATTGTCCTGTCGCTTGTGTTGCGGCCCCATCTCGCTATCCGCATCGGCGGACAGCGATGAGCACGCCTCAAGAAACAAAGACGTGTGGAGAAGGCCGGCGACGGCGCCTGCCCTGTTGCAGCGCACTTCGGAGGTGCGGCGCCTGCAAAAGATGCGTCGGGCCTTCCTGTCCGCCACCGCCGACGGGCGGGGGAGGCGTCTGGCCGCAAGATGCGGCCAGACGGATCGGGTCTACCTCAACTCGCCGCGTCCTTCAGGACGCGGAGAACTTCATCACCTTGATGGCGTCGAAATTCTGCACGCCGCCGCCGACGCGCTTTGTCGTGTAGAACAGCACGTAGGGCTTGGCGGAATAAGGATCGCGCAGCACCCGCGCACCCTGCCGGTCGACGATCAGATACCCTTTGCGGAAATCCCCGAACGCGATCCCGAACGCGCCGGTGGCGACGTCCGGCATGTCCTCGATCTCGGTCACGGCATACCCAAGCATGGAGGCCGCCTCTCCCGCCCCGCCCGGACGCCAGAGATAGTTTCCGTCGGCGTCCTTGAGCTTGCGCACCGCAGAGACCGTGCGCCGGTTCATCACGAAGCGGGCGTTGGCGCGGTATTGCGATTTCAGCGCGTAGACGAGATCGATCAGCCGGTCAGCCGGATCGCTCGCCGCGAACGCGCCGTCGGCGCCCGACAGGATGAAGCCGATCGTGTTCCAGGCATGGCTTGCCTCCGCGACCATCGTGTAGGCGAGGAAACCCTTCGGCCTGTTGGTCCCGTTGCCCGTCACGAACGCCGCCGATTCCTGCGAGGCGAATGCGGTCTCGACTTCGTCCGCCAGCCACTCGTCGATGTCGGCATAGGCGTCGTCGAGCAGGGTCTGCGTCGCCGCCGGCATGGCGTAAAGCTCGGCCGCTGGGAATTCCAGCAGGTCCAGCGTCGGCGCGGTTGTTTCGGCCCTGGCTCCCGTCTCCGCCGCCCAGGCCGAGGCGGCGCCGAGGCTCACGGGCTTGCGAAAGACCGTCGAGGACGTCTGCCGCACCGATGCGATCTGCCGCATCGGCGAGGCCGCCATCAGCCGCGCCTCGATCAGCCGGTCGAGTTCCGGCGGGGCCACATACCCGCCCTGGTTCTCCGTGCCTTGCGTCAGCGCCTTGAGATCCAGCCGCGCGATGCCGCTGTCGTCGCCCTTGCGCAGATAGGCGCCCCAGGCCGATTTGTGCTCCGGGTCTCCCTTGCGGCGATCCTCGCCTATCCCCGGCCGCGCCGCATCCAGCGCGATGCGGTCCAGCGCCGATTTGTGCTCGACCAGCGCCCGGTCGATGCGCGCGATCTGCGCATCGATCAGCGGGTCGGCCGACCCGCGCCGCTCGATCTCCTCCAGCCGGGCGTCGTTGGAGGCCTTGAGCGCCTCGAACGCCGCGAGCATTTCGCGGGTCGCCTCGCGCGATCCGCCAGTTGCGCCCGCCTGGGAACTGGCTTGCGGCGCGTTCATTTTCGTTTCGATTGTCATGAGGTGTCCTTCTCCGCCCCACTCAGTCAAAACCCGGCGCCGGGAGGCGAAGCGCCGGGTCGTTATCGACGGCAAGTCTTCGGCCCGACTCCTCCGCTTTCGGGAGGCATCGCCCGGATCTAGAGACGCGTCTCGACGCCCTCGATGAAGTCCTTGGCGAAGGGAATCGCCAGGCTGCGAAGGGCCACGTCGTCGATCGACGTGCGCGTCGATTTCGCGACGGTTGCGACCGCCGAACCCAGAAAAACCGCGAATGCCCGCTGTTCTTCGCGCGTCAGCCGCGCCACCTGCTCGATCAGCATGGCGGCAACGCCGGAAAAATCGATTTTCATGGTGTGTCCTTTTTGCGCCTCGCATGAAGTCTCACCTCGGCGCCGCGAAGCGATGCGCCGGGAAGGCCCGATTGCAGAGATCATGATCGCCGCCCGGCGGCGCCTCCCCGAACGAGCCGGACGCCTCCCCGAACGAGCCGGACGCCTCCCCGAACGAGCCGGACGCCTCCCCGAACGAGCCGGACGCCTCCCCGAACGAGAAAGGGCGGCCCCTTCGGACCGCCCTCACGTCAGCTCGGAAAACTTCAGTCGACGACGGTGCGCCGAACCCTACTCCCCGCCGCCCTCGCCATCGCGCGGGATCACCAGTCCGGCGGCGATCCCCGGACCCATGCCGGGCTTGATGCCCTTGGACTCCAGCTCCCGCGCGCCGCCGAGAATTCCGGGCATTGCGTAATTGCCCTCGTGGCACGCGTATTCGTAGAGCGGCTCGGCCGAGCGGTTGAGCGCCATCTCGCCCTTCCAGGCCTGCGAATAGAGCGTGTCGTCCTCGACGGTGAACTCGTAGAGCACCTGCTCGTCGGTCCAGCGCGTGAACCGCTCGGTCAGCTTGCCCTTGTCGGAGATCAGCGCGCGCTGGGCGGGATGCACGTTCGTGGTCTGCACCACCAGCGTGTCGCCCTCGTACCAGCCGACCGAATCACCCGCCCATTTCGGGATCGTGCCGTGCCTGGCGTCCGAGGGACCGGCCACGATCGGAATGATACGCGCGTCATGGTTCATCTCGACCAGGATCATCACCGACTTGGGCGACTGCACGATCTGGAAGGTGTTGTTGTACATGCCGTTCTGCATCACGGGGCCGGCCGATCCCGAGAAGCTCATCAGGCAGCGCTCGGCCAGCGGACGTGTTTCCGGCCCGTCGAAATTGGTGATCGAATATCCGCCGCCCGCGCGCGCCGCCTGGTTCTTGTACGGGATGCGGCCCGTCGAGGGCTCGGTGATCCACGATGTGCGATACTCGCCCTTGACCTGCGCCATCTTGGTGCCGGGATCGATCCAGAAGGCGTTGTAGCCGCGGTCGTTGTTCTTGTCCTCCAGCAGCTTGGTGTTGTTGGGGTCCTCGCCATTGTTCTTGTTGTCGTCCTTGGTCAGCACGATCAGGATGTTGCGGTTCACGATCCGCTTGGCTTCCGTCTCGTCGACCACCAGTTCCTTGACGCCGCCCGGCCTCTGCAGGCTGGTGATCGAGGTGTTGTTCCAGAAACCCTGCAGGTCCGGCTTGCCGTCCGCCGTCTTGGGCGTCGTGTATCCCGGCGCGCCGTCGGCAAGGGCCGCCCCCGCCATCGCGATCGCCGCCATCGCCGTGCAGGCAAGATAAATCGGTCTCATGTCGCGAGCCTCCGCTGCCGCCCGGATTTTTGACCGGACTCGTTTCGCGCGCATGCTACGCCTGCCAACTTCCCGCGCAAGTCTTACCCTGCGTCACGCGGCAAGCACGATCCGGCGAGCCGCCCCGCCCAGCACCGCGAACCGCGCGCCCGGCGCCATCGGCGAATCCACCAGCGAAACCTCCCGCAGCTCCACCTCCCGCAGCTCCCGTCCGCCGCCGACCCGCGGGGACCAGTCCCGGGCGATGAAGCCGATCGACAGCCCGTCCACCGACCCGTCGGCCATCAGCTTCAGCGCGGCCCGGCCAGCCGGCGTCTCGTCGGTCACCAGTCCCCGGACGAAAAGTCCCCTTCCGTCCTCGCGCAGCACCGTCCAGCTCCCGGCCCGCCGTCCGCTTGCATGCTGGAACAGCATCGCCACCTCGCCGCCGCGCGCCAGCGAACGCGTGAAGGCCCCCGCCCGCACCACATCCCCCGCCAGGTCCTCGACCCCGAAAAGAGATGCATAGCCCTCGATGAGAATCGACTTGCCCGCCTGCCGCCGGCGCCCGTCCTCCACCGCCGGAGGCGGGGGAGGTGTCTGGCCGTATCCTGCGGCCAGACGGAGGGGGCGCTTGATCTCCGCCGCGCTCCCGTGCCCCCACATCACTCCGCCTCCAGCTTGCGCTCGATCCGCGAGAGCTGCACCGCCGCCAGCTGCAGGTGCACCTCGACCCGCGTGAGCCTGTCGGCGACGCCGGCCTGATCCGCCAGCCTCGTCTCGACCTCCTTCAGCCGCTGCGTCGCCGATCCGGCCCAGACCAGCGCCGACGCGGTCTCCATCGCCAGCGCGAACACCAGCGCCCACGTCACCTTGTTCTCGAACATGTGCGTTCTCTCCCAGATTTTTCGGCAGGGCCAGATTTTCGATGCGGAGGGCGCGATGCCTCCCTCCTTGCAGGCAGGGCCATCGCCTATGGGCTCAAGGCATCAAGCGAAGTCATTCTCCGCAATTCAGTGAGGTCATTCTCGGGCAAGCGAAGCGCGACCCGGGAATCTTCTTTTGCTGGCCACAACTGGGTTTTTCGCGACCAAGAGGGCTTCTCGGGTCAAGCCCGAGAACGACGCCACCCCCATATGCGACAGCCCTCCCCCAAGTGGGCCAACCTCCCCAG
>Ga0163150_10003418_pt1 | contig 22387 bp, 16 predicted proteins | sample OliLakLV19P2IB_FD_148628 | JGI IMG/M metagenome (GOLD analysis project Ga0163150, IMG submission 148628) | Freshwater microbial mat bacterial communities from Lake Vanda, McMurdo Dry Valleys, Antarctica - Oligotrophic Lake LV.19.P2.IB | ecosystem: Environmental > Aquatic > Freshwater > Lake >...
ATCCACCATAGGTAAAGCACTCTCAATCGACGGCGAGCACTTCCAAAACCGCCGGCAATTCATTATCCCTGAAGCCGAGTGGGAAAAATTTGGCTGCGAAGACCCCCGGGTAACCTTTTTTGAGGGCAAATATTACATTTTCTACACGGCTCTCGGCGGTATGCCCTTTGGACCAGGCAACATCAAAGTGGCCTGCGCTATTTCTAAAGACTTAGAAACTATAGACGAGCGGCACCTGGTCACCCCGTTTAACGCTAAAGCAATGACGCTTTTTCCAGAGCGGGTTAACGGTAAGGTAACTGCTATTTTAACGGCGCATACTGACGAACCGCCTGCAAAAATAGCCATTGTGCAGTGCGATCGTATTGAGCAACTTTGGGACCTCTCGTTTTGGGAAGAGTGGCATGCAAAACTCGACGAACACGTCATAAACCCACTTCGTTTTGACCATGATCATGTGGAAGTGGGTTCCCAGCCGATAAAAACTAAAGAGGGGTGGTTGCTGTTTTACTCTTATATACAGCACTATTTTGGCGGTGGAGAACGTGTCTTTGGTATCGAGGCGATACTTCTGGACCTCAAAGACCCTCTAAAGATTGTCGGTAAAACAAAAGGCCCCATCATGGTGCCCGAGGATATTTATGAGAAGTACGGCATGGTGCCAAACATTGTCTTTCCTTCTGGCGCCCTTTTACACAACGATAATCGTGTCGACATTTACTACGGCGCCGCTGACACGGTGTGCGCACGAGCCTCCCTTAACCTCCCCGACCTTTTAAACGCCATGCTCCCCAACCGGCGGGTAGAACTTGCGGTGCGCGCTAAAGAAAACCCGATTCTCACTCCCGACCCTAAACACCCATGGGAGAAAACGGCGGTGTTTAATGCCGCAGCGATAGACGTAGGAGATACCGTGCACATTCTCTACCGCGCTATGGGAGAGGACAACACTTCAGTCCTCGGCTATGCGGCTAGTAAAAACGGCATCAAGATTACTGAGCGCCAAAATTCGCCCGCCTACTTCCCCAGAGAAGAGTTTGAAAAGAAAAAAGGTTCGCCAAACGGCAACTCCGGGTGCGAAGATCCGCGTCTGACTAAAATTGGCACTACTATTTATATGACCTACACCGCCTATGATGGTGTGCACCCCACCCGCGTGGCACTTACCTCCATTTCAGTTAAAGACTTCTTGGCAAAACGGTGGGAGAAGTGGAGTGAGCCCGTGCTTACCACCCCTGAGAACGTCAACGACAAAGATATGTGTTTGGTGCCAGAAAAAATCGGGGGTCAGTACATGATCATGCACCGAATCGACCCTATGATCTGCGCTGACTTTCTTGACTCGCTCGACTTCACAAAGACCCGACTTACCCGTTGTATCGAAATTATGGGCCCGCGCCCCGGCATGTGGGACAGCAAAAAAATAGGTATTGCCGGACCACCCATAAAAACCAAAAAAGGCTGGCTCCTTATCTATCACGGGGTGTCTAAAACCTCGACCTACCGGCTCGGCGCAGTACTGCTCGACCTTAAAAACCCTTCTATCATTATCTCTCGCAGTGTGGACACTATCCTGGAGCCTATTGAACAGTACGAAAAAGAAGGAGTGGTGCGCAACGCCATCTTCTCCTGCGGACATGTTCTGCGGGACGACTCACTCTTTATCTACTACGGGGGCGCCGACACGGTGCTGGGTGTTGCAAAAATTTCACTCAAAAAACTCCTTTCTATTCTTTTGCCGGACAACCTGGCTTAAGTATGGACTTTAAACCCAAACTAGTGGCTTTTGACCTAGACGGCACGCTCGCCGAGAGCAAACAACGTGTCTCGGCCGAGATGGGAGAACTCCTCGCCCGTCTTATTGAAGTGGTGCCGGTTGCCATTATGTCGGGAGCTTCCTTTAAACAGTTCGAAACGCAACTTCTTCCTGCCCTTCCTTTAGAAACCGAATACGAGCGTCTCTATCTCTTCCCCGACAACGCCGCAATGTGTTTTGTACACACGGGAGGTAGATGGCAAAAACGCTACGACCACTCGTTTAATGCCGCAGAACGCTCACGGATTATGCAGGCAATAAAAGAAGCGACCGAGGAAACGGGACTTGCCAATATCCCCGGCCGTAAAAAAGAGTGGGGCGAGCAAGTAGAAGACCGCGGAGCACAAATTGCTTTCTCCATGCTCGGCCAGCAAGCACCTCTTGAAGCAAAGCAGGAACAACATCGCCTCCACGAAGATGCCCGCGACAAACTGCGCGAGGCACTCACCAGACGCCTGCCAGATTTTTCAGTGCTCGAGGGCGGTCTCACCACACTCGACATCACCAAAAAAGGCGTAAGCAAAGCGTACGGCATAAGAAAACTCATTGAACTCACCAGCATTTCTGTATCAGAGATGCTCTATGTCGGCGACGCACTAAGTGAGGGGGGTAACGACACGGTGGTTATCGCTACAGGAATCAAGACTCGTCAGGTATTTGGTCCGGAAGAAACCGCAGACATGATTCATCACCTGCTAACCGGCACTAAGCGAGTAGTCTCGATGAGGCAATTTTAGCTTGTGGTTAAGCCACTATTTAGCTAGTGAGCAAGTCCCACAAGTTGGTGAACATTCCTGAAATAGTGTCTACCAAGTAACTCCCGATATTCCATTCTGCTTCTACTGTGTCTTCGGTAGAGGTACTTATTTCGTCAGAGGTAGTTGCGGTAGTGTCTTCTGACGTATCACCTGTAGAAACAATTTCTGAAGTACTGACTTCACTTCCTTCGCTTTTTGCTTCAGCGTGTACTTCAACGTTGATCGGCTCACCGGGCAGAAATTCCTTGGTCTCTTCTGTTACCGTTTTTACCCCATTGATCGTCTTTTCAACAATAGTATGGGAAGTGCCGCCGTCATTGTCTGCATTGATGACATTAGTGACTTGCACCGAAGCGGAAGAGTCGCCCGTGACTACTGTCTGTCCTTCGCCAGCGGTAACACCGCCAGTCATTGCACTTGCCGCACCACTGACCATGAGCATGCCACCAATAATGGCGTCATTCATATTAGTTTGCTGCGTGAGCCTCTTCGATCGCAAAGCCGGAAGCGATCCCTGTGAAGATGTCACGCAAGAGCGTTACGAGAGGATGTAATGAGAACACGGTAGTGGAGAAGAAACCAGGGGTTGTTGCAGGAGCGGTTGCCATTTCAGGCATTACTCCTGGAGATGGGAAGAGGTTGAAGCCCGAGAGCAGTGGGAAGTCTATAGCAGACCATGGGTTAAGACTCGGGAGGACCGAAGTAGGAATATCTTGGAGAAGGCCGTTGCGATACATCTGGATATGCTCTGCCTCAAGGTTAGAGAGTGGGAACTCTTTCTCACCGTTGCAGTATAACTCATTGATCTTCTTGCGAGTGGTGTAGAAGACATGACCCGTTGGTGCCTCTACTCCCCACGGTGCGAGAATGTCAGCAGCATAGTCTTGTTGGAACTGCTTTACCGCTTCAACAGAAGCTAGGTCATAGATGGTGTCAGGAATGATGTTCTCGCCTCTGCCATCGTGCAGGAAGGACTCGAGAAGATACACTTGTTCAGGATCATTGCCACCGAGCGGCGAGATGTAGTCTGTAATGTAGGCCGGGCACTCTCCTACTCCGAGCACCTCTCCGCCAAGGAGTTCTACCTGTACTGAGGTAGATACCGGTCTGATGCGTGTACCACCGTTGCTGTTGATGCGCCCAGTGAGAGTAGCGGTATTGAGGTAATTGCCAGGAAGAATGTCTCCTTCAAATTCTACTTGGTACTCCACTACAATTTCTTCTCCTGCAAGAATGGTACCCAAATTCCAGCTCTGGCTGTTAACTACCTTACCTGCCGGGTTAGTGAGGACGTCGTCCAATACTGCCTTGTAAACCCTATCGCCATTGTTTTTGAGTGTAATGCTGTAGGTAACGGTTGAAGGTGAGGTTGTCGTTGTTACCGAAGCAGTTTTAGTTAAGGTTACTTTCGAAGGAGCCGGGCCACCTTTTTTGCCGTCAAACGACTTCTTGTTAACCAAGTTGCTTGCAGCCTGTTCTGCAGGGGAAGCTCCTGGGCGTGCGCCGAAAGTGAGGTCTCCGTTCCAGTTACCGGAGATCGTAAAGAGGCCAATCATCCAGTCCTGATTCACAAAGACCGTGTTAACGACGTTGAGGATCGCAAGGAAGGACTTAGCGTCGCCGGTTGCTACTGCCTCTCCAAAGTTGCCGCCGGTATTTGCGTCAACAAGTGCATTTACCACCATCTCGAGGTCTTGCTTAATGACCGCTTTGATTTTTTCAGGGTCACCACTGCCTTCACCGCGCCCGCAGATTACTTTGCCGAAGGGGGTGTCTTCGGTAAGGAAGCCTTGGGGAAGTTGGTAGATCTCACCATTCCAGCTACCGCCCACCACCACAATAAAGCAGGTCAGGGGGTTCAACTGGTTAATCATATTTACTGTCGCAGCGTCTGCCTCTGCAGTACCTGTGCCAACGTAATCTTCCACCATGTTTTCGCCAGAGTTTGCAACCGAGGCGCCATTAATAGTCGAGCTGGCATTTTGGCTGATGTTGAGGTCACTACCTTTTGCGATTTTGCCACCGCGCATACCTTCGAAGAAAGACGGTTCAGGTAGCACTACGTCCACGTTCATGTCCCCTATCTGGTTTACAAGAAGGACCATAAGGTTCGAGTTGAAGGCAAACCAGTTACCCATGGTGACCATGACACCGCTACCTGCACAGTCGCCTGTGTTGATAAGCCCGCCATAGTTAGCACCGCTGTTACAGACCACGTCCATGTTGCGCTCAAGAAGTGCGCCGTTAGTGCTGGTTGCATTTGTGGTGCCGCCGTTGCAGTTGTAGAAGGTGATGCAGGTAGGAGCCGGCGCGTCAGCACTAAGGGTAAAGAAGTTGGTCAGCTTTTCGCGAAAATCGAGTTCATCTTCCGTAGGATTAAGAAGCACCTCGATCTGGAGAGAGGAGTCAACAAGTGCGATGTTAAAAAATAGTTTGTCGTCTGCCCACGCAAGACCATCTCCCGTATTTTGTTCACCGCCGTCTGGGTCGGTCATGTGATTGGTGCCGGTGTTTGCTGCCGAATCTATGGTAGTTGAGGCAGTGAGTGTTTGGGTGCTGTCGATATCTGCAGGTGCACTACCTGGATTTTCCGGTGTCGAGGTGCTCTCCGGAGTGGAAGAAGCATTAGAGGTATCGGTTGAAGCTCCAGCCACTTCACCTGTGGAGGTGGCAGTTGAAGAAGCGTTGGTGTCGATATCGACAACATTGATAATGCCCCCCGCTTCAGCACCGGAAGTAGCATCGCCAGTCTCTATATCAGAAGGAACACCGTCAGATGTTGAGGTGGCATTCGCATCTTCTCCGTTTTCTCCGTCTTCACCCGGAGGCGCGGTATTGTCGCCAGGTTGATCGTTTTCTGCGATATCGTCTCCGTCTTGGCCGTCTTCGCCATCTGCAGGCGCCTCCGACTCATTGGTAGTTTGTTCTTCTGTAGCAACTTCTGTGGTTTCTTCTGTAGGAGTATCCGAGGGTTCAGACACAGTCTCTTCAGGGGTAGAGGTAGCCTCTTCTGCCTGGGCCGACAGCACAAAACCGTTCGCCATGCTTAGTATCAGCATGGTGAGCATAAGGCCCGCGAACCACTTTGCCCCCACCTTTTCTCGTATCGCTGTCATAATCGTTCCTCTTAGCCTTTAATCTGTGTGTCTACCCTCTCGGAAGCCTCGTTTCCCTGCAAGACCTCATGAGAAGGAGGGAGTTTCCTCCCTACCTTACCCAAAGACGATTAGTTACCGCCTTTTGCAACACGAATGAAGTTCGTGTTGATAACATTAATAGTTCCAGCAGTCGAGTTAGCCTCGCCAGTGTAAACTACGCCGACTGAACCGTCGCCGCCGTTACCACCGTTACCGCCGTTACCACTGTTGTTGTTACCGTAACCGCCCCAGCCATGGCCCCAGCCGTACTTCTTGTACTTGCTGCCTTCGCTGTCGCCGCCGTTACCACCCTCTTCACCATCGCCGCCATTAGCATCGTTGTAGCCAGTGTCAGCTGCTGCTGCAGTAACGTTGGTTACTACTGCTGCATTGGTGTTCTCGACAACGATGTCGTTGTCATTCTTGCTTTTGCCCCAGCCGTGATAACCATCATTCTGGTTGTCGCAACCGCAATCAGACTCAACATCAATTTCGTTGGTGTTTACAACATTCATCGTGCCAGCGTTTGCTGTAGCATCGCCGGTCTCAACAGCTGCTTCGCCGCCGTTACCACCGTTACCACCATTTCCGCCGTCACCGTTGCCTTCAGCGTCGCCGCCGTTACCACCCTCTTCACCATCACCACCGTTAGCAGTATTGCCGCCAGTGTTTGCTGCTGCTGCAGTAACGTTGGTTACTACTGCTGCATTGGTGTTCTGGACAACGATGTCGTTGTCATTTGAATTACCGCCGTATCCGCCGTAACCACCCCATGCGAAAGCAGGAGTTGCTGAAGCGAGGAGAGCGATCGTCGTTGCTGTTGCAACAACATAGTTGAACTTCTTTGTCATATTTCTCTAGATAATTGCTTACCTGTAATAAGTTTTGTAATGTCTGCCATCCCGCTTCCGTACGGCGAGCGTGATGCCAGGGTATCGACCAACCGTGAGCGTGTATTACGTACAGCTCACAGCACCACTCGATTTCCCTCGCGAGTCATGCTGCAAACTTTACGTATAAACAAAAAGAGCGTAAGTCCCATATATGAGACTCCGCTGGTTTCCCTTATAGATCATTATCGACTACCTGTGTGGAGTGTCAATGAGTTTTCCACATCCATGAGTGCAGCCATACAAAAAAATAAGGGTGTCAACGTCTTGCCGTGCACTAAAAAAGTGTTGTGCGTGTTTGCACAAAAAATACAATGTAAGAGAATAAACTTGTTAGTAGGAATGCGAGAGGGGCCCAAAACCCTGGGAAACCAGCGGAAAAGCTGGAGTATTTTGGGCCCGTCTCGAGTTCCTACGCTCTTTGTTGCATAGCTACCGACCTCCACCATAGTCATGTGGGGGCACTTGCCAAGATTGACACACGCCTACACGCGTACGCTATTACGACACGGTGAATAGAAGAACGCTAGCAGCGCTCCTATTCTGCTTCTGCATTAAACAGTTCTTGTAGTGCGATATACGACGGCTTCTTACTCCCATCAAAACGCAAAAGGCCAAAAAAGTTTTCTATTGTTTCTTCCGACGTTCCTAAATCTTTATACGAATACCAAAAGAGTGGCCCGGCCCATGTGTACTCCTCTGCTAGGGTAAACGCTTCTTTAAGCTGAGAGGCTTGAAACTGTTCAGATACATAACTAGGATGCTGTACTGACGAGTAATTCTCAGTCGTAGCACGGTTACCCGGGCCTCCGGTAGGCGCGCCAAATTCGGTTAACCATATTTTTTTATCCGCATCCCCATACTTCACCATAATGCTTCGGAGGCTGGGGTTAGTGGAGGACATTTGTGACCACGCATTCCAGACCCTGGTATACGAAGGTGGCGCCGGAAAGGTATAGGGGTGGAATCCTAGCGCGTCAAAATATGCTCCCCCGCCCTTTGCATATACTGCCGCTATAAACTCCAGCGGTGCAATATTTCCATTCGAGGTGGCAGAGGGTGCCAACCCACCGCTAATGACCACTGCGTCAGGATCTATACGCTTAATGACCTCATAGGATACTTCAAGGAGGTGCACGTAATCGGCAATATCTGGTCGGGGTTGCCAAAATTTAACAATATTAGGCTCGTTCCATATTTCCCAATACCCAATGCCTTTTTCGCTGTATCGCTTAACGGCAGCCTCTACAAAACGTGCGAAGTCAGTAAAGTCTCCCGGCGCACACTTACTTGAGTAACATCCTTCAAGACGCGCCCAGCGTGGCGTATACCCAAGCGTCGCCACCACCTTCATGTCTCTTGCGGTAGTTGCAGCGACAATGCGGTCAATGTTGCTCCAATTAAAATGTTCCCCGTCTATTGGTTGTATTTCACTCCAATCGATATCCACACGCACCCATCCCACCCCCACCGATACCAAATCATCGAGCTCTGCCTCGAGAGCTGCTTTTGAGAGACCCGAGAGAGTTTGACCAACCGCTACGCCAAAGTGCCCAACCTTGGGCTTTGTCGGGCTTTCGGCAGAACTCTCTACCGGAACTGCCTCAGATGGAGTGGCCGCAGGAGTAGAATCCACTTTCGCAACGGGTGATGTGGTTGCCACTATCTCCAGCTGGGTAGGCTCTGCTACAGCTTCAGTACTAAGATACGTCTCTGCAAAAAAAGCGTAGACTGCTCCCGTAGCTAAGAGAAAAAGAAGCAGAATTCCCACTACCGATACGATAGTGTTCCTTTGACTTCCTGCTCCCGGTTGTGTAGGTTTTTTAAGCACACATCAGAGTATAGCAAGATATGGTACTTACTTTTCTCCGCAAGATATACCGAGACAGTCTCTTTCTCAATTCCCTATACCTGATGTCGTCCACTGCCGTAGTAGCGGGATTTGGTTTTTTCTTTTGGCTCATCAATGCCCAACTGTTCTTAACTGAAGAGATAGGGCTTGCCACCGCACTTATCTCTGTCATGAATTTGGTGTCCATTTTGAGCCTCATCGGATTTAACGCTACTTTTATCCGCTTTTTGCCGAGCTCAGAGAGACCCAACGACAAACTCAACACCGGCATACTGCTCGTGGGACTCACTTCCATAGTGCTTACGGGCACTTTTGTAGCGTTTTCAAGCATTATTTCACCCTCCCTGCACTCTCTCCTCAACACCCCAGCAACTGCCGGGGCATTCATTTTTTTATCTATGCTCTGCGCAGTAAACGCCATAACCGACTCAGTCTTTTTGGCACATCGGCAAACTAAATATGTCTTCACCGTCAACTTTGCTACCAGCTTTTGCAAAATACTCCTACCCTTTTTGTTTGTGGGGTTCGGTGCCTTTGGTATTTTCGCGGCGGCCGCGGCGGCCCAAGCGGTTGGTTTTGTATTGAGTATCACTATTTTGGTTCGGAAATTCAATTTCCGTCCCCAGTTCATAATCCATCGCGACATTCTGCTCCTCGTTTGGCGCTATTCAGCTGCAAACTACCTGGCAAGCGTTCTTAACCTTCTTCCGGTCACCCTGCTCCCCATTATTATCGTCAACCAGCTGGGAGCACACGAGGCCGCCTATTACTACATTGTCATGATGATAGGCAACCTCCTCTACACCATCCCCTGGGCGACCGCGCGCTCCCTCTTTGCCGAAGGCTCAAACGACGAATCGCTGCTCACGGCAAACTTTAAAAAGGCGATTGCCTCTATAGCCTTCCTGCTCACACCTTCAATCCTATTTTTGCTGATAGCGGGAAATTACATACTGCACATATTTGGCTCCGACTTTGCCACCGAGGGAGTTACGCTCCTGCGTTTGATCGCAATAAGCGGAGTGGTTGTAAGTACTGTTGCAATCTTTGGCTCCTTCTTTCAGGTAAAGAAAAACTTGCTCGCAATTATTACGGTTAACACCATCTCTGCCGCAACGACTATTACGCTGAGCCTCCTGCTACTCCCTCTCGGCCTCACCGGAATTGGTATCGCTTGGTTTGTAGGAAACAGCATTGCCGCACTCACGGGGTACCTACTCTACCGAGGGCCGGAAGATTTTTATGGAAAAGCGAGAGAGTTGCTGTTTGTAAAAACCGCCGTACCGATAAGTAAAGTGCGATATCTTCGCGCGCGATACCAAAGAGGCACCCGCAAGGTAGCCCTCTGCTATCCTGAAAAACCTCGGCCCTTCCACAACCTTTATCTGATTCTTCATAATCTTGGCTACCGCATCACCAACAATCCTAAAGAACCATACGATGTGGTTATTCACTTTGAAGACACTACGTTTGGCCGCCACCTGCCGGTTATGGCCGAACTGCAGGAGAAACACCATGTCATCAATGCCGCTTGTACCGACATCAGCAAAGAGCGTGTCGACGCGGTATTTAGTGAAGTATTTGGCTACAGTAGCTTTGTTGACCCCCGCACCTACCCTGGCACCTACGTGCGTAAATCGAACCTAAACACCACGCACGACGGTAAACCCATGCAGGGTCCCACCGCGCCGGAAGAAGGATATATCTATCAAATGCTTATAAACAGCGACTGCCAAGACGGACTCTGCAGAGAAATGCGCGTCATTGTGATCGGAGGCAAAATTGTTGTCATGTTTTATCGATACCGCTACGCACACTCTCGGTTTAGCCACGTCTGCAAGAGCGAGTGGGTAGAACCTGACACTGCACTGAACAAAGAAGATCAGGCGAAGATCTTATCGTTCTGTGACAAATTTGGGCTGGAGTACGGAGAGCTCGATGTGCTCCGGCACGAAGATGGGAGGATCTACATTCTTGATGCCAACAACACGCCCGCGGCACCGGTCTCTGGGTTACATATAACCAAAAGCGAATTTGCAAAGTCCCTCGCCCTCCAGTCGAAACACTTGTCCGAAAGACTCCTCACTCCTCACGCAGTACGTTAACGATAAATTTTTACGTCTCCGCCGTCGTAGACCCGCGACTTGGTAGCCTCGAGAAACTCAATCGGATACTCATAGTTAATTGCCGTTTGATTATAGGAAGCAGTCCCTTTACCTTTGCGATTATTTGATACCCCCAAAAACACATACGCGTCTTGGCGGATTAATGCAGGATATATGTCTGTTACTACATACGCACCCTGGAGCGAAGAGGCAGCTTCTAGAAAATCGTGGTCACCTTGAATAGTAGTCTCGATCCCCTTTGCCCTATCCTGCTTTACTACACTTCCGAGCCACGCAATAGCCTGCAGTTCACTATCGTGCACATAGTAGAGGTCGTAGTAGGGACCGGCATTATTAAGGTGTAATTGCGCTTCATAGCCCCCGAGGAGCTGTGTAAAGGTGCCTGTCGATGAGAGCAGAAACAGTATAGAGAACGCGCCCGCCAGCAGTAGTTGCCATCGTTCTTTTAAGAAAAAGAAAATGGAAGCACTACCAATTACTATACAGAGACCGAGGAACATCAAAGACTGCTGGAATGCCCGCAGAAGCCCGTATTCAACAGAAAGTACTGGCAGCACGATAATGGCAGAGAGGATAATAAGGCTACCCACGCCCATAAGAACAAACTCGAGATGAGGTACGCGATAAAACCATTCTCGTCGATACAGCACTACCAAGATGCCGACCAACATAAAAAGCTGCAACAATTTTGCCGACAACTGCCTTACGGTGTAATTAAAAGTCTCTACGTTGAGACCGGTTGAGGCTAGTGCATTACCCAGGGCCGTTTTTGGCATGAGCTCTGTTTCTATGAGCGGCGTGTCGTATTTCTCTACAAGGGTCGAGGCATAGTAGGTCGAAGGAGGAGCTTCTGCTACGCGCAGACGGGCACTTTCTTTATACTCTTCAAACAACTCTGCTGTGTCTACTTTTTTCCAGGAAAACAAACTATACAGCACGTCGGTTGAGCGGATATCTTTTTGAAAAGTACTCTGCATGGCAGTTACAGTCCGGGTAAATACGCGATACAAACTGCTGGAAGATGTGTCGGTAAACACACTGCTCCAGAAAAAACTACCTCCCACCAGGAGACCTACCATCCACCAGGTGATAAAAGGCTTCTCCTTAGCCTCCTTTTGCAGGTTAGCGAGCGTGGTGTGGGCAAGTGCGCGCGGCAAAAATCTGTATAGATACCCCAAGAGTGGGCGCGCCACTAACAAAAACAGAAGTAGGGCAATAACGGTATAGGTGGTGCTGTAATGAGAAAGGATCACCCCTGCACCAAAGAGCACAAATAACCACTGTCGCACACGGTGCGTAAAACGCTCATCAAGCCCAATCAAAAACATAAGCGCCAAGAAAAGAAAGGCGATTTCTTGCCGGTTAAGGAACGGCATATCGGTAAAAAAGGTCGGGAACGACACAAAATAGAGCGCTGCCATAAGTGCCACAGCGGCCGACACATACCGGCGCGCCAGTAGATACACAGACGTCGTGACAAAAGCAAATATAATTTGAAAAAGAACTTTGTATACGTACGGGTCTGGGAGAGCAAGAAGGTTTGCGAGCAGGGTGGGCAAGATGGTGATGCTCATACATGCGTTGTAAGCGTCCTGATAACTTGCGATGGTCCATACCCCCGCGATCCTAGCCAACTCAAAGACACGAAACTCGTTCTGAATATCGTGGCCAACTATTGCGTACCCGCGCAACGAAGTCATAAAAAGAAGCGAGAGGGCCACAAAAAAGAGTGCCGTAGGAATAACGCCGGGTTGTACGTTTTTGCTCCAGTACAAAAGGGCGGCGCTGTAGAGTGCTAGAGAGACGAGCATAGAAAGTGTAAGGGTACCCACGCCGCCAGCGTTAAGTATTTCGGCACCCATGATACTCATGAGCACAAACAACAGAGGAATGAAGGCCAACACAAAGTCGAGCATCTTCCAGCCCTTACACACAGTCAGTGAGAAGGTTTCCTCCTTCATGCGGAGCCACGTAATAGAGGCAAGGATGCTCACAAAAAATGTGAGTACGTAGAGCAATGGCCCCGTATCGAGTGGGCGGAGTTCTATACCCGTATACGGCAACACGAGGTTACTAAACAGGCCAACACTGATAAGCTCCAGCAGGCTCAACCCTACTGCCATGCTGATATAGGTCCAGAAGTCGACGCGAGGCAACCGGAGCGCCTCAATCGTGAGCATGCCTGGCACCAGCAAAAGAGAAATACCTCCTACGATAGTTAGTACAAAAAAGGCATTAAATCCTGTGAAGGACAGCACAATAAATCCTATCCACCAGAGGTCGAAAAGAAATAGCAGGTGATCGCGAGTAAATTTGAGCGTCATAGTTAGAGTGTCTTGTAGAGAGCGACGACGCGGTCCGCAATAGTGTCCCAGTTATAGCGGTCGACATCTGCAAGATTAGTTTCGCTAAAACGGACATAGAGAGCCGGGTCGTTAGCAATACGAACCACCGCCTTGCTCATCTCCTCGGCTGTGGAGGGGCAGAGTAGCCCATTGCGCTCATGTATGACTACATCCTTAATACCCACCACATTCGGAGCAACTATCGGTAACCCTTTGGCCATTGCCTCAATGAAGACGGTGCCAAACCCTTCTACAAACGCGGTGTGTAAAAAGAGATCGGATTCTTCGTAGATCTTCTGTAATGACTCCCCTCTTACATCTCCCTTAAAATGCACTTCGTGTTCTATACCAAGGGTACAAACACGCGCTTCCATTTCTACCCTGTCGTCTCCTTCCCCCACGATAGTGAGAGTGAATTGAAGACCATATTCTTTTTTAAGATGCGCCGCAATCTCGAGCATGAGGGGGTAGTTTTTCTGTACGCTGATACGCCCTACCGCAAGAATGCGTAGCGGCGTATGAGGTGTACTGCGCGGCTGGGATACTCGAGTGAACGTAGTGGCGTTTGGAATAGTAACGATGTTCTCTCCTGAAACGCGGTAGGTGTTCTGAAGGATGTCTTTGTATCCAGGAGTAAGAACAATTACCTTGTTTGCACCTCGCAGTACCGGGCCGAGAATAAATTTGGAGTAGAGCGGTAGAAGTATCCCAAAAAACCCCGAGGGGATCTCTAGCAAGAGCCTCACATGGGCAACGTACGGGAACCCGCGTATCCACGCCACCAGTGCCACCACCTCAGGGAAAAAAGCCTGGGCTACATGCAGATGTAGAATGCTTCCTTTCGGGAGAAATAGTAAGCGAGGTATGAGCCCAAGCGTCAGGGGGGTGTGTGCAAACTCAACAGTGCGCAAATAAAACACTTCTACCCCTTTTTGAATTTCTTTTCTGGCACGAGTACCAACGCTTGAAGTAAACACCCGCACTCTCTCTCCACGCTTAGCAAGAATGGTTGCAAGTTCCTGCACTCGCTGCTCCATGCCACCCAAGTGGGGAGGGTAATACCCTAAACAATGCACGAGAAGGCGGCGAGGAGTAAGCAGCTCTTCAAAAAGATTTTTGTAACGCTCTGCGCGCCCCTGCCAACCAAATCCATGTGCAATTTTCTGCTGTGCTGCCACACCAAAGGACGCGAGTTTCAGAGGGTCAGTGAGTAATATGCTCATTTTTTCTACCAGCGCGTCTGTATCGTTCGGAGGTATAACATATCCGTTAACCGAGTCGTCCACCATGGTCGGAATATCCCCCACTGTGGTTGAGATTACCGGCAACCCCGCTGCCATGGCTTCCAAAATGACCGTGGGATAACTATCGTTAGAAGTAGGTAGTACAAAGAAAGACGCCCCTGCATACGCTTGTTCCAGTTCTTCTCCTTGCAGTCTGCCGGTAAACTCAACTACAGACTCCAGTCCATGCGTGCGCACCCACGTCTGATACGACTCTTTCATATCTCCATCTCCTACTACCACCAGTTTTGCAGGGATGTTACGCTGGCGCACTTCGTAGAGTGCCCGAAGTAACATAGGCAGTCCTTTGTACTCACATGCATGGCTTAAATCTGCTACCACAAACAGCATGGTGTGTGCAGCTCGCTCGCTACCCTGCTTTCTAAAAAGCTTGGTGTCTACTCCTGGAGGGATCGTGACACTTTTATATCGATATGGGCGCAAAAAATGTTGCCGTATCCACTCAGACGAGCAGACAATGTGTTTGGCTCGCCACAGAAGGAACGGGAGTAGAGTGTGTTCATACAACCACACGCATACGTCAGGGAGCAGAGCACCCTTTTTCATACTTTGCCCATGATAGGTAATGACTAATTTTTTTCTTGGAGTAAAGAGCGAGACAATATCACCAAGTCCTGGCACCGGCAGATGTACGTTTACAATATCGGGCGCTTCTTTTTTGAGGATAGATCTTACTTTTCTAAGCCATCGGAGCGAAAACGGAGTATTGCTAAGTTTAAAACGGTACCCAAGACGATATACGGTAAGCCCTTCGTAGACTTCTACGACGTCTCCCCCAAATCTAGCTCCAGAAGTAATCACTACCACTCTGTAGGAAGATCGATCCTGAAGTTGCTTTGCAATTTCAAAGGTATATCGCTCAACCCCTCCCACTTGAGGCGGGAAATAAGGAGCTGAAATAACTATCGTGGGGCGAGAAGTAGTCATGAGAGATGCAAGAGTTCACTATTACTGACGTATTGCACCTGGGGGTGCCCCGCAAGAGCGCGGAGCACCTGCTCAAGCCTCTCCCAGTCTCCATTTTTCTCCAGTTCCCACGAGTGTCCCCACAAATGAAATACGCCACCTTCTGCGAGGATGCGCTCAAACATAGCAAGCGCCAATACATCCCAGTGTCTGTAGAATTTTAAAGACGTCAGAGGGTTAAAGCCTGCAAATGCCGCGACTTTTCCTATATCAGACCAATGATCGTAGCAGTGAAGAGTGGTTGCGGCTGTAAGCAGGGGCCGCTCTGTAAATACATGGCGGTCGGTGGTGCGCGCGTATGCAAAACCAGCGCGCTCTACCATAGAGACATGTTTAGGGAGATATTCTCCACGCGGGTAGCAAAATGATTCTACCGGCTGTTCCGCCACATACTGCAAATACGCACGTGAGTCTTTAATTTCTATATCCGCCTCCTCGTCTGGCACCTGTGGCAAGCGCGGGTGGGTCATGGTGTGTGCACCGATATCAAAGTCGCGACCCAGTTTCTTACTCCCGGGTAGAAAGACGCTGTTCAACAGGAATCTCTCTATCGTGAGGCGAAATGTAAAACGTGCCCTTGAAACCGTAGTGTGTAAGAAGCGAGGCTAAACGCATATCGAGCACATGACCATCGTCCCAACTCGTTGTGATATAGACAGCTTTCATAGGTGGCGTGTGGTGATCACTTCTTTATATACATCGGTAAGCTCCGCTATGACTCTCGGCCAGCTAAAGTGGGCAAGCGCATACTCTCTCGAGTAGCGAGACATAGCCTCCATGCGCTCCGGCGCATGTAGTAGCTGGGTAATTTCAGTATCGAGGGAGTGGGTAGTTGGGTTATCGATAAGACGCACCAGGTCATGGTTAAACCCGTAACGTTTGTAGCCACTGTCATTGGTGGTGATAACGGGTAGGCCGGTGGCAAACGCCTCTTGTACCGAAAGTGGGAAACCTTCCCCTTCCGACGGCAGCACAAATATGTCTGCTGCCTGATACACCTCTGAAGTATCTTGGTGGGACAACATGCCTAAAAACACCGCGTCCAGCGGGGCAGAATCTGGCTTGGTACCGCCACAAAACACTAACTGGTACGCAGTGTTTCTTATGGCAAGGAGTTTATGAAATCCTTTTTTTGGCACAAACCGACCCACAAAAAGGACTATTCCTTTCTCGCCAGAGAGCTGCAACTTTTTTCTCAGTACCTGCTTCTGCTCTACACTCACAGGACGAAATAAGTCTGTATCGACACCATTCATAAACCGTACCAACTTCGATACAGGTACCCCTCTGTGTTTCAGAAACTCTTCAACGCGATCGTTGAGAGTCAGTATTTTTGAGCTGGTCTTAAAAATATAGGCACCCGTTGTTGCATATATCAGTTTTTGTAAAAAAACGACCAGCGGGCTCGGGTGTGCCACCATCTCCACGTGTTGCATCAGTACTACGGGTTTGTGATACCAACGAGCCCACCAAGCTGCCACAAAAGAGCTTATATAAAATGCATCGTGTATGTGCACCACCTCTGCTTGCTTAACTAACCGCCGGAGCACAAAGAACAGGTGCGGCGAAAAAATGGGGAATGGCACTCCCCATCTTTTTTCAAAGATATTCAATGCAGGCACTCTCACCACTTCTACTCCCTGACAGACCCCTGAATACTCTTCCCTGCGAACCCTGCTGGTCACCACGGTCACCACATGACCTTTCAGGGCTAAGAATTTGGCTTGATAGAAGGTGACAAACTCCATACCCCCCATATGGGGTGGATAGTAGTGCGAGACAAGAAGGATTTTCATGTTTTTGCCGGTTCAGAGGGAGAAAACTGCTGGGTAGGCACGACCACACTCTCTCCTTGCGGCTTCCAAAAAAAGTTCTTTGCGAGCATCCAAAGAATGCGCGAGCCGTCATAAAAGGGCCGGAGGTGGCTTTGTCCTACACGAGGTTGGTAGGTGATAGGGACGCAGTATATTTCTTCACCAAGTTTTGCCATCTTGGTAACCATCTCCATCTCAATAGCAAACCCTTCTGACACTAAGTAGGGGCGGAGCTTCTCTAGAGCCTCACGTTTCCAGGCAAAATAGCCGGTGAGTACATCGGTGACGTTTACCCTATATAAAATGCGCACCAGGTGTGAGAACAGCCAGTTGCCGGCCCGACTTACTGCGTTCATTGAACCAGGAGTAGTGCGCCCACCCAAGCGTGAACCCAGCACGACACTACAAAAGCCTGAGTCAAGGAGCTCCACCAACCGCAACACTTCTTCGGGACGGTACGTGTTGTCCCCGTCAAGCATAACGACATAGTCAGTCGTCGGAGAAATTGCCTGAAAGCCGCAGCGCATAGCATTTCCCTTCCCCTTTTTAGATTCCGTTACTACCTCTACCCCATAGGCACGCGCCACCTTCGCCGTCGTATCTGTTGAGTTGTTATCAATCACAATCACACTAATTCCAAACCCATAGCGGGCAAGGCGCTCGGTTGGAAAACTCTCAATCACTGCTCCTACGCCTTCAGCTTCGTTGTAGCAAGGTATGAGTACGGTAATATGTTTTTTTATTTCGTTCATCATGACGGTATAGGCAGAGGTACAGGAACGGCAGCACTAATACGCTTACCCCTAGTGGGCAGCTCAACAAAAAAGGTTACCGGGAGAGAGTTTGACTTAAAGGTGTAGGAGGTTTGTACAACGACCTCACCTTTGTTAGGTACCGCAACACTCCCACGAGCAACGTCTATGCGATGGCCACTGGTAGTGACGAGATACACCACGTAGGCATAGTCTAGGTCTCTCCCTTCTATATTTCTGACAGCAAAATTGATAGGAACTGTTTGTCCTCTTTGAATTGTGACAGGCAGGGCTAAATAATCAGTGAAGAAAATTTCAGTAAGCGGTGTTCGTTCGTTTTGGAGTTCGCCATCGTATCCGTTGCCCGACGCCCCACTAAAACGTGCGTGGGTAAACAAAATCAGAAATGCAATAAACAAAAGTAGGAAGAATGACGTTCGGGTTGTGTGTGACAGTACATAATCAGTAACCCTACGTATCATAAATATTCGCGTATACCGTATGAGGTATAGAGTAAAAAGTCAATTTTTCCTTAAAAATTGACAACAGGAGAGCATTCCGCGTATGGTGCGGCGGGGGTCTCTAGACCTTTGACCCACAGAAAGAGAGGACAGATGTTGACAACACCAGGAACGGCGACGGCAAACGTTGCTCTCGCTCATTCCGCAGAAGCCAACCAGGTGTGGGACATCCTGTCCCACAAGATTCTTCCGATCCAGCGGGGCCGTTTCGACGCCAGGTTCGAGACGAACGTCAAGCGGCTCGGCATGACTGACGGAGGAATTCCCTGCTTCGAGGAGATCAATCGTACTCTCTCCGAAGCAACCGGGTGGCAGATCTACCGGCCGGCAGACGGCGCCACTACCGAGGACGTCTTGATGACGTTTGCGCAGAAGAAGTTCCCTGTGCTCTCCACCATGCGGCCCATGGACCAGATCGATCGGGCGGAAGCCCCCGATCTTTTCCACGACTACTGGGGCCACCTCTGGATGTTCCTCGACCCGGGTCTCGCAGCGACATACGAGGAATTTGGGTGGAAAAGCATGCGCGTGGTCGGCACGCCGAGCTTCAAGTTCCTGTCGCGCCTCTACACCAACATGCTCGAGTTCGGCCTCCAGCTCAAGGGTGGGCGGGTGGAAGGTATTGGAGCGGCACTCGCTTCAGCACCCGAGGAACTCAAGTATGCGCTCGAGAGCAGCAAGCCCTTGCGCGTTCGGCTCGACCCCACCCAGAAGACTGACGTGATGCGTGCCATGCGCACGAAGTATCACTTCAGCGAGCTGCAGGAGACGTACTTCGTCGTCACCGACTGGCAGGCGCTCCGCGCCCTGCTGAAGTCGGATCTGGAGCCGTATTACGACGAGATCGCCGACCTCCCGCGCTTGAAACCCGGGGAGCCGTACGAGACCGACGTGATCATCCCCATCTGAACCAGTACATTACCGAAGACCGAAGGCCGCCCGAGCATACATTCCGGGCGGCCTCTATCTTTTTAAGGCAAACCTTCACACACTTGTCCATCCTTATCTCGATCAAGTTGATGCACATCATTTGATTTACCTCCGCAGGCCTCAAATACTGCCTGTGCTTCAGCGTGCGTCTTAAAATCGGGACAGTTATAGGTATTAGTTGAGCAGGTATAGCCTGAATTATCTACAGAGGACAAATCTTCCTCTTCCTCCTCATCTTCTGCTGCCTCTTTTTCAACAACTTTTTCTTCCTCTTCTTCTGGCGATGCCTCATCGTGCAGACCGTTAGGTGCTGCCTCAGGCGTCTTTGCTTTGGTGACCGGCTGTACTACGGGCGCCGCTACCGTCTGTGGCACTACTACGGGTGAAGTAGGTTGACACGCCCCACTTGCCCACAAGCCCTTTTCAGCTGTTTGAGCACTCACTTGGGCTTCTTTGAACTCTTTTTGATACTTGTAGGTCTTGCTATAGGTGTATTCTTTCGCAAAACCCCCTTTTATCAACGCTTCGGCAGTGTTTACCCCACTGTCGGTAAACACGTAGGCGAGTAAGCGGTCGTACTTGTCGCGCTCGCCTTGGGTAGCGTCTTTCTCAAGCGAAACTGTGCCACCTGCTATCAACTTTTTGAGTTGCTCCGTCGCTTCTGTCGAAAAACATTGCCCGGTCTCTGGTGCATTGATACCAATCATCCGTATGGTTTCGCTTGATCCCGCTTTGAGAATAGTAAGTGTGTCTCCGTCTATCACTTTTGATACCTGATATTGCTCTTCCCCGCTTTCTGCCTCCACGGCGGCAGCAGTTTGATCTTGTAGTGATGACTCCTCCGTACTAGTGGCAGCCGCAAGTGGAGCCTCTCCTACCGGCTTGTCGAGGTAGATCGCTAGGGCGATAACACTCGCCCCTAATAGCCCAAAAAACCCATAAATAACATGCTTAATCATGGATGAGCTTGCACTATTGCGTTAACAGTACAATACTTTAGACATATATGAACAAGCTCCATGTGATTATTGGTCTTTCAATCGCAATCGTCGCAGGAGCTTTGATCATAATTTTCTTTGGACCCTCTAAAGTAAACGCTCCTACAGGACAGGGAGAGCCTACCAGCTTTGCCGAGTGTGTAGAGTTTGGATATCCGGTGGCAGAAAGCTACCCTCGCCAGTGCAACACTCCTTCCGGTCTCCACTTTGTTGAAGAAATTGGCAATTCAGCCGAAAAAGAGAACCTGATAGTATCCGCCTTTCCACGACCAGGCAGTAAAGTTACCTCTCCCCTTATCGCCACAGGAGAAGCGCGCGGAAACTGGTACTTTGAGGCTAGTTTTCCTGTCAGCATCCTCGATTCTAAAGGAAAGTCGATCGGACAAGGCTACGCAGAGGCACAGGGTGAGTGGATGACCGAAGAATTTGTGCCTTTTAAGTCGATTCCTATCACTTTTACGCCTCAACCAGCGGGTTCTGTGGGCACCGTGGTGCTTCATAAAGACAATCCTTCAGGCTTACCCGAGCATGACGACCAGGTGTTCATCCCGGTCACCTTCTAACCCGAAACTTTTGGGTTGATTTTTCTCAAAAGAGTTCTCCACTCTCTTATACACACGTAACTTACGTGTTTGGGTCGCGCGAGAAAAATGCTCGAAAGGTATAATGAGAACTCTGCTCTCTTGGGCTCATTAACCACTAGTATTAGGAGCGCGCGGCCATGCCAAAAACACAGAAAATAAAAAAACGTAACGGCGAGATTGTTGACTTTCAACCAGAAAAAATTGTGGTTGCAATTCAAAAAGCGTTCGCGGCAACGCTCGGTGACGCGCACGAGTCTGAAGCAGTCGACATCACGCGCCTCGTGGTTGAAACTATCGACGGACAATTTGGCGGCACGGCACTCCTTCCCAGCGTAGAAAATATTCAGGACTTGGTTGAAAACGCAATCGCTGCGCGCGGCTATTTTACTGTTGCAAAAGCCTACATTATTTACCGCTACGAGCACGAAAAAATCCGCAAAGAAGAAAAGGAGAAAATAGTCGAAAAGATCATAGAAAATGAGCTTTTTATCACCAAGCGTGACGGCCGCAGAGAGCGCTTTTCCGAGAGCAAACTAACCCTTACCCTCCTACGTGCGGCCGAAGGTTACGACCGTGTCATAAATGTACCTGCAATCATTGGCAAAGTGCGCCAGGAGATGTATGAGGGTATTAAAACAAAAGAAATTCACGAAGTACTTGTCATGGTGGTGCGCTCGTTTATTGAACGCGACCCCGCACACTCAATTGTTGCAGCACGCCTGCTTCTCCAAGCAATTTATCGCGAAGTAATAGGCGTCGTTGACTACGCACGTCTTGAAGATGTTTATCGCGAACAATTTATAAAAAGTATTCAGCTTGGTGTCTCGCTCGGCCAGTTCGACCCCAAGATGCTCGACTTTGACCTCCCCAAACTTGCCGACGCACTGCAAATCGAGCGCGACCGCGACTTTAAGTATCTTGGCCTTCAAACCCTCCAAACCAACTACCTCTCCAAGGAACACGGCACCCGAAAGCTTATTGAAACGCCCCAGATCTTCTGGATGCGCATCGCCATGGGCTGTGCCTTGGCCGAAAAGACGCCTGAGGAGCGCGAACGCCACGCTATAGAGTTCTACGAGGTGATGTCGGCTATGTTCTACACCCCTTCTTCCCCTACGCTCTACCACGCAGGGCTCATGAAGCCGCAACTCTCCTCTTGTTTCCTCTCTACCGTGCCAGACGACCTGCATATGATTTTTAAAGAGTACTCGGACGGCGCACAGCTCCTTAAGTACGCAGGCGGCCTCGGTACCGACTGGACCCCGGTTCGTGCCACAGGCTCCCTTGTCAAAACCACTGGAGTGGAGAGCCAGGGTGTTATCCCATTCCTCAAAATCGCTAACGACGTCACTATCTCTATCAACCGCTCTGGGCGCCGCCGTGGCGCCGCTGCAGTGTACCTAGAGTACTGGCATGCAGATATAGAGGACTTTATGGAGCTCCGTAAAAACACCGGCGACGAGCGCCGCCGTGCCCACGACCTCAACACAGCGGTGTGGATCCCCGACCTCTTTATGAAGCGCCTTAAAGAAGACGGCTATTGGACCCTATTTAGCCCTAGCGACGTCCCTGACCTCCACGATATCTTTGGCCG